>ERZ808292.4-NODE-4-length-144949-cov-13.595346_pt1 | contig 144949 bp, 179 predicted proteins | sample MGYA00521275_ERZ808292 | MGnify/ENA primary metagenome ERZ808292 (study PRJEB31516, sample SAMN03275613) | gut metagenome | biome: mammalia-associated habitat; material: feces | host: Papio cynocephalus | place: Kenya | collected 2012-07-26 ... | reverse complement strand
CTTTTACTAAAGTAAAAGTATTTTTATAATTATTTAAAATAAATAATAATTATAAAAATACTTTTACTTTAGTAAAAGTATTTTTTAATTTCTTTTCTTTCTTTTTCTTTTTTGTGTTACTTTTTCTTTTTCTTTCTTTTCTTTGAACCCTGTCTGTACGACACAAGGCCCCTGCACGACACAAGGTCGCGCACGGGCATTTTTTTATTTGTTAAGAACATTATTTTCCTTTCTCTTGGTTTAAACTTTTCCTTTCTCTTGGTTCAAAAAATCCAAGAGTACAATGAAACGTTATATGGTTCGACTTGCGGGAAATGAGATGGTTTTTAACGTTTCCGCAGGTCAGAGGGCTAAAAAATATATTGACATATGAACATATGTTCATATATAATACCGCATTCCAAATTGCATTTGGATAGTGTAATCATTTTTCACCTTATCTGGGAGAATTCTACATCTCTCATCCCACCCTATGTCATCATAAGTGGGACGCATTCCCAAAATAAACCAATATAATGAACCATATCAAGTCAAAAGTGGAAAGCTGTCCCATTATCTATGTGTTCCACTATCTATGTAAATCTCCTGCGGGAAATTCACCACGTAGCTCTTCTAAAAACTCTTGGCAAACATTTTCATGCTCTTCAAAAATCTTCTTATTCTTCCCTTTCATATCCACTTTAAACTGATACACCGGCAAGTATTGCTTTTTGACCCACTTCTTATATTCTTCAAAAGAAATTTCACCATTTTTCCAATTTATTTTAAAATCAGCAGAGCGTATTGATGTATCTTGCGGCAACCGAGGTTCTTCTGCGTCAATAGTCTTTTGCTTCACAACACTATTGTCTCCATCACATAATGCGGCATATTCTGGATTCACATCCAATGGATCATAATCTTCTGGGATGTCTTTTTCATCTTCAATAATCTTATCTAATGATTCAATTGCTTCAATCTCTGCTGGGCAATAATCATTTACTTGGTATAATTCTATATACTGTCCATGATGTCCTTTTCTATATACACCAGTTTGAGCACATTCAATTAATCCTATCGCATTTAGCGTATTGACATATTCTCGAATTTTTTTAAGCAATACATTATTTTTTTTCATTCCGAACGCTCTTACTATTTCAGAATATGAAAAAAAGTAATTCTCTTTATAGTTTTTAATTTGCCGCAATTGATACCAAGATTTTAAATAACAATAAGTTTTAAAACAACCGCTGGATAAAGTGTTCACACAGAATCGTACCGTCTCTATTGGGATAGCGACGAATCTTTTTTCAACTGGCAGAATAATACATTCTGAACCGTCAATTTGCAGTATTTCTAATTGCGCCATGCAATCCCAGAATTTTTTAATTTGATATTTAGAAAAACCAATATCACGCAATTTTTTATTTGCTGCTTTTACTTTTAATGTTCGAGTGTGAGTATCTTTATTCAATGGGGCATCAAGACTAATCAATCCTATGGCTAAAGGATTATAATATTTATTTTGCATCTTATCGTCGTTAACATTAAAACTTATCCTAGACTGCTTCATATAATTCCTTTCTTTTATATAAAGTACTTTATATAATTTACTTATAATTTACTAGTGGTGCAGTTTTTTTAACCTTTTTTACATATTTGGTGCAGTTTTTTTAACCTTTTTAGAAATAATGGTGCAGTTTTTTTATTGTTTCATATGGTTAAAAAAACTGCACTAAATTTACCTGCGGTTTCTCAATATTTGGTGCAGTTTTTTTGACCTTTTTGATAGTTAAAAAATATGCACCAATTTTACCTGCGGTTTTGTTAAAACGAATTGTACCGTTATTTTCGTAACCACAAGAGTTTTATAATTATAAGATTGCCACAATAATCAAAATGCACACAAGACCGTTAACTTTTTAACGCAGACAAAACCGTTAATCCAGTTACAGCGTTCCTATCCACTTTCTCTTGAATAGCATCACGCACGAATTGCGTAAAATCGCTATATCCCATAGTGAGCATCGCCGCAAACCATTCATCATATTTCTCCTGCGGCATACCGATGTTTACATGTTTATTCATTCTTTTCTCCTATCTTTATTACATACATCTTATACATTATATACAAAAAAGTACATAGAATAAATTACACTCTCTTGCACAACTTTTTCATACATCTATATAAAAACCCGCACGGCATTCGCCGCACGGGTTTATCATCATTTTCTATTCTTTTTTCTTCTCTTGGCATACCAATTATGATTTTTATCTCAGTCAATTTTTTATTTTGCACATACTATTCTCAATTCTCTGAATAAAAATATAATCATTTTTCAAGCCATCGTCATCTAAAGAACCGAAATGAAATTTTAATGAATAATATTGTTTCAATTCGTCAGAAGCAGCCATAAAAATTTCATAAGAAAAGTTCTCAATGCCCAAAATATATTTCAAATGTTCAATGGGAATAACACAAACACTTTTAAAACTACAAAAATACATAATTGATATATGCGGCAAGTAGTTTCACAATTTGATGCCACTTACTACCGGCATTTTCAATTTCATATTTAGATATATTATCAATGTTATCAATATCGTATGGCAAACCCCAACTTATTACGATAATAGGCTGCTCATTCTCTTTTGAATACCAAATAGATTCAAAACCTTTTTCTTGAAAATACTTAACAACCTCTTGGCATTCTTGAAATGTCATATTTTTATAAGCTGTTCGTATCACATAATTTCCGCTTTGAGGATTACGTAAATTTTTGCGCATTTCTGGAATAATATCATCAATAATATTATATATATTATCAGTCCAAATCATATCAGTATACCATCTCATAATTGAATTTACTTTTAGCGGGTATGTATGTCCACGACGATTTTATCTTGCTTCTTTACAACATCATATCCAGCACCTTCAAAAACATCCACAACACTTGAAGAAACCCACGCCCAATCATCACTTAAAAGATACGGCTCGAATCTCTTCCTAGAGATAGCTAGCGGCCAATCGTCTTTACATTTAGTACAGGCTATTGCGGTATTGAATATGCTGCAAATTGTATGCACATCCACTATTTTTTTCTCATATCGTGTAAGCTCATTATCTTTCAGTCTCTTGGCATATGCCGCACAAATCACCATAATATAATCCTATCTTTACACCAGAAGGTGGGAGAAGTAAACATTCATGCGGCCACCTGCTGTACCATATTCGTCATCATCATGCCAGTAGTAGTCTTCAACAGCCATACCAAGCTCTTCAAGCGTTTTACGAGCTTCCATAGCCTCTTTCTCGCTACCCTTAAAAATAACCCAATAGGCGCAAAAATCACCCTTCTCCGCAGATTCAATTACTTCTGCGGCGATAGCTTCAATTGGCTTGGCTTTCAACCACGACTTTTCACCGCTGTTGATTGCATTGGCGGCATCGCGGGTCTTCTCATCAAACAGGTACTGGATGGTTTCAGGAGTGAACTTCATGCCCATATCAGGTTCCTTTCTTCCCTTTCTTTAATAATATTATATAATATTATATAGCCAGAAGCAAGAAGAAAATATAGCCCTGGAAGCCCACAGAATGGACTCAGAGGGCCTATTTTATATTTTAAGTAAACTTATACGTTTTATATTTTTAATTGCCGAATTCAAGCTCGACGTTTCCGTTTTAATATTATTCAATAAACTGGCTATAGTATTATAATTGGTAATATATATAAAGATAACGCGGCCAAACCTTCAAGTTAAACTTGAACCTTAAGGTTAAGCCGCGTGCTTATGAGCTATTAATTAACCCACCCTATATATTGTGTTACTATATATTGTGCTAGGCCGCACACTATATATTGTGTTAACTAGCCCAATGCCGACCATTCATCTGATGTGTTAGTTTCTTTTCCTCTTGGTACATCAGCCAGAACTCATGCAAACCCCATACGACCATATATAGACCAATAAGTAGCCCTAGGCCGCATGTAAGATTAAAAATCATCTGAGAGCGTGCTATCATCCCAGCCAGTGAAGAGAAAAACGAGAAGAGAAGCGCATACAATAGTTCCAATTACAACTCCTAAGATAGTCTCGATACCCATATTTACTCCCATGAAATACTGATTGTGTAGATTAAAGGCTTAAAAGAAGCACTGATTGGACCATTATGGGTATCCCATAACATCACATTATAGCCCAAATCATTAAAATAATCTCTGATTTTTTCCATGTGCGGCAAATCTAGATAATAATCTTCAATCTCTTGCTCGATTCTGGTTTTGCCATCTTTCGCCGAACATTTAACTTCTTCTTCGAGAACTTTTATTACTGGCCGCACACGCCTGTCCATCAGCTTTTGATGCCATTCTTCATCTTTCTTCTTTTTGGCTTTCATATTATCAAGGGCAATTTTAGTCACGTTCCGCATATTGTCTGCGGACATATCATCGCCAAGAGATTGAAAGTAGCCAATGAGCCGGTTCAACAATACGGCGCTCTCCTTTTTCAAAAAATTTATAATCAACATCATAGCCATCGTCTTCAAGACGCGCGGAAAGTTCAATCATATGCTCTGAATCAAAATTTCCAGCATTGATGCGATACCTCGCATCAAAGTTACCGTCTTTAGCCTTATTCTCAATTAAAGTGCTTAAACTATTACAATAATATTCTAGCCGTTCATCCATCTCCTTGCGCTTTGCCGCAATCTTAGCCAATTCAGCTTCATGCTTCTCTTGGACGGCAATTTGTGCGATAGTCTTAGCTTCTTCTGCTCTCATATTTACATCCAATTCAAGTAAAGCGACCAAGAGTCGCTATATCTATCCTTCTGCACGCTGGTAACAAAACCAAGAGAATCATAATAAATAGCTAGTTTCATTACCATATCTTCTTTCACACCATTGTATGTATAGAAGAATTCTCCTCGCTGTGCGGCCTTTGTGATGATATGATCGATTTCATCGATGTAGTCACTTTGCGTCTCTTTATCTTTAATTACCTCTTGACTATTGGCAAAAGTGGCGATATTCCGCAAATTGCTCACAAACTCATGACTCATATTCGTCCTCCTGCGGCCAAAGGTCTAACGTTTCACCGAATTTATCATACAGAATATCATCTGCTACTGGCGCTGTATCCAACATCATCAAGAATCTATCGAAATCATCTTCATCAAGTGTTTCAACGCTTCTTTTGGCTTGATTTAGCCACCAATCTTTTCCGTCTTCATCAAGCATTTAATCACACCATTTATGCATAATCTTATTATATGCACCACGGAAGAAATGCTTGGCAACTGCCGCATTGAACCCACCAGCAGGCGTATTATCATCTTCATCTGAGCATTTCACTCGTGTAATATCACCATCAGACCATTTGATAATAGTCCACTTGCCGTCAAACTTCACATCACGAATAAGCCCATCCATATGTTTGTTATGCTCTTGGCGGACTTTCAGCTCACGCTGCTCTTGTAGGCGTTTTCCTTTCGAATATGCATTTTGAAGAGCTGGATACACATGATATGCAAAGTCAGGGTCAATATCAGCGTCTACAGTGCGGCCTCCGATATTTGCTGTCTGAATCTTAGAAGCAACCTCGTTGATGGAGCTTGCAAGCGTATATGCGGCATGTGACATTTGCTTGGCTGTACGTACATCTTTATGGATAGATGGAATATCAGATAGCTTTGTATCTACGGCCATCTTCTGCACCTTATCAATATTGATTGCTAGCTCGTTCATGCGGGCGTTCATATAACAATCGTCCATTATGTATTTTACTCCTTCTCTCCGTTAGGGTCAGGCTTGCCCTCAATATATCCTTCGTCTTCTGGTTCATAACCAAACCATTCATTATATTCAGCGGCAACATTCTCACTAAGGTCAATATCCTGCCCGTGATACATCTTGATAAGCTCAAATGTGATAAAAGCAATAAGAAGATGGAATTCCTGTTCAACCTTCTGCTCGATATAATCAACGGCATTATCTTTTAGCATCGGCCAGCGCCCTTTACCAAGCTCACCGACCATATAAAGCCAATCCTGCTGGTTCTCAAAGAGACGATACGCTGCATGGTCTACAATGTTCTTGACATAATCATTAGCCAACGTATCATCATCAAAAAACTTTTCCATGATTAATTCTCCTTATGAATGCTCTTGAGAAAATAATCTTTAACATCATCGATAATATCTTCAAGGGTGGTCGTGCGGAACAAGGTGTCTAGATAACGCACACCCTTTGTACCTTGGCCGATAACATTTTCCACAATTGCCTTGCCAAAATAGTCATCGCCATATGCATCGCGGATGTTATCGGTTAGGTCCTTATCCAAAAGACCACTCATAATCTCTTCCGCAGAAACAACGACCAGCACATCGTCATGGCCGTTTTCCGACCCATTACCGCACACCCAATCAGAAGCCCACATATCGTCAAAAATTTCATCGAAAGCCGCATCTTCATCAAAGCCATCTACGCGAGTATCGATGTGTTCATTATCGATATAATACTCTGCATCCGTCATAACCGTCTCGTGATAGTAAGTGTAAATATCCATTATTTCTTCTTTCTCTTGGCTGAATTAGTTCTCAAACGGCTCAACGGATTCAATTGAACCCTCATAGACCATGTGGTACTTGCTCAACTTATGAGCCTTAACCTCATCCAGAATCCTGCGGAGCTGGTCCTTACTCTTGAAAAGGCACTTATCCCGCACGATTCCCGCAAACTTCCCATCGCACTCATAGAAGGTGTTGTAAGCGATGTTTGCAACCATGTACTGAGCCATTTGGAATCTCCTTTTCCTCTTTCTTTAATTATATTATATAACATAATTAAACCAGATGCAAGAAAAAAATTAACTAGTCAATGCTCCAAGAGTCATTCCAATAGGGCTGACAATCCAAGCAACCAAAGACGCAATGGAAAATACAAGAAGAGGTACGGCAAAGCAAGTTACTACAGCTGCACCAATGAAAATGAGTCTACCATCTCCATAATCGTTTTTAAAATTCTGCCAATTATGTTTCATAACAATAATACTGACAATAATAACAATCAACATAATAATAATCAAAGCGCATAGTTTAATAGACTGACTCATAGCATATTGCGGCACAACGGTATTGACTGCTACACCAAGTTGATTTGCAATTTCTTTAATAGTAGAATCATTCATAGTTATGCTCCATTAAGCATTATATTTAATATCAATAGTATGATTGAACATATCGATAGACACGTCATAGCCATACTGAATATAATCGTTTAGAAGTTCCAACGATGCACAATCAATAAACTGATAGGAATCAATGGGAATACTTATGTCAAATGCTTTTCCATCTTGACTATCTATAAGGGATTGTATAAGACTAGCGTCAATATTTAATTCCATACTTTTATATATCACCATTTTGAATAAAATCACTTGCGACAAACATAAATTAATACTCAACAATCTCATACATATTAGCCAGAAACGCTTCATTTGAATCTACAGCGTAGAGAAGTACATGACCATCGCCGTACATTTCCTCAACAGTGCAGATAATAACCTTCTTCGTATCAGGGTGAACATAAGTAACGTAATCGTTGCGCTTCATGAAAGTTCCTTTCTCCCTTTTCTTTATATATATTATATAATATATTAAAGCTATCCGCAAGAAAAAATTATCGATAAAGAATATTAATCGCCATATCAATGACATCATTCATATAAATACTACCGATTTCACATTTATAATCTCCACAATCGAACGTTACAAAATCAAATCCATCCCATAAATTAAACTCTACATTGCCATATGCTTCTCCATCGCTATACATTGTAAAAGGAAAGATGCCGCAATGACATAGGACATCATGTGTGGCCTTATCCCGCACATCAAAAACAACCCCAAGGTCATCATCATAATCCTTATTATTGACATACCAAGTATACATAGAGTTCGTTGCATTACATCTAGTCTCAATGGTATTGAAAATCTGATTGGCGTTTTTCATGATTCTTCCTTTCTCTTTATATATATTATATAAAAAGATAGCAATGGCCGCAACTATGTTTTTTGATTTCTGAAAAATAAAAAGGAGGGCCGCAAGCCCTCCTTTTTTAAATCCATAGATTGTCAATTGGATGACTGATGATTCCGTATGAAAGGTCATCAATCATATTGTCTTTAAAATCCTTCTCTTCGCATGCGCCCGTGTCGATGATATACTGTTTCAGTGCTTTACGTGCCTTACCCTCACTGGAATAACCACCGATAATACCCGAACCATCCCAAATAAGATAAATCTTCATGCATACTCCTTAATACTTGCAAAGCTGATTCTCAGGGACATAGCACTCATTACCATTGGATACAAACTTAACGCAAACATATCCGTTATATTCATAGTCGCATCCAAAAGCAATAATCTTAACGAGTGAATGCTGCCCAGCGAAACCATAATAAGTGCAATAATCGCCAATAGAAAGATTAAACATTAGTCATCATCCTCGTCAATCCACTCATCGTCTTCGTTCTTGAAGCCCTCTTCGTACAGATAGTTGTCAAGTTCGAACCAAAGCCAATCATTCACATCAGTTTCAGTCCATGGCTCGCAGGCATCGCCTTCCATCTGACACATGTCAAGGTAGCCCGCAACCATATCATATGCCGCAGGATGCTTTACCAAATCGTCAAGACGAGACTTGGCCCCACTCCATGCGGGAAATTGATAAAGCTCAGATTCAACCATGTAGCGCATACTTTCTCTTTCTCTTGGGAGATTTAATATCTCTTCCTTTTCTTTATATATATTATATGATATTATATCATAGATTGCAAGAAAAAATTAATCGAACTTGCGGCGAATGATGCGGCTCTCGTGGGCCATATCAGAAAATAGCATATTTGCAAAGGTAAGAATAGGGCTTGTATCACCATTAGTCTCACCAAGATATGTGCGGCTAAACTGACTATATGTTACGTCATTACCATCATGATATTCACAATACACTTTGAAAACGTCACGTCCTTCCGATGGGCAAACAACCACAACAAATTTACATCCGCGATAATAGAATTCACTTCTGGTATTATAACAACATTGACCGAGTACCCAACCCTCTTGATAGACAATCGTTTCAAGAGCTGATAGAATCTTCGTATAAATCTTAGTTGACATTGAGTTTCCTTCCACAGAACGGACAAAAGTTGATTGCAAGGGAATATCCATTACGTGTTGAAAAGGAATTTGCAAGGTCAGAGTCAATAGTTTCATCTTCATATGGATAATATTCCCCAAAGATATAATATCCACAGTCTTTTGCAAAGTTGGAATGATGCAGCCCTACGCTGAATCCACCATCAGAGCATGATGTATCTGTTGCATCAATGTATGCGGAATTGCTATCGACAGGGAAATCACAATACTTGCACATAATATCTCCTAAAGAACGATAATCTCATTGAAGTTTGCAACGATGCGGCAACCACGAGTATCAGTGATTACAACACAATCTTCATCATAGATAATGTCAGAGATTACACCGCATACGATACCGTATGCTTGCTCAACCATAACCTTATCGCCAATCATTTGTTTTCCTCTCTCTCTTTCTAAATATATTATATAACATATTATGACCAAGAGCAAGAAAATTATTCAGCCATTTCTTTGCAAAGTTTGCGGCCAGAATCAGTAGCTACACGACCTCGCGGTTGCTTCTGGATATAGCCTTTTTGCAACAAATAAGGCTCAATCTTGGTCTGGACTGTATTTTTATCCACTCCAAGAGTAAGACAAATTGTATCAATACCTACCGCTTTGCTCTGTACCGCAAGAAAGTTTAGATAATCCATATCGTCTTGGTTCAAACCATACTTGTTGATACCCATAATATCAAAGCCATCAATAACGATTTGCGGCGTGATGATGCCATCGTTCATTACAAGAGCAAAATCGTAGATGCGGGCAACGTATGAGTTTGCATTACGAGGAACACCACGAGTGGTGGCCGCAATCATTCGAGCGCTCTTCTGGTCAATCTGGATATTCTTCTCTTGGCAGATTTTATTTACAATATCTGTCATTGAATCTTGGGTGTATGCGGCAAGTTTCATTTGAATAGGGAAACGGTTCAAAAGAGCGTCATTTAATCCACCATAAAGATTAGTAGCTGCCACCAAGGTAAAATGCGGAATGTCTGTACGTGCGGTCTGGCCATCAATCTCAGCATCGACTTGGAAATTCTCCATTGCAAAGTAAAGCATTTCCTGCAATTTCTTGTTTAGACGGTGTACTTCATCAATCAGAACAATATCATTCTCTTTAATAGATAGAAGAATAGTCTGAATAGTTTTAATATCGTTGATAGCAGGACCGGAATACGCACGGAAATTGCATCCAAGCTCATGTGCGATAACATTTGCAGTAGCGCTTTTGCCGCAACCACTGGGGCCTGTGATAATGGTATGCGGAAAAGACTCCCCTTTGATTTTAGCTGCTTTAATATACACTCGCAGCATTTTTTGAATCTTAGGTTGACCCTTCAAATCATCAATGGTGGAAGGACGGAAACCGTACTCTTTTGCCATACAACATCCTTTCTTTTCTATATTTATATTATATAAAATTGAAAGGGTATCGTCAAATAAAAAAGGAGCCTTGCGGCCCCTTAAAATTTAAGCATATAGATGCAGCTTTTTGCCGCATTTAGTATATTTGTTACATCCCATATAGGAGCAAACGAAATTATCCTCTTCGTCAAATACTCCATCTTCATTATAAAAAATAGTTACATTTACTGGATTCTCATACTTCTCACTTGTATCGTAATGATAAGCGATATTATGTGCGAGTGCAAGGGCCTCAGCCGCAGTATTTAGAGCGATAACTTTCGAACCCCGCTGCTCATACCATTCTTTTTCGTCAGTAACCCAATCGCATAAAACAAAATACATAATTTACCACTCCACAATTAACTCAAAAATCTAATAATTCACAAATATATTTTTTATTAAGAAGATTTTTATCTTTGTAAGGTATTCTAATGAGTTTAATGTTATTTTCACTACAAAAATTATCTTTTATGGCATCTCTATATTTATCTTTTTTGAATTTTTTAATACCGCCAAAATACTCTACTGGTTTAAAATGTTGTATACCGTCGTATTCTATACAACAATTATAGTCTGGCAGATAAAAATCAAATCTTAATTTATATCCTGTTTCTGGGTTTATACATCCATTAAAAGTTTTTGTTCTATATAATTAATTTTACTTTCTTTTAAAATTTCTTCTATTAATCGTTCATAATAAGACACTACACACCCGCAAGATACAGTATTTCCATTTATCAAATTTGTAGTAGCTACTAAATGATAATTCCCACAATCACATTTACATTGCCACTTCACCGTACCATTAGCATCTCTTTTACCAGAATCTTTAATGACTGTCAAATAACCAAATTTTTGCCCAGTTAAATCTTTTTTATTGGTTGGGGCATGCTGCTTTTTTACTTCTGCTTGTAGACACCCGCAAGATTTTGTGATTCCTCTGGCTAAATATTGACTTGGAACGCAACAAGTATTCCCGCAGTCGCACTTACATTTATATATAAGCATTCCAGCATTATTTGTTTTATCTGTTGCAGAAAGAACTGTTAATCTTCCAAAACGTTTTCCGACATAGCGTTCAACTCCATCCAAATGCCTTTTAAGGCTATTGTATCGCCTTAAACACCCACATGATTTTGTGCTTCCTCTAGCTACGTCTGCTAATGTAGCAGTAAATATATTACCACATCTTGGACACTGGAACTGACATGTATAATGCGAAGTATCATCTTTATATAATCGTTTAATTAATTTTACGCCACTATCAAAAGTATGCCCATCTTCATATTTCATATATAAACACCTTTGCATGAATGGACTCATATGCTATGGTGCGTGCGTCATTCGCAATCATAAATTACTTTTCTAACAATAAAAAATAGGCGTGCCGAAAATATCTTTAGGATATGCGTGCCGATTTGGACAGTATTCCGATATTGAAGGTTTGCGCTCGTATAAAGGACAATTAAAAGGACATGTATTGCTCAACGGAGCTTTCTGTTTAGTTCTTTCCATCCATGCGCGGCACACTTCGCCATGAACACATGCGGCCATTATTCATGCTCCTTGCGATACAGCTCTGCGTCAGCTCGTGTGGCTAGGAAATATTCGTGTTCATGTCCAGGCCAATTATATTCAACGAACACGCCCATTGTACGCAGAATCGACTGAGCCGCCCTTAGCCGCACTTCATATTTCTCACGCCTGTCTGAAAAGGCTTTCAACTCATTTTCATTCTTACTCTTGGTAGAATATGAAATCAGCCCACGTTCAATCTCTTTCGTAGTATTGAACCAGCTCAGGATGCTATCTTGCTGCTCTTGGGTAAACTGGTCGTAATTTTCTGGATAATTAAAAGTACACATATTCACTCTTTCTCTCTTACTATAATCGTATTCTCACTGCCAAGACGATGACCAATAGAAACATGAAAACCAAAATTCTCAAGTTTGCGGCAGATTTCTTGGCAATCAGCCAACGGCATATCGTAAACACAGTACTCAAAGCCAATAGGCATATTGAGATTCAGCATTTCCTTTGCGGCCTTTTTGATTTGCCGTAAGGTATATTTCACGTTATCATCCATTTGTTGCCTACACAATCATATATTCATCAACAAGACCTGCGGCCTTTGCACGAGCAGGCTGATAGCGGTTCTTCCACATACGCTTGATTACTTCCTCGGGAACATGCTCAACGCCATCACGCTTCGCGTTCTGCGGCAAGGCAATATCAAGACCACGATTGAAGTATACAAGAATAACCTTGTCCGCGTTTTTGCCGCAATGCTCAACAGTTTTCTTTAAACTCTTCCAAGAGATATGAGTGGCATCAGCGATGACGTTCATATCATTTACACACAAATCCCAATTAATCTGGTCATAGAAGCATCGCTCGACATCCTTCTCATACTTGAAATAATCCATGGAAGGAAGAAAATCAGGGTCATTTGCCATATAGTTGAAACGAATGTTATCGCGCGAGATAATCTTGGCATCAAGCTCAGAATGATGCTCATGCGCCCAAGTTGTCTTTCCTGCGGCTGGAATAGCTGCGAGAATATAAAGAGTAGCCATCTTTTCTCCTTCTCTTGGCTTTCTTTATATATATTATATATGATTATGCGGTAAAAGTCAATAAAAAAATAGGGCAACCTCAAAAGAAGTTGCCCTACAGGGTATTTATTGGTGGTCACGGCTTGAATCGAACAAGCGACCCGCAGATTTTCAGTCCGCTGCTACTACCAACTGAGCTACATGACCATGGCGGAGAGTTAGAGATTCGAACTCTAGAGACGTTACCAGCGCCTGCTTGTTTTCAGGACAAGTGCCATCGACCAGCTCGGCCAACTCTCCAAGTATGCGGTGTTGCCTATTCTGCCGCAATGGTTGTTTTCGGCACTACCATGAAAGCCACCGCGTATAGGCGCGGGAATAAACATTGGCGGGATAATCCGGTTCCGACCCGGATACTTATTATTTACAAGTACGTTCCGCTTAGCAGGCGGACCCAGTTCCCCACTGGTTATCTATCCCATGTCGGGTACCTGTGTCGGGACTTGAACCCGCATCGGTCGATTATAAGTCAACTGCCCTAACCAATTGTGCTACACAGGTATTCCAATATTAAAGCATATAAGAGTACTCTTCAAGGTCCATTACGATACCGTCAAAAAGTTCATTTGGGCCATAGAGGTCAATAAGCATGTCAACTGCCCATTGCGGATAGTCAATACAAAGTTCATTGTACTGGTCAAGTTGCTCTTTCGTCCAACCATCGAAACTATTGTTAATCATTGAGCTCACCATCCGCACACATATAATCATCACCGAGAATATTACCAATAGGTCCAATCATAGACTTGATTTCATGAATGTCTAACCCAGCATCAGCAAACTCCTTGATACAATGTCCAAACATATAATCAGAATCAGTTGTAAGAAAATGCTTGCAGTTAGCGCAGATATTGAAGTCCATGTCCAAAACCTCTCTCTCAACTTCTTTAATTATATTATATAATATAATTACCCAAGAGTCAAGATAAAATTTAGGAAAAATTATCTATAGATGCAAAATATTCGTTTGGTGCCCAATTGCCGCAAGTATCATCACCGCTTTTAAGCGGCATATTATCTCTTGATTCATCAAAATGTCCCAACATTACAGAATCATATGCGCAATTTCCAATAGACCCGCCATAGAACGAATCGGTATATCTGCCACGCATATACTTACAAGTCCAACAAATCTTCTTGCATTTCATTTTTGCTCCAATTTAGGATGAATAGACCATTCACCACATCTGTCTCCTGACTGCGGCGAAGGGTGAACCGTCCTCACATTATAATCATAGTCCAAAACAATTTGCGGCGGAAATCGATAACATGATTTATGCCAATAATATCGGCAATTGCCGCAAATCCTTTGAACTTTGTGCTTAACTTCCATTATTCACCAGTCTTAATTCGCTGCTCTAGGACATCAATCCAAATATCATGGAGGTTGACAGGAGCTAGGTTGTTAGTATCAAGTCCAACATGGTATGTCCAATCAGGCTGCAAACCATGCGGCGCAGCGTCATGAACATGACCGTAAAGAATGACATTCTCAGAATTACCATGCATGTCTTCTGACTTCTCATGCATCATAAGAAAGTTAATATCATTATAGCGGATACATTCAATGTTGAGGACTTCCCAACCGACAACCTCTTGGATGCGGGCAATGCGGCCCTTCGTGTCATGGTTCCCCTTAATGAGAGTAACATGACCATTCAGTCGAGGAAGGTACTTATCGATTGTATCAAGTTGTCCCATACAAACATCACCAAGATGATATACAATATCATCAGGAGAAATGCGGTCATTCCATCTATTGATAATTGCTTCGTTCATATCCTCAACAGTGTCGAAAGGACGAGATTTGTTACAGTACGTTATTATATTCTTATGACCAAATTGATTCAATGAGAATCTGAAATAATCCAGATTGACATTGGCACCACCTCCTTGTCATACATATCGCCAAGAATAGCCATATGCATTATCAAATAGTCCTCTAGTACATGATGCAATACAGCTACTATAAGAGTTTTCTCTTTCTTTATATATATTATATAATATTGTATGTATAAAGTCAATAAAAAAAATAGGGCCATAAGGCCCTATTAAAGCGGAAAGTATGCCCAAGAGAGAGCAAAAAAAAATGTCATAAAATATTTATGAAGTATCTCTTGAACCAATCACGCAAAATGTTTAAGATAAGGAAATAATATCACATAGACTGAATTATATTATACCAAAAATATGAAGTAACTATGCGGTTCAATCACTTATCCAAGAGAAAGAGGAAGGTATGGAAATACTAGTTTTAGTATAAGTTACCAGTTTTTTGTTACGCCGTTATAGTCTGACGTAAAAGCCGGTTCTTTTAATTTAAATTTTAATTAATTTAAAACATAATATATATCTTCGAAGTAACTAAAACTCAATCACATACCAGAATAAAAATTAAACGCGGAAATACTAAAATCAGTTTTTATGCGGTAATTGGAATCGAACCAATATCTTATTTTTAAAATAGAAGTAACTGATTTTCTGTCACGCATTATAAAATACAATTGGTGCTACGTCTAGGTAACGCTCCTAGTCAACCTTAAGGTACCGATTTTACAGGCCGGTCCATGTCTTTAATGGGATACCGTAGCAGTTCTGGTCGGGAGTACGAGATTCGAACTCGTATGGTTACAATAACCGACGGCTTTTGAGGCCGCTATGTATGCCAATTCCATCAACTCCCGAGGTACATTATTAATCTACTTTATCTGTTCCGATTTTAAGTTCATCAAAAAACTCGTTAGGAATAAACTTATCTGATAAAGGCTGATAGTCTTTCCAAACAATTACAGGATACCAAGTTTTTGACCATTCGGTAAACTCCTCAAATTCTGCATTATATCCAAAAGCAACAGAAAAGCCAAACCAACAAGTACCGATGTGCGGGAAAGTCTTTGCGATGATTCCATCTTTATCTTTAAAATCACCAATGCGGCCGCAAACAGTGCAGATATTCCTATATGAATAGGTCCACTTACCAGTATATTTATCATAATAATTGATGATAATACTTTTATCATAATTATGTTTATGGTTGGCTTTCTTAGGAGACGGCTTCTTCTTTTTAGAAGCAGGGGCATTTGCCGCATCATCGGGAATATAAGCGTATTTCAACTTCAAATCTTCTTCCTTGTTGTAAGACATTGCCTACTCTCCTTCAATGCAAAAGAAATCTGTGTGCGAACCAAAATCAATCCAATGAACACCAGCATTATCTACCCAATGCCGCATATAATGATTAATTGGATAATGTTCTGTTAACCAATTTTGAATATCTTTATATGCTTCATCATCATCTTTTGGCTCTGACCATAAAATTTTGTTAGTATAGTGTTTCAGATATAATTTCATTTGAAACCTTTCGACCAATAATATAAATATAAAACAACAAGATAGCTCATTCGATTACATCAAGAACAATACTGGCTGTCTGCTCCCTGTATTAGCTAGCATTCAGGTGTCCCGTCCTTAGTAGTTCCTCTATCGACGGCCAAACCGTATGAGTTAAGATTCTTGAAGACTTGTTATTTTATATTTATATTATATACTACCGAAATGATTTTGTCAAATATTTTATTTTGCTCGTCCGGTAGGACTCGAACCTACGACATTTTGGTTAACAGCCAAATGTTCTACCAGCTGAACTACAGACGAGCGAAATAAAATAGGTGCGTCCTGTCAGATTCGAACTGACGGTCTTTGGATTAAGAGTCCACCGCTTTACCAACTAAGCTAAGGGCGCATAAAACATTCAAACCCGCTTCCTTTCAAGTATGCGGCGGTCCAGATTGGCTCTGGCTGCGGAATGTTCAAATTAATCTATCTATAAAATAGATTAATCAAGATAAAAACGAAGTGCCGCATCTGCCTCTTCGAAAGTGTCATGAATGGAAAGTACATCAAAGCGTACAGGCGAGCAGTCAGTATCAACTCGAATAGACAGGCAATGCGTAGTTTTTTCACGGCAAATGCAGTATTTCATGTTATCTCCTTTGAACTAAATATATTATATAATATATATAACCAAAAGTCAAGAAAAAATATGCGGAAATCTTGGATTCAGACTATAAAATGACATCGCTCTACCTGTTGAGCTACATCCGTAGATGGTCGGATTCGAACCGACAGCCTATATCTCTGCTATTGATATGAAGTAACTGAATCCCTATCACGCATATAAAATTAAGAAAGAATGATACCTGACTTAGCCTTGTTAATCTTGCGGCGAAGTTTGCGCATAATGCCTACATTTTCTGAATTCTTACCCTTTCGGTTAATAAGCATCTGATAACGCTGCTCCATAGACTCGATAGACTGTGCCATTTTACCTCTTTCTCTTGGCGTTTAAACTTATTTGGAAGAAAAATTTAATCAACCTAACAGCGTACTCGATATTACATCTTATGGGTATTGGCTCATTAATATTCGCCGCAGGGTCACTGGTTTGTTGATGGTACTGTTGACTATCCTTTTTCCCCCTTTTCTTCTAAATATATTGTACATTATTCTCAACTAGAAGTCAAGAAAAATTTTAGGTGCGGTTTTAGGATAACCGCAAACCATATTTTAATCGTGATTTTTCAGACGTTCTTTCGCATCATTTATTTAATCACTAAGTTTCTTTTATCTGTAGTCTGAAACCTTAAGCCGCACCTAATTCTTTTGGTTTAGGAACCCTATGTTCAAAAGAAGTGTTTCTCCTTTTGTTAACTATATTATATCAAATTATTTGATAATTTGTCAAATAATTTTTAAAAGTAAAAATGAAAAATATTATTCATAACGCCATTTGTACCCGTAAGCAGTCTTTCTTTTCCCGGAACAAGCATCAGATATATGGGTAATGCCACCTTTACCTTTATTTAAAAAATCACTAGCTTCATTTAAACTGTAAAATGTTTTAATAATTTCATTTGTTTTAATATTTATCATACTGACAGATTTATGATTGTCTTCTTTAGTTATCTTAACTCCACAATACAGCAGAATATTTTTAATTGTTTCGCGATTTTTATGGAAATAAACGCTAGTTTTATTTATGTTTAGGTTTTCTTTGTAATAATCACAAACTTCTTTTCTGAAATTTTCACTTTGGCCACTATCAATTGGCATAATAAAATTTCCCCAATATTTTTTATAATGTATTTCTCTATGGCAATTTGCACATAATAATTGACATTTTTGAGTTTCTTTACGATATTTCTTCAATGTTTCCCAATTGCATACTGGAATAGCACTTGGATTAAAATCTTTATCGCTATTATAATGATGCCACTCTAATGCTGCTCCGCAACTATTGTAACCACAAATATCGCAGCCACGACTTGTTTTTTCTTTTTGAAGCTTTTGACTAATAAGAAAATTCGTAGCTTTTCGTCTTTCTTGTTTTGAACTAATATCTTCAGGCAAGCAATTATAACAAATTTGACGATTTGCCCCGCCCATTTTACCATTTGGTCTAATAACAAAATCTTTTTCACAAATAATACATTTAAGCATATATCCACACTTTCCTATCCACTAAATACAATAGATAGGCAGGTGGTGGATATTCACTTTTCCATGAGGTAGCTACTCCCTATGTAGCCTATCTAATAATCTAAAGTGGGCAAATTTGTATAGCGACTGCCCGAATCGCTTATAACTTGGGATAGCACAGACGGGGTCAAATTCCGCTCTACTATCACTTGGAGAGTGTCTAAGGTTAGCACTCTATGAGAATAATACAAGTGCATTGCTTGGAGTGGTCGAATCTCCTTTTATATTATCCTCATAGAATACTAAAATATTGGAGCCAGTTGACAGTGCTGCCCTGTCTGCTTCGCTTTACAAGAGCGATGTATTACTGTTATACTAAACTGGCTTTGCCAAAAGAAAAATGAGCCTACAATATTTCTGGAACACTGTAGGCTCTAGCACCACTATATAATATAAAAAGTTGTACAACAAAATTATACATCTTTGTCCAAAGATTTCAAATATATTATATAGTTAATTTTCCTTTTTGTCAAGAAAAAAATATTACTTAAAGTTCATCGGGGTCATAAATTTGATTCGATAAAGCAAGGTCATAAATATTCTCAAGAATAGTGCTAAGACGTTTAGCAATGTCAGCACGAGTATTGCCTTTGCGAGAACGAGATTCAAGGTTATCCACCTCATTCCGCAAGTCATCACACTCCTGTTGAATCGCATGAGATACTTCCGCCCAATCGTCACCAAGTAGGCCTTCTACGCAACATGCGCGATTAGAAACGTGGAAGGAGATAGCATAGTTTTTAATTTCCGCAGGGTCGAAACCGTTCTCTTTCAAGCAAGCGTCAAAGTCGCGTTCCGTATCAATGTTATAAAACTTGTCACCTACGAACATCCTGTATCTCCTTCCTTTTCTTTAAGTATATTATATAACTTTATATATGGGTTTGCAAGATAAATTTTAGAACAGCATCTTGCGGAAAATTTTCATAGTTGAATCGTCCAGCAGAGATTCAAAGTCCTTGGAAAGTGAATCTAGAGCACTCACTGTAGTCTTGGGCGTGGAGGACGTTTTTTCAGATTCCAGTGCGGCAATCTCTTTTTGTAGAGCTTCTGCCTGTGCTTTAAGGTCTGCAATCTTCTTCTGCTTCTCAGCTTTGGCCGCACGACGCTTCTCCGCATCTTCCTTCTCCTTTTTGGCTTTGCGGCCATTAGATACAACTGTTAGGTCTTTAATCAGACCACTGCAAAGATTTTCAATGACTTTTGGAATATCGCTGCCAGATTCATTCTTGTCAATATCCAGGCCGTCCGAATCGGTCACGTGTACACCAAGAGACACCTTACCATCTTTATCCTGCGTTAGTGCAGCATTAAAATTCATACCATAAGATTCAACCATTAATTTTCTCCTTTTAATCTTCGTCTACAATCACTGCGGTTTCACCGTAGATTTCAGTTTTATCATCATGTTTATCATGATTGATAAGAACAATGTGGTCATCAAATTGTTCTACAGAATAATGTCCATCATAGTCTCCAACGAGCTCTCCTGCGGAATACACCCTGATACAGTGATTCTCAGGAGGTGGAGTTCTTTGATTTGTCATTTTGTCGAACCAAAGTTGACCTTGGAAGGTAGTGTTAACCCATACTGTTAGGCCCCCAACCACAACGATTAATGCGGCAATTACTGGAATTGCCCACTTCTTAACTTTCAATAATATATTACCAAACATTTCAAATATTGTCAACTACTTTCTTAATACCAACCGTTAGACTGCCAATGTGCGGCAGCGTTTTCCCAACTGCCATATCTATTGTTTACATATTGTTCGGCAACACGGTCTTGATTTTCTTGCGATAAATCACCATTAAGGTAGGATATATCTAACTGATACGCGCCAAAAAACCTACCGTTGGTAGCATTATAATTACCGCCACTTTCTTTGCTTACGATAAAATCTTTCGCGCTGCCACCAGACCAAGAGTAAGAAGTATTTGCATTGGTATTACTATATGAAATAGTTTGCACATTTTGAGCGATTGCGGCCTGTTGTGCTGCCTGCTCTGCCGCTAATGCTTCTTGTGCCGCGCGCTCTTCCGCTTCTTTCTTCTCTTGGAGTGCTTTTTGTTTTTTATCGGCACCATACTGTGACCATTTATCAAGTTCAGCTTTATACTGCTTTAATTCAGAGATACTAGTTGCCACAGATTGCTTTTCCATAATCTGTTGAATTTGAGAAATCTCATTTAAATCTAGATAATCTCCATAATCTTGAATGATTCTTGTTACTTGGTCTTGCTGCTGGGTTTGCATATTAATCTTATCTACCAGCCAACTTTGCGCGTTATCATATCCATCTTCTTTATATTTGAACATGGTTTCAACTTTGATTTCACGAGTAGCCGCAGCTAAGATTTCATCGTTGGACATAGCGCTTGCGTTTGAAGCGCAATAAGCATTTGTCACTCCGGCCAAGGCTAAAATAGATACACCATAGGCCAATGCTTTCGTTGCCCTGTTTTTAATGATTGTCATTTGAATAAAATTCTCCTTAAATCCTATACGACAGTTAGACGATTGCTTATATATTTATAAAAAATATGGGCAAAAGTTTATAATCATTTGCCCAATTAATTTGTAAATCGAATTCTCTTAGCTTTCAATACTTCACCAAGCTCAAGAAAATCTTCACATTTGCGGCAATTATTTGACACCCTTTTGCAGCATCTACGTTCACAATTTAGTTTATTGCGGGTAAAATCAGGATGGATTGCGTCACAATGAAAATTCTGGTCTACATCTTCATTTATTTCGCTCATTTGACCATGCCAATAATGATTGATAAACCATGCTCGATATAGAACATCGAACTTAGCCCAGTCATACGGTAGGCCGCACTCAAATTCAAATACATCAAAATATCCATCCAAAAGCTCAAAGTCTTTAGGCATATAGATTGGACTCTTGGGATTAACTCCACGGTCAAAAGTAGTGCATGGAATCTTATTAAGGACTAGCCGCATTTGTACGTTATGACTTTCACACATTTGCCGCACTTCTGTTAAATTATAGCACAAGTCATCTGCAATGTATACGTCTGATACACCCATGCGGAAAAAGGCATCAAGTGCTGTGTATGTTGATACCGGCATATCTTGATTAAAAAAGAATTTAAAATTATTTTCTTTAAGCTCTACAACTTTAAGAATATCCGCAGGAGCAACCTTAATATAAATATTATCAGAGACTTTATTAATTGATTTGACTGTCGGCATATGAATTCCTTCTGGGAATTCCAGATTAATGCGAGTATCCTCATACTCTTGAACGAATTCAATCAAATCTTCAATTGAATTTCGAGATTTATAAAAAAGAATATTGAATTCTTTTACATCATCATTTAACTCTCCATTCAATTGAAAGGGAATTGCAAGTTTAATCATACATCATCCTTTCAATATATACTTTTTATATTATATAAAAAAATAGGGAGACTGTCAATAGACAATCTCCCATAGAATTAAAGATATTGAGCTAAATCGTTCCAATAGCAATTAGGCATGTCAGACGGGTCAATACCGTTGCGCTCCAAGGTATCTTCAAACTCTTCACAAGATGGATGCCCCATATATTCATTTTCGAACTCTTGGATACACTTGTAAACGCTTTCCTGCATATGCTCGTCCTCCATACCAAGCCGAATAGGATTGTTAATATCCCAATTCCATGAAAGCATTTTACTCTCCATCAATCAAAATGTCAATCATCTTATACATGTCTCGGCGAATGCGCTCGTCACGCACCCCATAGACATTACTGATAGTCATAACTGCCCCATCAATATAATCTCCGGTAATATCATCCTTATTGTCCACGTAATAGCTGGCGAGACGAAGAACGGCGGTAGTGTAAGTAGCAGTCATATAACTTCCTTTCCTCTCTTGGAACAATTATATTATATAATATATTATACCAAGAGTCAAACTAAAATTAAGATAAAGAGTTGCGGAATTCAATTACTGATGGACACGCATCACGATTGCGGCATGAAGCTACGAAATCAAGAAGCGGCTGCTTGTGCTCTGGCTTAATCTTGTTATTGATATTCTTGATTGAATCAATATCACGTCCGTTCCAGACCTGCTGCAAAACGCCACGCACCTGCTTCCAGTAACGATACCATAAAGTTTTATACTTTACCATGAACCCATTAGCATCTTCAAACACAAATCCTTCAATCCCATTATCATCCTTATGCCAATCAATAAAACTTGTAAAATCTTCCCAATCTGTTAAAATGGAAAAACGAACCTTAAACAAAAAACCAAACTTACATGCAAATTCTCTCATATTCTCATATGACATGTGCTTATATTCAAAGGAATTATAAATACAATCAAGCATAACTAAACGCGGACTGAAATATTCTACAATATGCGTGTCATGCGCTGGGTCAATACACTCAAACACAGCAGAGATATTAAGATTATGCAAGGTGTTTGCAAAATCCTTTTGCGCATCTTCGCTCAACATAGAGTTAATAATGTTCTTAATGTATCTCGCAAACTGGCCTTCATTAGTGCTCTTGGATGCGATGAACAACTTATCGGGATTATCCTTATCTGCTGAGACGATTGCCAAAAAACCATTATACTTCACATATGCCTGCACAGGATATGCAAAAGTAGTACGAAGATTCCGCATTTCAGTCTCAGGACGCTCTCCAATATTGAAAAACTTATTATAAGAACGTGCAACAACATTGTTATTTTTAACATCACAGAATAATCCGCGAGCCTTGATTGACTCCGTAGTCCACTTCTTATCCCAAAAGCACTTATTAGAAAAATTGAAAGACGAGATTCCGTTTCCCAAATCCTTTTCCCGCACAAGAGAATCATTGCGGAGCATATCTACTTCATTCATACTTACCTCTTTCTTTTGGTAAATATATTATATATAATTATGCGGCAAATGGCAACTATTTTTTATAATAAAAAAAGGCAGGAATTACTCCCCGCCCTTCGCAGCATTTTCTTCAAATTCTTGACGCTCACGCTTCTCACGACGCTTACTTTTATAAGTATCATCTTTGCGCTGGCGAATTAGTTTTGTCTTATGGGAAAATTTTTCAAAGTTATCCTCTTCATCGAAGTCTTCCCAATCACGAATTTTCACAATAAATCCTTTCAAAATGCTGTTTTAAATAACGTAGACTAACTGATTGCCAGTCTACTAAGTGAGCCATGCGCGACTCGAACGCGCGACTTTGAAAATAGAAGTTTCAGGCTCTAATCCAACTGAGCTAATGGCCCATTTAGTAGACTGTTTGAATCTACTTAATAGCTTTAATTCCAAGTAAGAATATAGGTTTTGCGGCTAGTATCATGATAAAGGCCGCATACATCGCTTAAAGGAGTTCCTTCCTCGATAGCAAGATTAATTACCGCTTTAAGTTCAATATTATCATATTTAAATTCATATAAAATTGCCTGCAAAGAATTATTATAATCAAGACGATGATGATTGGTAAAATCAACCAGATTACAATATTCAGGGCACCATACAAAGCTATAATTTGAACCATTTGATTCATTAAAATGCTTTAGGTAATCCTGCATTTCTTTATCTGAAATTAGAATACACTTCATTATTTAAATCGCTTTCCATTATAATAGCAATAGACAGAAAACATAAAAATTATAATTACAGCAATACTAACAATATTCATTATACAAGAATTTCCTCATACGCATAGCCATTATTTGTAGTATAGTAGATGTTACGAATACCTTTATCGATAAGTGCCTGAAAACATCCCTCACAAGGTCGAGCTAAACCCACATTCTTTTTTCGACCCTTAGAGATACGATAAATGTAACATGAAACCTTTGACCAATCAGTCTCTTTATCTACCTGATAAGGTACACTCTTAATAGCGCTGATTTCAGCATGGTTTTTATGTGCTACTAATTGCGGCCCATATCGGAACTGCCTGAACTGATTATATTTGGCCTGAATAGGTGAAGTTTTAGAGGAATTGCTTCCGCGACCGATAATGTGACCTTTATAGACTAGAACGCATCCAAGATGAAAGGTATCATAGGTAGATTTTTCAGCTTCCCTATGTGCCATTTCAAAGTATCTATAGTCGCTCTTAGTCAACTCAGCCATCTAAAACATCCTTTCTTATCTTTATTTTATATAATACTACGTACTATGAGTATTGTCAATAACAATTTCAAACTCTGGATGGCTTTTGATTGAAACTGCGCATAGCTTTAAAATATCTGCCGCACGGTCGATATAATTTGCTTTCTCTTGGAGAGAAACTGATTTATCCATTAGAGCAATTAATGATGCAATCGTAGTCTTAGCAAAAACATGCGGCTGTAATTTAATATATAGTCTTGCTTCTGGTGATAAATCTTCCCATTTCATAGCTACCTCATTTGATAACGTCTAGAATATTCCATCATACAACATGCGGCAGCTTGTGCCACATTTAGTGAGCGAATACTTCCATATTGCCTAATATATACCATTTCGTCGCATTTGTCAATAGCATCTTTTGGCAAACCATTACCCTCACTTCCATATACGAAAGCAGACTTCATTGGAATATCAACATCAAAAATATTCTGCGGATTATATTCTTCTACATTATCTACGGCAAAAATGGTATATCCAAGAGGGTGCAGAACTTCAAGGACTTCATCTAATGTATCTGCGTGATATACGCGTTCGTATTTTTTGGATCCAACACCTCCACGAGCGTCAAAGCGTTTGCGGCCAACCACGTAAGTCTCCTTGGCAAGGAAACAATTTGATGCTCGAATAATAGAACCAACGTTGAATCCATGGTCAAGATTGAGACAAATATTTACAAGTGGAGTACGATTTGGTTGAAGGCTAGCCCGCACTTCTTCCGCGCTCCACTTTTTATAAATATCAATTACATTGTTGCTTGGATTTGCTTCTGTATTGATACCATGAGAATATTGAGTAATCATTAAAACTCCACATAAATTACAAAATATAAATTACAAAAGTAAAGATTCTATAATCTTCATTATATTCTACATGAAAATAATGTACATATGCATTTTCTAATTCAATGGTCATATTATCATCAATATCTTTAAAATATATGCTTGGACTCTTTAAGCACGGAATATTTGATGCTTCAAAGCGAATCATACTTCCGGTATTAGCGGTATCCATACGAAGCCAATCAATAAAATCTTTCACTGTAATATTCATCTTTACCAATCAATCCATGAGAGTTTATCAGTTAAACGTTGAGAAAGTTCTTCATCTTCTATATAGAACAAATCTTCTCCATCTTTTACAAGATAATTTTCAATAAGTTGACCTAAACGTTGGTCTGAATAGTGCTCCCACAAGTCTTGAATTTTTACAACAATATCATATATACGATTAATATCACGCATAATTCCTCTTTCTATTGGTTTATATTATAATTTATATAAAGTCAATAGTCAACTAAAAATTAAGATACATTCGATATAAATTGAATCGAATATTTTCAAATTTGCGGCTAAATGAAAAATATGCATATCCAATTACAGCAAGGATATATGCAACAAAAATGCAATCTGCCATTAGTTATCCTTTCCAATAGTAAGAATACAACACACCGCATATCCAATTATAAAACCTGCGGCAAATGATAAAATAATATTAAACATTACTTCTTCTTCCAGATATTGTTCATATTGTATGGAACGTTATCGATATTGCGTTGGTGCTCTGGTGCGTTCGCCCTAATGCGTCGAGTAGTTTCAGCCAAATGTTCCATATAGCATTTAGCTATAATTGCCGCGACGCAAATAACCGTGACACATACCATTGCTACATTTGCATCCATAATCTCTCTTCCTCTTGGATTCTGTTAGCATAAGTATATAAAAAAATAGCCTCAAAGTCAAGAAAAACTTTGAGGCTATTAGTTATTTAGTTGATACTACTGGAGTTGAACCTTGTGGGACTACTACAGTATTGCCATTCTTAGACATTTCTTTTAGAGCTTCAATATATTGCTGAGAAAGAACATTATCAGTTAATGAATCATTAAGAACTTTATTAGCTTCTGCTTCCTTTGTAGCTTCAATTACTTTAGTGTCTCCCTTAATCTTGGCAGTTTCTTGTTGATTCTGAGCCTTAGCCTTTTCTACTTCTGCTGCCTGAGAATCAGCATAGGCATCTGTAATAGATTTAGCATAAGAAATGTCTTGCACACTGACTTGCTCAACAGTTAGGCCAATTTTCTTCCACTTCTTTTCTAGAGCTTTTTGGACTGCTTTCGTATATTGAGAGCGGTCAGTTAACATAGTGATTGTGTCAAACTGACCAGACACCTCACGCGCTACAGAGCGAAGGTCATTGGAAGCATAGTTCTTAGTAAAGTTCTCTTGCGTTCCGTATTCAGTATATAGATACTCAGCAGTCTTTGAGTCTAGACTGTAATTGACTTGTATATCTACATTCGCCTTGGAGCCAGACTTATCGTTTACAGTTACATATGGGCCTTCCGCAGAACCTCCATCATAAGAGTAGTCTGTTTTTGAACCATGAAAGTTAATTAAATTGTTACGGGTATCGAACGAAATTGTATCATTCCATGGTGCAGTAAAATGGAAACCAGCTTCACTTGTGTAACCAGAGAGACTACCACCAATAGAGCGAAGTACAACAACTTCGCCTACGTCTTGTGTATATACACATGAAATACCAATTAGAATTACTGCAATTACAACTGAAATGGCTCGATTAATGCCAACATTATTACTTTCCCGATATTCTTTAGTAAAACTACAAAGAAAATTAACAATAAACATTGCCGCAATTAAAATACAAATAAATTTTAACATTATTTCCTTTTATTAAATAATAATTAAAATAAAATATTCAATTGTCAAAGTACTATAGAGCCTTAAGAGTATCTAAAATATTTTGAATTTCCATTGTATCTGTTCCAATAGCATAATTCATTTGCTCTGAAATGAAAATTACTTTTTTAAAAGGCTCTTGTTCTTGCGGCGATACTTTAATTTTATACATTTGCTTTATAGAGTCTTCCGACCTTCGCCACTTTTCATCTAGTTGTGCATTTCGCTTCAATGCAACATTAAGAGGCGTTTCCACCCAAACACAAATAATATTATATTTATCAATATTTATATTGTCAAATATTTTTTTGCGTTCATTTGCATTGATATTGTAATTATCAGCAATTACATATTCATGTGTTTCAAGCATATTATTTAATACTTCGATATATCGCTTATCTACATAATGTTGCGGTTCTTTTGCGACCAGTGCTGCTTTTGCCATCTGTTTATATGAAACTACAACGCAATCATCATGTGAATCTTTAATGATTTTTGCAAATACAGATTTTCCTGAACTCGTAGGGCCTGCCATCATAATTAACGTGTGCTTCATATTTTACTACCAATATACAGTTGCAGTCTCAATATTGAGTGTAACCATATCAAGGCCATTGGACTTAAGAAATTGCGCAGGATATTGCACAATTGAAACTTTATATCCAAGAGACTCTTCAAAAACCTTGAAAACTTTTTTCCAGTCTAGCGGAAGTTGCTTCTCTTTACTATGAACAATCTTGCCACTATCGATAACCTCTTGGTAATATTCTGATTCATGCGGCCCAATCTGTACATTACTTTCGCCATTGAACGCCGCGTCTTTTACTTTCTCAGTTAGCTCTTCAAAAAATGGAATATTTTGAGCTTCTTCCAGTTCCTTTTTCTTTTTATCTACTACACTCTGCTGTCGAATGCGGCGAGCTGCTTCTGCTGTAATCTGTTCCATATTTTCCTTTCTTTTGTTTGCGTGTTGAGAACATTATAAACTATAAAATTAAATTAGTCAACAATATTTTTAGCATAAATTTTATTATAAAAAATTTTTTACAGAACTCTTGACAAAATGAAAAATTACGTTATAATTAATAACTGGGTTGTTAAGGGGTTTACCCCTTAAGACTAATTATATAAGATTATATATAATAAGAATATTATTAATATAATATATAGTATATAATGTAAAACTAATGTAATTAATTAATTATTTTAAATTAGTTTATTTATCCTTTATAATTTTTATATATAATAAGAAATAATATTGATAAATATAATATTATTTATATAATTATAAAATAAATTATCTTTAAATTAATTTATCTTTTACGTCACTTACAGTGACGTAAAAATTATAAAGAAGAGAAAAGATAAAAGAATTACGTTATTTTTGCGTAGCAAAAATAACTATAAGAAAACAGAAAAGAGAAGAAAAATTTTTCTTGCAATTTTATAAAATGCATGATATAATGTAATTGTTGAAAGAGAGAAAGAGGAAAACATGTCACATTTCAACAAGTATATTCATCTTGAACGCTCTACTCGTAATGAAGTTCAGGGTTTCATTTGTAAGTCGGTTTTAATTCAGCCGAAAATGGACGGAAGCAATTCCAGCATTTGGGTAGATGATGAGGGCAAAATTGCGTGTGGCTCTCGTACCCGTGAGATTTCTATTGAGAAGGATAATGCTGGATTTGCATACTATATTACAAATTCTAATGACACTGAAATCAATGCTTTAAAGGATTGGTTGCTTGACAATCCTAGCTATATTATTTATGGTGAATGGCTTGGCGGAGTGGATGGCCGCAAGTTTGTCGGTAGCATTAAACAGTATATTGAAGGTGGTTTCTTTATCTTTGATGTTTTTGATACTGACAGCGGTGAATATATTGATTATGATGTATGGTATCCAGTAGTAAGTAAAATTTATCATCGTTGCGTTCCTATCATTGCCCGCATTGATAATATGACTTGGGATGATGTTGATAAGTATGTAGATTCTTGTACTTTTAATCTTCCTTCTGGTATTATTGGTGAAGGTATTGTTATTAAAACTTATCCAGTTCTTCGTGACCCGTGGGGAAATCCACAAGTTGCTAAAATTGTACGCGATGAATGGCATCATAATAAAACCACTAAGAAGACCAATGTCAACCAAAATGATACTGAAAAAGAGTTTGTAGATAAGTTTTGTACGCCTGCTTTTGTCGAAAAGGAAGTTAATAAAGTTCTTATCGCTCTCGATATGGATGAAATTGATTGCCGCAATGGTAAATTCTTCGGTATGTGTATGCAAAAAGTTTTGAACGAGCTTATGGAAGAGAATTTCTGGGACTTTTATCGTAAGAAGAAGGTTGCCAGTGTTAATCTTGCAAAGATTAAAGGTTTGGCGCAAGCGGCTATTCGTGAATATATTCTGACCAATAGTAACAACTAAATATATAATGTTGGAGTTGTCAAATTTTTCTTGACAACTCCTTTTTTATATGATAATATGATACCAAAAGAAAGGAAAATTATGCGTATTAAAAACATTAATGAACAAGATGAATATCCTGAAAATTATGATAATTTAAATCAATATGAGAAACGTGATATTGAAAAGTATATGAACGATGAACAGGAAACTGCAAATCGTCATTATGAGAAACATATCACTGCCGAAAGTGAAGATGAACGTGAACAATATCTTGACCTATATAGGCATGTTCAGGATGTTTTAATCGGTTCTAAAAATGCTTTTTCACTACTTCATATCAAAGTAGAATATAATTGGAAGAATGACGGTAAGTGGCATCTTGCAACCAAGAGTGATTATGAAAAATATAACGGCCTTTCAGATAAATGTACTTGCGACCAATCGGAAAAAGTAGTACCATATAGTCAATGGCCGACTCCTAAAGGCGGCCGCACATATAGTGATGCGAATCAGCTTCTTTAGAGGAGAACAAAATGACACTCAATGATGCTATCACAGATGAACGTCCAGAGTATAAAACTTTTGATTTGTTTGGTCTTGTGAATGAAGGTGGTTACCAGCATTTTGTATGGTTGGGTAACGTTGCAGAAGTATTTTACGATTATGAGGACCAAGAGGTAGAAGCAATCAATAATTTTACTAAGGAAATTCGCCTTAAAAATGTTTTAGAGGAATGGGAGTATTAATGTATCGTATTTATGGTAAGCGCACTCAGGAGCCTTTTGTTGATAAGCAGTTTCGTATGCTAACTGCAAAGGGTATGCGGACAACTAAATCAGATGAAGCAATGCTTTTTCCAGATAAAAAGTCTGCGCAGGATATGCTTGATAAGATTCAGTCTGGTAAAATCTACTATGGTGCGAAGTTTGAAATTCGTAAGGCATAACCATGTATACATATATAGGTGAAGACTGGGAATATCACAATCTTTATCCTGATATGACATATAAGTTAGAGCATGGGAAACAGTATAACATTCAAATTCAGTCTAATGCGCAACAGGTTATTATTAATGGTGTCGCAATGAATACTGAACCAACAGAACTAAGAGTGTTCCTTCCTCCGCAATATGCGGCCTGGATTCCTTATAATCCGAAATGCTTTGCCGCACATTGGAAAGAGGTATAGATGTGTACGTTGATTTTCATTGCTGTGATTGTGACAACGACACCTGTCTTCTATGCCCTCTGGGTAGCTATGTGCCGCAAGATTCGGGACAGGGTTGCACTCGCAAGATGGATGAAGATTTATATGCAGAATACTCACATCTAAAAGACGAAGTGCTTCCTTTCATTCCTCTTGGTCAGTATAAATGTAACTTTGAAGAATTTGATAGAGTAAATAATTTTATCTTTAATAGATGTAAAATAGGGACTGTCTTAGATATACAAGGGAAGGCGATTGGGACCAAGAAAAAACAAATTGACACATATAATTCTAATTTATTATAATATATATTGACGAAAGGATATATATGGATAAAAAAGAATTGTGTAATTTTATTAATTCTCGTTTTAATACTATGTCTGATGATTTAATGTCTATTATGACAGTATATTTTGGAGATTATAATGAGCAGGATTTTTCCGATTATAATGATACTTTTAAACGTATGACTGGTGCGGATAAAGTTATCAACGGAGTATCAAAATTAGTTTTATTTTTTGAAGAATATCCTAATTATGTTTTCAAAATTCCATTTCAAGGCTATTACAGCATCAATGAATGTGATGTAGATTCTTTTAAAGATGCCGCAGAATCTAATTGCGTTCCTGAGTATTTTAATACTGATGAAATTGTTTTATATAATCATGCAAATGGTAAGTGTGAACTTCCTATCGATGAATCAAATTATTGCGAAGCAGAAGAATATTTTTATCGTATCGCAAAGAAAAATAAAATAAGTTCTATGTTTGCAAAAACTCAATTTCTATGTACTGTTGGCTTTATTCCAATTTATGTGTCTAATCGCGTTGAGAGTAAATATTCTTATAATAAGTCTAAGCATAATATTAAAAAATATAATGATATTGCCAATCAGATTGTAACCAAGAGCAATAAAAAATATAACACATATAGTGAACTGCATTCAGTTGAACTATCTAGTTTTATTGCAGACTATGGTATCAATGCGGCAAAACGGCTTATTGATTTTATCAATAAATATAATATCTCTGATTTTCATGATGGAAATTTTGGATATGATAAAGATGGCCGCATTAAAATTATCGACTATTCAGGATTTAATGATGACGAGGTATTTGGATAATGGGTGATTTTCTTGCTCTAATGGAAGAGCCTTACGATTTTATTGTACAGGCTTGCATTACTGATGGTACTGTTATAGATAGTACAGAAACGGATGATTTAGATGAAGCCTATATTGCATATCGTAGTTATTGTGAATGGGCTGAATCTCCTGAAAACGAATTCTTTTTAGTGTGTGTCACTTGGTATGATTATACAGGTGACGATGAAGATATTAGAAAAATAAAAATCTTTTAAAAATTTTTATTGACTTTTAAAAATTTATATTGTATAATATAATTACAAAATGAGTGATAGAAAAACAGTTACTTCACCTTGAAAATGCGGAAAGGCGGTTCAACTCCGTCCTTCGCAGACATTGCGTCGGGTAGGTCGGTATCTTTTGTGTACTGTTTTTAACATCTCCTCATTTTATTTTATTTTAGGTGTGGAAACATGCCTATAGGAATTAAATATAAAGGTATCCTTTCTTCTTAAATGTGCTTTTGTTCAAATCATAGATACCAGTATTTAATTCCTATAAGTATATTTCCTTCCAAGAGAAAGAGAAGTAGTTATGGCAAAGTTTAATGAAAATGTGAAGCCCTCTCGTGAGCGTTCTTTTGAGGGTGGGCTTAATTATGTAAAGAATCCTGTCGAGGAGTGGATGAATTTCCTTTTCTCGTCTAAGATGTGTAATACCTTCTATGAATCCGCAGATGTGCAACAGGAGCGTTTTATCAAGCTGACTGATGCTATCATTGAGCAGTATGGCCCTGTGTTTGCGGCCAAGTGCGCTAAGTTTGCGCGTAATGAGCTTGGTATGCGTTCGGCTTCTCAGCTTGTCGCAGCTCGCCTGAATTTTGAGAAGTTTGAGCAGAAGCGTGAGTTCTATAAGAATTTCATGCATCGCGCGGATGATCCAGCTGAGATTTTTGCAGCTGTAGATATGCTTGGCGGCAGGCGTTCTCATGCGCTGGTTCGTGGCTGTGCTGATTATCTTTCTTCTCTTGGTGATTATCAGATTGCTAAGTATAAGATGAACGGTAAGCAGTATAATATGTATGACCTTATCAATATTACTCATGCTCATAGCGAGACGATTGATAAGTATAAGGCTGGTACTCTTGCTGCCCCTGAGACTTGGGAAGTTGGTATTTCTACTGGTACCACTAGTTGGAAGGAACTTGTAGAGGGACATAAACTTGGTTATCTTGCCCTTATCCGCAATCTCAGCAACATTCTATACAGTGACGTTGATGACGTTTGGGTCAAGAAGAATCTTGTTGACCAGATTATCAATGAAGTCTCTATCCGCAAGTCTCTTGTGTTCCCTTATCAGATTTATACGGCCTATCGAAATCTCAGTGTTCAGAATATGGCAGTGATTACAGCTCTTGATACCGCTTTCCGTATTGCTTGCGGCAATATGCCTGAGTTGGATGGAACTTCTATTATCATGCTTGACGTTTCTGGCTCCATGGATGATATGTATGGCGACAAGTCTTCTCTTTCCATCAAGGAAGTTGGGGCTTGCTACGCAGCAGCCCTATATATCAATGGGAACTGTGACTTTGTGAAGTTCGGTAACGATGCAAAGACGAAGACGTTTGCTAAGGCTTCCGGTCCTTTCCAGATTATTCGTGAAATGTGTGATAATGACCATTGCGGATATGGTACTGATATTGCTCCGGCTTTCGGTATGATTCGCAATAAGAATTATGACCGCATTTTTGTTGTATCTGATATGCAGGTAATGGATAAGCGTTCATATTTTTGGCCTACTGTGGGATATGATAAGGCAATGTATTCTTATAACGAGTATTGCGCTAACTATGGCCGCACGACTCTCTATAGCTTTGACCTTGGAAATTACCATACTCAGATTGTGAATTCGAACAATCCTGATGTGCATCTAATGACCGCGCTCAACGACAATGTATTTAAGATGCTTAAGTACGTTGAAGATGGCGGAGAGTTGGTTGATTATATCGAGGAAAAGTATACAATCTAATTTCTTCTTTCTTTTGATGGGGAGTCTTCGGACTCCCTTTTTTATTTGACAAAATATATATAATATTATATAATTGTCTAAAAGAAAGGAGAATTATATGTATAAAGATGATTGGGACATTCAGAAACGTGTTGAAGCTCATGTAAAAGAAGTCCAAGAGACTCATAAATATGATGGAGTGGAAATGTTCGTCTGTGCGGCAAATGGCTCTATGAATTATGGTCTTTTTGATGAATCGTCTGATGTTGATACAAAAATGCTTGTATTCCCAGAACTTGATGATTTGTTCCTTGGCCGCAAATCTATTAACAAAGTTGAAGTTTTAGCCAATAATGAGCATTGTACATTAAAAGATATTCGTGACTATTTTCGCATTTTCCGCAAGGCCAATATTAATTTCCTTGAAATCTTATGCACAGATTACGTTTATGTAAACCCTGTGTATAAAAATGAATGGAACCTTCTTTGTTCTAAAGTTGATGAAATTGCCAACATTAACCCGCATAAGGTTCTTGCTTCTTCTCTTGGAATGGCTCGTGAAAAAGCATCTAAAATCTGCCATGATTCTCCTGCTAACCATGAATTGATTGAAAAGCATGGATATGTGGCAAAAGAGTTGCAGCATATTATTCGATTATATAATTTCATTTTTAAATATTGCTCAGGCGTTCCTTTCAGTAAAGCTATTCGCGTTAACTCTCATAAAGTACGAGATGAAATGATGGATATTAAGCGTTATAGGATTTCCTTAACACCAGAAGAAGCAAAAGCACGTTGTGATGAATATGTGCATAACATGAAAGCTATTATTGAAGATGCTGAAAGTGAGAAACCTAGCTTTACTTTTGGTGTACCTAAAGAAAATATTGCCGCGAATGACTTTTTAGATAATTTTTTAGTTAATATTATGACAAAATATACAGAAAGGGAAATTGCAAATGGCTCACTCTCGAATTATTGATTGCTCTTGGGATGATGATACTAAAGTTGCAACTGTAACTCGTTCGTCTAAATGGGGAATGTTTACTTCTTATGCGGCACCAGACCAAGAGGACAAGAAAAATGCCAATAAGTGGATTGGTTGGGAAATTGCGGATTATAAGAATCGTTTGGCTATGGCCGCAGAGCGTCTAAAGGTTATGAAGGGACGAGCTGAGGGAGTCAATCATATTGTATCTGCTCTTGGTGAAATGAATGCGGCGGATGGTATGGATGCTTTCAATGTTGCTTGCCGTGAAGCAAAGATGATTAATGAACAATATAGGCGAGAGCAAAAGAGGTATCAGAATATGAAAAATAATTTTCATATTTTTTGTGAGAATGAGATTAAGACACGTGAAAAATTAAATAAACAAGTTAATCAATCAGAATAGATTACGGTTAAGCGCAAGATAGAAAAACCTATCTTGCGCTTTTTTATTTGACAAAATAAATGATATTTGATATAATGCTTGTATAAAAGAAAGGAGAGTAATTTGAGAAGTAACTTAAAAAGCAATTCTTATACGGAAGATTCAATTCAATCACTAACTCCACGTGAGCATGTGCGTAAACGTCCATCAATGTACTGCGGCGACACATCTACTCCAAATCAGTTAATGTTGGAACTATTCAGCAATGCGTTAGATGAACATAATATCGGTCATGGCAGCGTAATTGAAGTATCTATTGATGATAAAACTGGTGTATGTTCAATCCAAGATTATGCGCAAGGTTTTCTTGTAAACCAAAAACGTAATGATGGTAAGACTGTGTTTCAGGCTGCTTTTGATACTATGAATACATCTGGTAAATATACTGATGATGGGGTCTATGAAGGGTCTAGTCTTGGACTTAACGGATTGGGTGCAAAACTTGTAACGTTTCTTTCAAAGTATCTTAAAGCACGAACGGTTCGTGATGGTAAATACGAACAGATTGAATTCAAAGATGGTATCATCATTAAACATGATTCTGGTATTGATGAAGGACATTCTGGTACATATGTAGAATACCTACCAGATAGACAGTATTTTGGTACAGATAAAACGTCTATTGCACATTTCAAAAAGTTCTTTAATGATATTACGTGTATTTGTCCTACTCTTAAAGTTGTTTTAAATGGTATTGAAATAACACATGATAGTATCGAAGATATGCTAGATGAAAAACGTGGCAATGATACCGAAATTATTTCAAATCATTTTGTGATGAATGAGAATAATATTCGTCTTGCCATGACTTTTACATCCAGTAGTCAATCTAAGATTGTCTCATATGTAAATTATGGTTTAACATCGTCTGGGCCGCATATTACAGGGATTAAATCAACGTTAACCCGCGTATTTAATTCATGGGCTAGAGCAAATAATCTTCTTAAAGACAAAGAAAAGAATCTAGATGGTGCGGCAATTCAAGAAGGATTAATTCTTGTATGTAATATCGATAGTAAAGGCGTTAAATATAACGCGCAAGTTAAAGATGATATTATTGATGTAGATACATCTTTTACTTCTACTCTTGGTGAACAGCTTGAAGTGTGGTTAGATAATAATCCAACAGATGCAAAAGCCATTCTTGAGAAAGCCATTGTGGCTAAACGTGCGGCAGAAGCAGCGAAGAAAGCTCGCGCAGCGGTTAAAAATAAAAAGAAGCGTGGTAATAATTTCCTAAAAATGCCAACAAGTTTATCCGATTGTTGGTCAAAAGACCGTTCTATTTGCGAGTTATATTTGACAGAAGGCAAAAGCGCATCATCAAATATGGTTGCGGGCAGAGATTCTAAGTTCCAAGCTGTTTATGGAGTTAGAGGAAAAATGCTTTCTGTATTAAAAACAAAACAAGAAAACATTATAAAGAATCAAGAAATTAATAATTTAATTCAGGCTCTTGGCTTAGAGTTCAATCCTAAAAATGCAAAATGCATTTATGATAAATCTAAACTAAGATATGATAAAATTATTACTGCTACAGATGCTAAATAAAATTGGCTGTGTGATATTTTTCTATTAATCAATAGGGTGTTTATTTTTCTTGACAAAATATTATAATCGTGGTATGATAGATTTCATATTAGATATAGATGGTGTTCAAGTTGATAGGCGCTAACGGGGAAACCTAAATTATATATTTATAACATGGCAATCCCGTGACAAATTTTGTGAATCTAACGCCTTTCAAAGATACAGAAAGGTGTAAAGTATGATAGGTATTTATAAGATAGTTAATAACATAAATGGCAAGTTTTATGTTGGACAAAGTAATGATATAGATAGACGATTTGTTGAACATTGTTCTCCAAGCAGATATAAGCAAAGCAACATTCCTGTTGATTGGGCGATACATAAATATGGGAAGGAAAACTTCTCTTTGATTGTTCTTCAAGAATGTTCCGTAGAAGAACTAAATGAATTAGAAGCATATTGGATTGATAAAACTAATGCGGTAGAAGAAGGATATAATTGCAACAGAGGTGGAGATTGCGGCTCTCGTGGAGAAGAAAATCCAAGAGCTAAATTATCTGTATCTGATGTAATGTTTATTCGTAAGTGTTACAATGAAAGACTTATTACACAAAAAGAAGCGTATGAATCAGTAAAAGATAAGATTACTTTTGGTACTTTTCAAGCTGTGTGGCAAGGTAAAACTTGGGCAGAAATAATGCCAGAAGTATATACTAAAGATAACAAAAATTATTATAAAAAAATGGCTGGTGTAAAAGTTACTTCTAAATTAACAGAAGAACAAATAATGGTCGCGAGAAAGAAATATGCCGCAGGAGCGCAGGCAAAAGAGCTTTATGGAGATTATAAAGACATTATTACATATGAAGCATTTCAAGGTATATTATGCGGAAGAACAAATAAGCATTTGCCATATTTTCATAAAAAAACAAATAAATGGATTTTTCCGGGAGAGCAACCAGAAAAAAACTCTAATAGAGTAAAAGATAATTCTAATAGATATACTACAAATGCTTATTCTGATGAAGAAGTGCTTAAATTTAGAAAGCAATATGTTTCAAAAAATTATAAAGACATCTATGAAAATACAGATAAACGTATTTCTAGAGAATCTTTTCAAAAGATGCTAACTGGAAAAACTTATACTAATGTACCTATTTATTCTAAAAAAACTCATAAATGGATTCACAAATAAGGTTGTATCGACTATCGCCGAATCGGGCGAGTAAAACTATTATTGATACATAGTTTGAAATAATATCTTGTATATAAATACAATAAGAGATAGTCAGGGCTTATAGAAATATAAGAATAACTGGATTTTGATGGTTTCGCAATTGAAAACTTAATGCTTAATATTTTTTGGTATATTTGCCCAGAACTTATTTTAGATGGTCATGTATATAGTTCTGAACCTCCACTCTTCCGAGTTATTACGAAGAAGAATGAGTATGTATACTTAAAGGATGATATAGCATTACAGCAATATAAACAAAAACATCCAAACAACGTTAAAGCAATTACTAGGATGAAAGGGTTAGGCGAACAAGATGCTGACGAATTATCTTACTGCTTATTAGACCCCTCAACTAGAAATATTAGTTTATTAACAGTTGAAGATATTGATAAAACAAATAATCTATTTAATGACCTATATGGTAAAAAGGTGGAACCGCGTGTAGAATTTTTAAATAAACATTTGGAGGAAGCGAATATTGAATAAATCAAATCTTGTTAAAGTTGTTCAACAAAATTTTATTGATAGTTCATATGATGTAAACTGTAACAGGGCTTTTCCAAGTGTAAAAGATGGATTAAAACCGGGTCAAAGATGTATTTTGTGGGAAATGTACACTAAAAAATATACCAGCGACAAACCACACGTTAAATCGGCAAAGATTGATGGAGGCGTTGCGGCGCTCTACTGGCCTCATGGCACTCAAGCGATTTATGAAACTTTCGCACGCATGTCTCAGCCTTTTACAAACAATGTACCAGAGGTTGATTTCCATGGTGCAAATGGTAACGTAATTTTGGGCGGAGACGCAATTGCTGCGGACCGATATACAGAAGCGCGTCTTTCTAAAATCACAGAAGAATTCATGTTAAATGGAATTGAAAAAAATACAGTTCCAATGGTTTTGAATTTCAGCGAAGATGAATATATGCCAGTAGTATTACCATCATATTTTCCTAGACTTCTTGTCAATGGCGCTCAAGGTATCGGTGTTTCAATTGCAAATAATTGGTTGCCGCACAACCTTAAAGAAACCATTAACTTAATCGGTAAGTACGTTAAAACTGGTAAATTTGAAGCAGAGGAATACTACCCTGATTTTCCTACTGGCTGTACAATCGTCAATAAGGATGAATTATCTTCAATCAATGAAACTGGAAAAGGTAAAGTAATTGTAGAAGCTACATATACTATTGACGGCAACGAAATTACTTTTACTGAAATGCCATATCAAGTATACATTGAACCTTTAATTGTAAAGATTAAAGAGCTAATCGAATCAGAAGATTTAATTGGTATTAAAGATGTATATAATAAGAGTGATAAGAATGGCATTGCTTTAGTTGTAGAATGTCAACGAGGGTATGCGGCAGAAAAAGTATTGCAGCAGCTATTTCAGTCAACACCTTTAAGGTCACAGTATAATGTCAATCAGAATGGCATTATCAGTAAAACTCCTGTTTTATTAAATCTACAGCAGACAGTTGATGAATACTTGTGTCATTGTTTTGAGTGCCTTAAACGCGAAGCTGAATATGATAAAAATCTCGCGGCTCAAAGAAAAGAAATCTTAGAGGGATTAAAATTTGCCTTAACGAATATTGATATAATCATTGAGATTATTCGCGGTTCAAATGATAAAGCTAATGCGGCAAATGGGCTTAAAAATGAGTTTAACTTTACAGATAAGCAAATCAAATCAATTCTTTCAATGCCGTTAATGAAGCTAACTAAACTGGATACGCAATCAATTGAAAAAGAGCTAACAGAAAAGAACGAAATTATTGCAAAATGCGATTTAATTTTAAATGATAAAAAAGAACTTGATAAAGTATTTTTAAAAAAGCTGAAAGATATGGATAAAAAATACGGTACTCCTCGTCGGACTAAAGTAGTCCAAAAGGAGATTACAAAGACAAAGAAAGCCAAGTCTTCTGCTTCAAAGGAAATTAGGAACTTCGTAATTGTTTTTAATCCTCTTGGTTATCTACAAAAGGTTTCTCCTTCTAAATTCAAAAATAACGGTTTCGCTGCATTTAGCATTGCAGAAGATAGGATGATTGCTCTATTCTCAAATAAGGGTAAGTTTTACCGTATTTCACCTGCGGATATTAAAGAGTGCGACCCAAAGGATAAGGGTACAGCAATTGGCGCTATCATTAATTTAGATAAGGATGAAAAAATTATCTATGCGCACGATAGCTATTTCCGCGATAGTAAGCCTTATCTTATGTTTGCTATGGCTGATGGCAAAGTTAAAAAGTGTGAAGGAAAACAATTTGCTAAAGGTGTGCGCAATAAGCGTGGAATCGTTGCCGCTAAAACTGATGTGGATATAGTATCTATCCAAGAGACTAATGGGTGTATCGTAACACTTACCTCTTCCAAGAGAGAGATTAGTTTTAAGGCAGATAGTGTGCGAGCAAGTAGTATCAGGTCTGGCGGCATGTGCGGCATTAAGCTAGATGATGACGATAAGATTGTTTCGATGACAATCACCGAGCCGCAGAACTTTACAGGTAAAATCGCAAATAAGGGTGGACGAGGGACTAAACTCTAGTCCACCCCTTTTCTTTCTATTGGAGGAATATGTCCCTGAATATTTATTCGCCTATGCTTGTCGGTAAAGTTCCTAAAAATTATGAGGAAATGTTTAAAAATGTTCCAATCATTGGAACTATCAAGAAAGATGGATATTGGTCGCAATTAATTAAAGACAATAATGAAGTACATCTGTATAGCCGTTCCATTTCAAAAAAGACAGGCTATTATTCAGATAATATTGAAAAAGTACCACATATAGCAGATTGGGCTAGAAATGAGCTTCCTAATGGTACTTGTATTATCGGAGAAGTTTATTATCCTAATGGCACCTCTAAAAATGTAACGTCAGTACTTGGCGCTCTTCCTGAGAAAGCTATTGAACGACAGCGCGGAGAATATGGCAAGATTCATTTTTATATGCATGATATTCTTGCATACAATGGTGAAGACTATGTAATGAATCAAGTTCAATACCATAGGCGTTACAGCAATTTATGTGAGCATATTGATATTGGCACCAATTTGATTCCAGAACTTGAAGTAGCATCGTGCTATGATAATGCGTATTTTGATTTAGATAAAATCACCAATGATATGCTTGCCCGTGGTGAAGAAGGTATGGTTTTCCGCGTAGAAAATGGTCTTTATGCCCCTGGTAAGCGACAGCCAAAAGTCATGTTCAAAATCAAGCAGGCAAAGAATGACATTGATTTTGTAATTATCGAGATTCTACCTCCTGAATATGAATATACTGGAAAAGAATCTGATACGTGGCAATATAAAGATAGTGCGGGAAAGCTAATTACAAAGGCCGCATACTACGGTTGGGCTGGCGCCATTAGAGTTGGCGCATATGATAATGCAGGTAATCTTGTCTCTATTGGTCGAGTGTCTTCTGGGCTTACAGATGAAATGAAAGCCCTTATGGCGCTTAATCCAGATAAATATATCGGTACAACAGTAGAAGTTAATTGCATGAGTCTCGATAAAGAAGCCAAGACGTTCCGCCATCCATACTTGAATAGGCTTAGACCGGACAAGCCAGCTACCGATTGCAAGTTAGAAGAAATCTTTAAATAATTCTTGACTATTTTAATATCCCATGGTATAATACTTATAAAGTATTTTAGAAAGAAAGGAATCAGATGCTATTAAAAAAGACAATTCTTGTAGAAGAAGCAACATTTTCACATGATGCTAAACGTCTTGTTCGCTTCCTTCGTGACCATGATGGAGAAGATTTAACTTTCAAGGATATTGCGGCTGGACTTGATATGAAGCCGCGTGCGGCAAATTGCATGATTACCTCTTCACTTGTAAATCGTGGATATGCGGTGCGCGAGCTTCAACCAGATGGAGGAACTAATTATATTCGTCTAACTGATAAAGGCCGCACTGCCGACCTAGATGAAACTACCAGTAAGACTATTGAGAAATATTATAATCAGAAATGGTAGTGCAAATTGTTATTGCTTTTGTGTGCGTCATCTGTATTACAATATGCGGATATGCAGTTGGCGTACACACAGGCATTCGCCGCAAAGTCAATATTGTAAAAGAAAATAATAAAGAAATCCTCATTGCGCGAGAGCATATTGAATATCAAATTCAAAATGAAAAAGCTAGGCTAAAAGAACTTAAAGAAGTCCAAGAGCAAAAAAAGCAAGGCTTTAAAGATTTCGAAAAGATTGAAAAAGAAAATATTTTATCTAATCTTAGAGATTTTCAAATTCAGGTCAATCAAAATAAAGCTGAATATATTGAACAAGTCCAAGAGCTTCAAAATGAATTAGATAAATTGCAACGACAGAAATCTGCGGCGGTTGAGGTCTTACAGCGAGAAAATTCAAATAAGACAACTGATAATCATATTGTTATTTCTCGTGCGGATAAAGAAGATATTGAAGTGATTAACTCTTTTAAAAATCGCTTGACAAATCCAGAAATTTTATCTAAACTTATTTGGTCTACATATTACCAAAAGAAAGCAAAAGAGCTTTTTACAAATATACTTGGAACTGATAAAGTATGCGGCATATATAAGATTACCAACATTGATAATCAAATGTGCTATGTTGGACAATCTGTAGATATTTTAAATCGTTTTACTCAGCATTGTCGATGCGGTTGTGGCATGAAAACCCCAAAAGACAATAAATTATATGCGGCAATGCTTGACTGCGGTCTTGAATCTTTTACTTTTGAAGTGGTTGAGCAATGTCCTAAAGAAGAACTAGACGAAAAAGAAGCATATTATATTAAAATGTACAATGCAGTGAATTTTGGATATAACAGTCAGGAAGGTATAAATGGGAAAAATTGAAATTATGCCAGAAACTGACGTTTATAGTGTTAATAAAAATTATAAATATAATGTTGGTGATAAGATTGGTCCATATAACACTGAAATTATAGAAAGATTTAAAGGCGGTAGAGCATTGTTTAAATGTTCGTTTTGCGGTACTTATTTTGAATCAACTATAAATAGCGTTATGCGTGGTAACAGAAAATCGTGTGGTTGTCTAAGAGATAAAGATTTTTACCATGGTATTCATTCATATTGCTATAAAGATTTGACTGGGAAGAAATCTGGTACATGGACAGCATTGCGAAGGATAAATAGACAAAGTAAAAATTATGCTTGGTATTGGGAATGTGTTTGTGAAAACGGCCATCATAAAGAAATTTTATCTTCTAATTTTGGCAAGACTTTAACATGTTCCGAATGTAACTTGGGTTCTTATGGTGAACGGATAATTCGAAAGAGTCTTGAACAATTAAGTATTAGATTTATAACGCAATATTCTTTTTCTGATTGTTATTATATACATCCTTTACTTTTTGATTTTTATCTACCGGACTATAATTGCTGTATTGAATACGATGGAGAACAGCATTTTGAAGAAAATCATTTCTTTAATCATGACAGCCTAGAGAAGCGAAAAGAAAGAGATAACATTAAAAAATCAATATTGTTTTAAAAATAATATAAAACTTATCAGAATTCCTTATTGGGATAAAACAAAGATTAATAAAGAATATATTAAGGGGCTATTAATTAATGAATAATCATATTGTTATTATGAATGAAACTTCAAAAAATCCACTTGTTTTAATTGGAAAAATGTCTGGCTTGTGCTATGGATCTGATACTAATGATGATGTACAAAATTACAAACGTGGACTACAATGCCTAAAGGATGGGCACTATCGTTGTCTTGAATATCCTCAAATTTATATGCAGATTTCTGATTTTTCTGCAAGGACTGCTCGCCAATTTTATACTCATATTGGAGGAGCACCTACGCGTCTACAGGCAAGTACTCGATATATTAAATATCAAGGTTTTGACTATGTGACTCCTCCTAAGATTGCGACGAATCCAAAAGCAAAAGAAAAATATGATTCTTGCATGTCAGCTATCGCGGAAGCGACAACATATATGCAACAGGAGTGTGGAATTCCGCAAGAGGATGCTAATATGGTTCTTCCTCTTGGTATGACAACAACTGTTAGTTGTCGATTCAATGCTCGCACACTTATGAGTATGGCTGAACAGCGTCTTTGTATGAGAGCCTATTGGGAATTTAGGCAGCTTATGCGTGATATTATTACTGCGCTATCTGAGTATTCTGACGAATGGAAAACTATTTGTGACATGTTTTATCTATGCAAATGTGACAAAGTCGGTTATTGCTTAGAACATAAGTCATGCGGCAAGTATCCTAAAAAAGTTATTGACTAGATAATAAAAGTATAGTATAATTACAATTAATGAATTAGAAAAAGAACAAAGAAAGGGATTGTATATGAGTTTTAACAATGCAGTACATGTCGAAGGTTATGTTTTTTCCACTGAGCGTCTTGCCAATCGTGTTTCTAAGAAGACCAACACGCCTTTCATTAACGGTACGGTAAATGTTGCCACAGATGAAGATGCAACCAATATCGTTCCTGTATTTTTTCCTTATGTAACTGAGACTTTTAAGAGCGGTAAGCCAAATCCCGCATATGAGATTCTACAGGGTCTAATTGATTCTGATGGCGGCAATACCTATGAGAAGATTGGTAAGGAAGCTCTTAAGGTTCGCATCGATGGCTCTGTAGATGTAAATGATTTTGTAACCCGCGATGGTGAAATGGCTTCTCCCAAGCGTGTATCTGGTAGCTTTATGCATCTTATGACTGGTGATATTTCTGCTGAGCCTGCTACTTTTGATATTGATATGCTGATTGCAGGTGTTGCAGAGCGTGAGGTAGAAGATGGTGATGATTTCGCAAATCTTCGTGGCTATGCCTTTAATTATCGTGGTGACGCACTTCCTGTAGATGTTAATATTCGTTCTCGTGGTGGTATTGATTACTTCATGGATGCGGAGATTTCCAACAAGAATCCAATGTTTACACACATCAAGGGCAATATCGTTTCTCAGGCAATCACCCATGAGACTACAGAGGAATCTGCTTTTGGTGATCCCATTGTTCATAAGGTTACGCGTCATATTCGTACTTGGGATGTAACTTGGGCTGCGGTTGAGCCTTATGAGTGGGATGATGAATCTACTCTTACCAAGAAGGAGTTTAAGCAGAAGCTAGCTGACCGTGAAGAGCATCTTGCAGAAGTTAAAAAGAATCATGATGACTATCAGGCACAGAAAAATGGCGGTCAGAATTTCAATGCACCTACAAAAGTAACTGAAACGGTTACTGAAACCACCACTGAGGATGACGATGATTGGGACGACCTCCCATTCTAATTTTGTTTCTTAAAAGTAATTAAAAAGTATAGAGTAGGGGACTAAAGTTTCCCCTACCTATAGAGAGAAAAGGATGTATAATGGAACTTAATTTTACAAAGAGCGAAGTGCCTACTGATTTTGAACTCAATGTACGTGTATCTAAATACGAGCAGCCAATTAAAGATTTTCTAAAATCTGACGATGCAGCACAGTCTATGGATTGCGAGACTGAAAGTGCGGCTAGGACTATTTATAAGGGGTTCAAGGGTCTACTTTCCAAAGAAGGTTGTCCTTATGCTGACCAAGTTGATGTTAAGCGTCGTGGTACTGTAGTTTATCTGGTTAAAGAGTAACATCTTAGATATTTTTAAAATTTATATTACAGTTACTTTTTAGAGAAAGAGGAAATACATGGCAATTGACATTTTTAGTGTAGAGCCACATAAGGTTAGTCGTTCCCTTGAAGGGTACACCGTTATGTTTTATGGTGAACCAAAAACTGGCAAGACTAGTACAGCTGCCAAGTTCCCAAAAGCGTTACTTCTAGCGTTTGAGGCTGGGTACCTTACGATTGGTGGCGTAAAAGCTATTCCAATTAATAAATGGTCTGAGTTTAAACAGGTTCTGAAGCAGCTTAAAGACCCGAAAGCACACGACGTTTACAGTAACATTATCGTAGACACTGCTGATATTGCTTATGATTTATGTGAGAAATACATTTGTAATCAGGCTGGTGTTTCCACTATCAGGGAAATTCCGTATGGCGGTGGGTGGAGCCAAACTAGTAAGGAATTCGATGAATGTCTTCGTTCTATCCCGCAGATGGGTTATGGTCTGGTTATGATTTCCCATTCTCAGGATAAAACATTTACCGATGAAAATGGAAACGAATATAACCAAATTGTTCCTACGCTTGGAAATCGTCCGCGTCTAATTGTAGACCGAATGAGTGACATTATTGGTTACGCGCATCCCGTTGAAGAAGAGGATGGCCGCACACATACTGTTCTGTATATGCGTGGAACTCCTAGATTCGTTGCTGGGTCACGTTTTAAATACACTCCGAATTCTATTGACTTTAATTACGACAATCTTGTAAAAGCAATTGGAGATGCCATCGACAAACAGGCAGAAGAAGATAATGGCGCGTATATTACAGACGAACGAACGACCGCGCACGAAGTGGCCGCTACGCCTGATTTTGATTCTATGCGTGCTGAATTTAAAGAACTAACCTCAAAGATTCAACATAGCGTAGACAAAGCAGAATTTAAGGAGAAGTGGGCACCTAAGATTATTGAGATTACAGATAAATATCTTGGTACTGGCAAAAAGGTTAATGATTGTACGCCTAAACAGTCAGAGCAGCTTGTCCTTATTCTCGATGACCTTAAAGAACTACTAGCCAATGGCGTAGATGTAAAATAAAATAATATCCAAGAGCCACTTATAGATAATATAGGTGGCTCTTTTTTATTTGACAATACTCCTAGAATATTGTATAATATATTTATAAAGATAGGAGTGTATATGGCTCAAAGATTAGTAAAATGTCCTGGATGCTGTCAAATGATTGACCGTGACTTTGAATTTGACTGGACAAAACATGGTAATCGATATTGGCATGATAACTGTTGGGATAATAAGAATAATCAAGAAACAACAGCCAAGAGTGAGCGAGATAGTGTAATAACTTTGGCAGCACAATGCTTAGGCGCATATGCCGACTATAAGAAAATAGGTATCAATATATCTCAGCTTATCAAACATGGCTTGACTTACCAGCAGATTGAAAGGAGTCTGGACTATTGGTATAATATTAAACATAATGACCCTAGTAAATCAAATGGTGGAATTTGGATTGTCGATTCTATTTATTCCGATGCTGATAACTATTTTCAACGATTGGAAAAAATCAAATCAGACCAAGAGAAGTCAAAAAATATAGATATAGGTATTGATGATAAACCTAGGGTATATGTGCGGCCAAGGCCAGTAAATATTTTGCGGCCCAAGCAGCGCTTTAACCTTGATTAGGAAGGAGGATATTTGATTAGTAAATATTACGATTCAGAAGCGGCTATTCAGGTTATCGGATGCTGTATGCATAAGCCAGACTATCTTGCTTCTGATGGACGTTTTTTCTTTTCAGAGGAAGACTTCTGCAATGATTTACATAAAGTGATATTTGGCGCACTTTACAATCTTTACAATAGCGGTGTAACGAACCATTTAGGCCGAGAAATTGAGCCATACTTAAAGGATAAGCCGAAGTCTTTGGCAATCTATAAAGCTAACAATGGCCGCAAATGGATGATGCAAACATTTGAAGATACGCACGTAGATGCTTTTGATTATTATTATAATCGCTTAAAGAAAATGTCCCTTCTTCGAGCTTATGATTCTATTGGCGTAGATGTATCAGATATTTATGACCCAGATAATATTCTTGATTTAAGTAAAAAGCAATCACAAGATGAATATTTTGACCGAACGAGCTTAGAGCAATTAGCCGATGACATCGAGAGTAAATTCTATTTCATTCGTGACTTTTATGTGAATAATAACGATTCTGATTCTGTCCTTGTTGGTGATGGAATTAACGAATTGATAGATGATTTGCGGCACACGCCAGCACGCGGATGGGCCATGTACGATGCATATGAAGATGCCATTGCTATGGGCGCTCGGCGGGGTAAATTTTATTTACGTTCTGGGTCTAGCGGTTCTGGCAAGTCAAGAAGCGATGTTGCCGATGCATGTTTCTTTTCCTGTAGCGAATACTATAATGATAGAGGTGAATGGGAGAAGTTATATAATCGTATCCCTACTCTTTATATTTCAGTTGAGTTAGATATTGAAGAGTTACAAACCATGGCGCTATCTTTTATCGGTAATATTCCAGAAGACCATATTCTTGACCCTGAGCTGTTAACGTTTGAGGAAGAAGAGCGTCTTAGAAAATCTATGGAGATTCTTAGTAATGCGCCACTTCGTATGCAATATCTTCCTAACTATGGTCTTAAAGATGTTGATAATTGCATTAAACGCAATATCCGCAAATATAAATATCCAAGAGTAAATGAGCAAGGAGGCACTGATTATCTATCGTTTCAATGCGTAGTATTTGATTATTTAACATCTTCTATTAAGATGATTGAAGAGATTTCTCAAGGAACAGGAATGAGAGTCCGTGAGGACCAGATTTTGTTTCTAATGTCCTCAAAACTCAAGGATATTGCGGTAGAAAATAATATTTTCATGCTCTCAAATACCCAAATTAATGGTAAACCGTTGTAATGACAAGCTGCCAGTAATTTTTTTCCAATTCATCATTGGGGTAATTATTAATAATAATTGCTAACGGGGAAAGCTAAATGCCAATCCCGTGTAAAAACATGTTATTTTTATTATATTTTTGGCTAATATATATATTTATTATAAAAAAGAAAGGAGGTAAAATGAGAAAGAGAATTTGCGGAATATATCGTATAATTTTTCCGAATGGAAAAAGTTATGTAGGGCAAAGTGTAGATATATATGATAGATATAGAGGACATTATCGTTCGTCGCATCCTGAAAAATATACAAGTAAGAATTGTAGAGACACGAATCTTCCAGTTCATTTAGCGATGGCTAAATATGAAAATATAGGTGAAGGATATTCCTTAGAGATTTTAGAGGAATGCTCAAAAGATGAATTAGACGAAAGAGAAAAATATTGGATAAAGAATTTTCATTCTGACATCAATGAAAATGGATACAATATAGCATCTGGTGGGCAAAAGACGTTTGCATTAAAACGTGAAAGGCACTCTCAGGCAAAATTAACCGAAAAAGAAGTAGAAGAGATTAAAGAAAAAATTGTAAGAAGAGAGCAAACTTTTAAAGAAATAGCACATGAGTATCATGTTTCTTCTGCTACGATTACATTAATTAATAAATGTATTAATTGGCACGATGATGATAGGGAGTACCCTTTAAATAAAAATGTCGCTAATGACGAAATTTGTAAAAAGCGCATAGGCGTTTTAATCCAGAAGAAGTTATTAAAATGAAAGAGTTAAGAGCAGAAGGAAAAACTTTATCTGAAATTCAATCATATTTTAATAATAGATGCAGCTTAAGTATGATTAGCTATATATGTTTAGGCCATGCATATTAATAAAAATAACATGTAATACGTACAGACTATTCCCTATGTTGCAAAGCGGGGAAGTAGGGCTACTATTGATACGTAGCAATGTTTTAGGAAACGAATCATTTGAAAACCGAAATAGAATTTTATTTATTTATATAAGTAATAAGAGATAGTCGAACTTTATATAAGTTGAGTTTTAAACAAGAAAAGATTCTAGACCAGACCATGCTAGCGGGTGCAAAATCAATTGCAAACCGTATCGATTTTGGTGAAATTATGGTGGATTGCACAGAAGAAGACATACAGGATATTGAAGGAATTCTTGCGTCTCACCCAGGCATTGGTGTTCCGAATATGAAAAAAAGTGTATATAAGAACAGACGAGGGAAATATAATCGCGTTATTTGTTGGATGTATGCGGACAAAGGCACTTGCAGATATAAAACATTGTTTGTAACAGATTTCTTCTATAAACTGATAGACCCTAAAGATTTTTTCCCTACGAAACCAAATGAATAGGAGGTGCGGGAATTGGGATACGACAAAGATAAAGTAAAAGATTCAATTGAGCCAGAAGATGTATATAATATATTAGAGTTTTTCAGCGCAGACCCAGAAATGTATTCTGATTACATCATTTCCCGCACAATTTGCCATAATGGTATTGGGGAAGGTTCTAAAAAGTTATATTATTATTTTGAAAATAAAATGTTTAATTGCTATACAGAGTGCGGCGTTTTTGATATTTTTGAGCTTATTGAAAAAGTAAAAAACGTAGACCTGAATCAAGCAATTAACTTTGTAGTTAATTTTTTAAATCTTCAAATAGACGATGATTCTGTAACTCTTGAAGACACAATAGAAGATTGGAAAATCTTTAATAGGTACCAAGAGCAAAAAGACGTAGAGATAAATAATAATTCAATTGAATTACCTGAATATGATTTATCAATTATCCGCCATTATCCGCAACCTATTATTTCCTCTTGGAAAAATATATCTAAAGAGGTATGTGATTATGCGGACATTCATTATGACCCCATTGGCGGCAATATTTTGATTCCTCATTTTGATGAAAACAATAGATGCGTTGGTATCAGGCAGCGCACGATTATTGAGGAATTAGAGCAATATGGCAAATATAAACCTTGGAGAGCACATGGGCAGCTATATAATCATGCTCTTGGTTTTAACCTATATGGTCTTAATTGGGCGAAAGATAGAATTGTAGATATAAAAACCGCTATTGTGGTCGAGGGTGAAAAAGCGGTATTGAATTATATGACCTATTATGGTACTGGTAATAATATCTGCGTAGCAACATGCGGCAGTTCGTTGTCCAAATATCAATTTAAATTATTGAAAGATGTTGGCTGCAAAGAATTAGTCCTCGCGTATGACCATGATTTTACTGAATATGGGTCTGAGGAAAGTTTAAAGGTTGAAGAGAAGATTGCCAAGATTGGCAATAAATATAAACCATATATGAATATATCTGTATTGTTTGATAGAGAAAATATTCTTGATTATAAGGCAAGTCCATTAGACCAAGGTAAAGATGTATTCATGTATCTTTTTAAGAACAGGATTATGCTATGAAATATGTACCTTTTCCTTGGCGCGTCAAATCTTTTTTTACATGGTTGCGTATTAAAAAAATATACTCATTATAGAAGTGACGTAAAACCTGAATGGTGGGATGAAGTAATAGATGATGACAAAAAGGGATAAGCTAAAGACTCTTAACTATCGCCGCAGACATAAGCGTTGTCGATACTGCAAATATTATTTTTATTCATATGTGCCGCATGAGGTAAAATTAACTGGTTTTGTTCCTCCCGAATGCGCTATTAAAGATAAACATATTTATCCTTATATTTTAGGTTTTAAGACATTGGCTGGATGCATGTGTAAAGAGTTTGGAGTTGATGAAAAATAGATTATAAATTATATAAGCCGACACTGGATAACTTGACACCTTTGCAACAAATTTTATATAATAGAGATATTCCAGTAGAAGAACAAGAAAAGTGGTTGGATGCGGGATTAGAAAGTATCAATGACTACCATTTGCTTCGGAACATTAAAGATGCTGCTGTTATGATTGGTAATCACTGCATGTGGAAGGATTCTAAAATCTCCATCTTACAGGACTGTGACGTGGACGGATGCACGAGCGTTAGCATCATTGCAAATTACATTAATCGCATCTGTGGAAAAGAGCCCAATATTGTCATCCATGAAGGGAAAGCTCATGGTCTTGCAGATATAGATTTAGACGAGATTATTGATACAACAGATTTGTTAATCTTACCGGATTCTTCTAGTAACGATTATGAACAACATAAGTATCTCAAAGATAATAACGTTGATGTTTGCTGCCTTGACCATCATATATGTGAGAAGTATTCAGAAGATGCTATTGTTGTAAATAATCAATTGGACAATTATCCGAACAAAGATTTCAGCGGTGCAGGCATTACATGGCAGCTTTGCCGCATGTTAGATGAACTCTTTAATTTTAATTATGCAAAAGATTATATTGATTTATGTGCTCTTGGTAACTTAAGCGATATGATGTTATATACTACTCAGGAGACACGAGCAATTGTCAAACTAGGCACGTCTAATTTACATAATAAATTCATTAGTGAATTTGTAAAAAAGCAGGAATTTTCGTTGAATAAAATGAACGGTTCTAATTATCTTAGTTGGGCGTTTTATATTACCCCTTATATCAACGCGATGTGTAGAAGTGGTGAGATGGTTGAGAAACGGCTGCTTATGAATGCTCTTCTGGACTATAAATGTGATACAATGGTTCTATCATCCAAGAGGGGTGAAAAAGGGAAAAAGGTTCCTCTTTGGCAAGAGGCAATTACCGTTATCGAACGTGTAAAGCGTAGACAAACCAAGCTGCAAGATGAAGCTATGGAATTTCTTGAATATCAAATCCAAGAGAAAAAACTAACTGATAATGCCATTATCATTTGTGTATGCGGCAAAGATGATATTCCCAGTTCCATTTTAGGTCTTGCGGCAAATAAAATTCAAGCGAAATATCAACACCCAACTTTGGTACTTCAAGAAGTCGAAGAAGAAGACGGAATTCATTTACGTGGCAGTGCCCGTAACTATTCTTATTGTCCTATTGAAGATATGAGAAGTCTTTGTGAGAATACTGGTCTAATAGATTTCGCGCAGGGCCACACCTCAGCGTTCGGGTTTGAGATACCTTTAGAGAACTATTATAAGTTCCTAAAAGTAACCAACAAAGAATACCAAGGAATTGACTTTAAACCAGTCTATTATGTAGACTATATTTGGAACTATATGCAAGTTAATCCTAAAACGGTTCTAGATATTGCCGCATTAAATATCTATGGTCAAGGCATCCCAGAATCTAAAATTGTTATTGAGGATATTCCATTAGATAATGTTAATGTCCAACTACTAGGTGAAGCCAAAGGACATCCTACGATTAAGATTTCTCTACCTTCTGGCGTAGATATTATGAAATTTAAATCTTCTAGGGAAGAATTTGAGGAATGGACAAGCGGAGAAAAGAAACTAACCATTGTAGGAAAATGTTCCAAAAATGAATGGATGGGTAATGTTACGCCGCAAATTTTAATTGATGATTTCGAATTAGAAGAAAATGAAGATGAATGGATATTTTAAATGAAACTTTTAATTGAAGAAACTGAGTTGAAGAATCTTGTATATAAGGCTGTACGTTATGATATTATCGTGGACAGTCTTATTCGTGAGAAGTTTGATAAAATTGATATTTATAGTGATTGGGAGACGGTTGAAAGCTACATGGATGATATTATGCGTCAGCAGCCTAATAACATCAAACCAACAGATGAACTAAAAAAGAAAGATATATATGACCATCTTACTAATGATGATAATACAATTGAATTTACACATTATTAATAAATAAGTCGTTAGCCTTTTAGTTTTATTTGACTAGAGGGCTTTTTTATGTTATAATATATTTATAAAAGGTCCTAAATGAAAGGAGTAACTTTATGCGAATGGCGAAATGTCCTGTATGCGGGCAGCATAACGTGAATGGTTTTAAAAAGAACAATAAGTGGTATTCAACTTGCTATAACAAAGAATGTCGCTATACTACAGAAGTAGGTATGCCTACACGTAAAATGAGTCGCTTTAATTGGAATTTGAATTACGAACATCTGACAGGCGAAGTTCTTCCCGATGAAATGACAGGTCGGCAAAAAGGCGCTTATATGAAAAAGGAGATTCAGTGTGGAGTACCAGAACTTGTAAATTGTTTTACGCAGGAAGATTTTGAAAAATGGTCTGAGAAATACGACTACAAAAAAATTGATTGGGTGAAAGAAAAAGGCAAGAAAGCAGGAGCAAAACGTCGCAAGCAAAAAGCGAAAGAGCGTGCTGAAAAGGAACAGAAAAAGGGAGAATAAATGGGTAGGTTTGAATGCCACGCGCACACTTTCTACTCGAATCTACGCGGACTAGACGCTTTACAATCTCCAAGAGCACTCGTTGAGCGTGCATGTGAGATTGGACTTACTGGCATTTGCATCACTGACCATGAGAGTCTTAGCTGCCATCCTGAGTTGGATATTATCCAAGAGGACATTAAAAAGGTTAATCCTAATTTTAAAATCGGACGTGGAGATGAAATTTATCTTGTCGATTCGCTAGATAAAGGCCAACAATATTACCATTTTATTCTCATTGCAAAAGATAAAATTGGTCATAAAACCTTGCGGGAAATTTCTTCTACAGCGTGGCTCCATTCGTACTTTGATCGGGGTATCGAACGTGTACCAACACTTAAGACTAATTTGCAACAAATAATTCTCAAATATGGAAAGGGGCATTTGATTGCCAGTTCCGCATGTTTGGGGTCGGAGATAGATAAACAAATTCTCCGTTTGCATACCGCAGAACAGGAACATGATATAGAATTAGCAAAACAGATTACCAAAGAGATTGCAGAATTCATTAATTTTTGTAAAAACTTATTCCCTAATGATTTTTATCTTGAAGTACAGCCAGCGCAGTCAGAAGAGCAATTAATCGTCAATCGCCGCATGAAATCATTGGCAAAGTATTTCAATCTCAAGATTATTATAACTACAGATGCACACTATCTTAAAGAAGAAGACAGGGCAATTCATAAAGCGTTTCTTAATTCTAAAAATATTGAGCGTGAAGTAGATTCTTTTTATCACTATGCTTTTCTTCAAACAACAGAACAAGTGATTAAGAATCTCGAAAGTACTGACTTAGATTATTATGAGTTAGAAAAGAATACGAATGAAATCTATGATAAGATTGAAGAGTATTCTTTGTTTAAAAAGCAGCAAATCCCGCAAGTAGAAGTTTTTAATTATCCAAAAGAAGAGTCTAATCATCATTTTTATGATGTAAAAAAGTATCCTACACTTGATTATTTAGCACATTCAGATAACCCACAGGAAAGATATTGGGTTAATTATTGTCAAAATGAACTGGAAAAGAAGCACTTAAATAATGAAAAATATCTTTCACGTCTAGAAGAAGAGGCTGATACAAAGAAGGTCATCGGTGAAAAATTAGATACGTGTATGTTCTCATATCCTATCTTTCTACAGCACTATATCGATCTCTTTTGGGAGTGCGGTTCGTGCGTAGGCGCGGGACGTGGAAGCGCCGGGTCTGGTCTTAATCATTATCTACTTGGAATTACCCAGACAGACCCTATTAGAACTAATGCTCCATGGTTCCGATATATGAACAAAGAGCGTGTAGAAATTGGCGATATTGACATCGACCTTGACCCTACAAAAAGAGAGCTCATTTTTTCTAAAATTAGGGAAGAAAGAGGGCCATTAGGGTGCGTTCAAGTATGTACATTTGGTACCGCTTCTAGCAAAAGTGCAATCCAAATTGCGTGTTTAGCGCCAAATACTTTAATTAATACAAAAAATGGGCTAAAAGCAATACAAAATATTACTTCGTTAGATTATGTGTATGATGTTTATGGTCTAACACCAGTTGTTTCTCCTACAAAAAGGACATATAACGGTATATTATATAGCTTTAATTGTTCTGGAATAGGTCTTGATTTTGATGTTACCCATAATCATCAGCTATTAGTTTACACACATAGAAAAAAGCAATCTTATGGTAGTATTTGTAATTATAATAGATGCCAACTTATTGACCCGTTAGGAAATGTTCTAGGAGAGTTTTTATCTGTTAGAGATGCTGCTAAATACTATACCAGATATACTGGAAATAGTTTTTCTTCAATGATACGGTATAAAAAATCGCATGGATATAAAATAGTAGAATTGCCAACAATTAAAAATAATGCTGTTCAATGGCTATGTGCAGACCAAATAAAAAAGACAGACTATTTACTAACTCCGATTTTTGATACTCAACAGAATGAAGATAATTTTCTTTATTTTTCTAGTGCAGAACAAAATCCATTTAAAAAACATTGTGCATTAATTCCAGAAAAAATTGAAATTACTGTTGAATTAGGCGAATTAATAGGAATATATCTTGCAGAAGGACATATAGGGTATAATTGCCATGGTATTACTTTAACGATTAATCAAAATGAAACATGGTTAAAAAATAGAATTATTTATTTAGTACATAAATGCTTTAATATTCCAAAAAACAATATTACACTGCATAGTAAAAAAGAAAGTTTAGGGCTTGATATTCAAGTTAATTCAACACCGTTGGGCAGATGGTTTAATAAATTTTGCCCTGGAAATAGCTTAACAAAACAAATTCCATATTTTATTATGAACAGTACTTTAAGTGTAAAAAAAGCTTGTTTATACGGTCATTTTTATGGCGACGGTTATGGCAGGATACGAAATAACAGTTATGAAAGCAAGAGTACTTCTATTTCATATCAATTAATACAAGATTTATGGCAAATTGCGGCCCAAAATGGGTATAATTGTTCTGTTATTACCGAAAAAAGAAAATTTGATAAAAGCAGACACGTAACATATAATCTTATGTTTTATGGGAAAACGGCGCAATCATTATATGAAAGTAAATATTTACATAAAATTAATTATGATTGGGAAACAGAAAAGCCATTAATTTACAATAATATTAAATATTATAAAATAAAAATTAATGATATTTCTCATAAAGAATATAATGGATACGTATATTGTTTAGAAACTAAAAGCCATAATTATCTATTAAATAATATTGTTTCACACAATTGTCGCGGTATGGGAATAGATGTAGACGTTGCCAAATACATCTCGTCTATGGTGCCATCTGAAAGAGGGTTCATCTGGCCTTTACATGACGTTGTATATGGCAATGAAGAGAAAGGCCGCAAACCTAATGCAGCGTTTCTGGCAGAGGTAAAAAAATATCCGCGTCTTTTGGAAACGGCGATGGGCATTGAAGGCGTTGTTACCAATAGAAGTCTTCATGCTTCTGGTGTGAACTTTTATGGTAAAGACCCATATGATACTGCTTGCTTTATGAAAGCAACGAATGGCTCTGTTTCTACGCAATATTCACTTGAATGGTGTGAACATTGCGGCGACACTAAACTTGATTTTCTTGTTACTCAACAAATGACAATTATGGGGCAATGTATTCAAATGCTCCAAGAGCACGGATATTTTGAAAAAGACTTGACTTTGCGGCAAGCGTATGACAAATATGTTCATCCTGATAAACTGCCACTGGATGATAGCAAACTATGGGACGCAATTGATTCTACCGATATTCTAGCCCTATTTCAACTTAATACCGCTGTTGGAGGAAATGTTGTGCGGCAATTGGTTCCAAGAACGGTAGAAGAATTGGTAGCATGTAACGCACTTATGCGACTCAGCGGAGAAGCCGGTAAAGAACGACCAGCTGATAGATATGAGCGTTTGAAGAAACATCCTGAGCAGTGGCAGAAAGAAATGGACGACTGGGGCTTTTCTGAAGAAGAACAGCGAGTACTCAGAAAATATATGGGTGCGGACTATGGTGCGCCATCTTCGCAAGAAGTTTTAATGCTTATCCTAATGGATAAAGATACTTGCAATTTCACTCTTGCAGAGTCTAATCAGGCGAGAAAAATTATTTCCAAAAAGAAGATAAAAGAAATCCCATCATTGAAACAGAAAATACTCAGTCAAGCCAAAAATAAACATATGGGTGAGTATATTTGGGAATACGTAATTATGCCGCAGGCGTCATATTCCTTCTCACGTATTCATGGATATTCGTATTCCTTAATTGCATGTCAGGCTGCGTTTCTTGCAACTTATTACCCTTCTGTATACTGGAATACAGCCTATTTACGAGCAATTAGCGGTTTAGAAGAGGATTCCACTTCCAATTACGGTAAGATTGCCAAAGGTGTATGCGACATTATTAAACACGGATGTGAAGTGTCTCTCGTGGACATTAACAAGTCGCAATATTTCTTTGAACCAGATGAAGAGCATAATAGAATTATTTACGGAATGAAAGCCTTAAATGGGGTAGGTGGAGAAGTTATTCAAGAAATTATTGAAAACCGCCCTTATAAGTCTTTAGAAGATTTTGAAGAAAAGACAAAAGTTAATAAGATAGTCATGGTATCATTAATTAAATCTGGTGCTTTTGATTCTTTTGGTAAACGTGAAGATATTATGCGGAAGTATCTTCATACTACCACCAACCCTAAAAAGAAATTGACTTTACAAAATTTTAATGCTTTAATTGAAAATAATTTAATTCCAAAAGAATTAATTTTCCAAAAGCGAGTCTTTAATTTTAACAAGGGCTTGAAAAAAGATTGTAAATTCAATTCAGAATATTTTGCGTTACATGATGTATATTATAAATTCTTTATCAAATTTTTTGATGAAGATATGATTGAGCCAATAGATAACCAATTATGTCTTAACAAAAAAGCATGGAAAAAGGAATATGATAAGGTAATGAGTACGGCAAAATCTTATATCATTGAGAATCAACAAGAACTACTTAATAAACTAAATGGTAAAATGGACCAAGATGCATGGAATAAATATGCGGCTGGTTCGATTTCTCATTGGGAAATGGAATCATTAGGCATGTATTACCATGAGCATGAATTATCTCATGTAAAAATGAATATGTATGATATTGTATCTTTTAACGATTTGCCGCAAAATCCTGTAGTTGATTATACGTTCAAGCGTGGCGACACTGAAATTCCTATTTATAAAACCGATAGGATTGCAGGGACTGTTATTGCAAAAGATGATATGCATTCTTCAATTAGCCTTCTCACTATTGATAAAGATGTAATAACTGTGAAGTTCAGCCGTGATTATTTTGCTAGATACAATCGTATTATCAGCGAAGTCCAAAATGGAACTAAAAAGCGCATGGAAAATGGCTGGTTTCAACGTGGTACATTAGTTGTCTGTAATGGCATTCGTAGAGGGAATAGTTTTTTTACTAAGAGTTATAAAAAAACTAAATCGCATCAATTATATAAAATCACTCAAATCAATTCTGATGGTACTATTGAAATGACAAATAGACGGTATGGTGAAGAATAAAATTTTTGACAATTGAATAATATTTTGATATAATATAGGAGTAAACAGAAAGGGTTTTTACTCCTATATTTTTATTGAGAGGTAAAATGAAACCAATAGTAATAGCGATTTGCGGCAAGTCTGCATCTGGAAAAAATTATACGCAGAATCAAATTGTAAAGTATTATAAGTCTAAGAATGTTCCAGTAAATAAAGTTGTATCATATACCACACGTCCTCCGAGAGAAGGAGAAGTTGATGGCGAAGATTATCATTTTATAAATTCTATGGAATTTATGCAAAAAAAGTGTAACCATGAATTTCTTGAATGTGCGAAATTCCGTGATTGGTACTATGGCACATCTGTCAATTCTTTTAAAAAAAATAGTGTCAATGTTTGCGTGCTTAATCCGCAAGGCGTTCATTCGTTGAGTTCATATGGAAGACGATATACAATTATTTATGTATATCTAGATACTCCATTCATTATCAGAATGATACGTTCGTATAAACGTGAGCATAAATTCAAACTTGAATATTTGCGCAGAGCTTGGACCGACCATAATGATTTCGGAGATAAGTATTGCTTTGATGTATGGTTTGGACTTGGTGCGAGAGCGCATGATAATTATCTTTGGATAAAAACGAAAAAAGTGAAAAATCCAGTATGCAAAATCGTGAATAATCTTTACGTTGAATATTGCGTAAATGAGTTAATGTGTAAATAATATCCATTTTAATGCATGGACAATATAGTTATAATCATATAATTGAATTTTTATATTATACAGAAAGGATAACATATGATTTTTCAAGTGCGGCCAAGTGTATTTGAAACGAATTCATCTTCAACGCATACGTTAAATATATGCACAAGCGATGAATTTAGGAAATTTCGTCATGGAGAAGCATATATTGTTGATACCTATTCAAATGATTTTCAAAAATTATTACCAGAACATCAAAGTCAAATCTATACAGAAGAAGAAGTACAAGATGCATTAGATGAATATGCGCCAATCTATGAGCAGAAGTATAAAGACAATAGATGGTATCATCCCATTGATACAAATATGCTTCATGACGCCTATTTTGATAAAATGAATGAGGATGCATATGACGTTAACAAAAAGCGTAGAGATGCACGCTTTGATTTGGGAATTATGTCTTATGATGATTTTGAGAGTAGGTATGATTTAGAATATTATGAACAAGAATTTACTTCTCCATCTGGCGATGAAATGATAGCGTTTGGACTTTTTGGATATGATGGATAAAAACATTAATATTGTAAAATATAAAAATGGTAATTATATAGTAATGCTTAATTTAAATGATGGTACAATGATTCGTTATACAAAAGAGGATGAATTGCGGCCAAAATTTCCAGATTCAATGGATATTAAAATTACGAACAGGTGCTATAAAGGGTGTCCTTATTGCCATGAAAAGTCAACAAAAGATGGGTTGCATGGTGATTTACTTTCTAAGTCTTTTATCGATTCACTTCATCCATACACTCAAATAGCTTGTGGTGGTGGAGACATTATGACACATCCAGACCTGGAAGAGTTCCTATATAAGTGCCGAAAATTAAAACTTATTCCATCCATTACTGTTAATCAAACGCATTTTATGCAGAATATTCCTTTTATTCAAGAGCTATCGGACAAAAAATTAATTTATGGTATCGGTATTTCTTTAAATCATGCAAGTAAACAATTTATCGATGCGGCCAAGAATAATTCAAATATTGTTGTCCATGTAATCAATGGAATTGTTACAAAAGATGAACTAGAGTCTTTGGCGCACCATAATTTAAAAATCTTGATTCTTGGATATAAAAACTTTGGACGTGGAACAAATTATTTAATGCAAGCTGGTGAAGACATTAAAGCCAATCAAGCATATATCCAAAATACTCTGCCGCGAATGATTGAAGAGAAATGGTTCCAGAATATTTCATTTGATAATCTTGCGTTACAGCAAATCGATGTACAATCTTTGATGACACCAGAAGAATTCAAGCAGTTCTATATGGGCGAAGATGGTAGAAGCACAATGTATGTTGATATGGTTAAACAAGAATTTGCCGCGAGTTCTACATCAATCAACCGTTATCCTTTACAATCAAATATTGAAGATATGTTAAAGATTATTCACCAAGAGAAAGGATTAAGTATTGACTAGATATATTACAAAACGAAATGGAAGCAAAGTAAAATTTGATTTGTCTAAGATTGAAAATGCGGTCTATCGTGCGGCACGTGATGTTTCTGATTCTCTTGGATGGGAACAAAGTGATTGTCATTCCGTAGCAAAAAATGTCGCACAAGATTTTCAAGATGCGGAATATTTCCATGATGAGATGACTGTTGAAGAGATTCAAGATGCGGTTGAAGAATTGCTCATGGAAGATTATCCGCATGTCGCTAAATCTTATATGATTTATCGTTATGAGCACCAACTCGCGCGTCAGAAACATAATGACGCTGAAATTCTTGATATGATTAAAAATGACCCAGAAAGTTATTGGGCTACAGAGAACAGCAATAAAAATGCTAAACTTGTTACGGTACAACGAGATTATCTAGCTGGTATTACAAGCACAGATATTGCTCGCAATTATATTTTCCCTAAAAAAGTCATTGAAGCTCATGATGCTGGTATCTGCCATCAACATGATATGGATTATATGGCACAATCAACCCTTCATAACTGTGACCTTATCAATCTAGAAGATATGCTGCAAAATGGCACGGTTATTAATAATGTGCGCATCAATAAGCCGCATCGTCTTTTAACAGCTATGACTGTAACTACGCAGATTATGGCTAGTGTCGCAGCTAATTCTTATGGTGGAGAATCCATCACACTAACTCATTTAGCTCCTTTCGTTCGTGATAGTTACAATATCTTCAAAAACAAGTATAAAAATGAAGATATTTCAGATGAACTAAAAGAAAAGTTTGCACTTGCAGATTTAAAAAAAGAAATTGCAGATTCGGTACAAACTTTTAATTATCAAATTTCAACGCTGTTTACATTAAACGGCCAGGCACCTTTTTGCTCTTTATTTATGTATATCGGCGAAACAGAAGAATATAAAGAAGAACTTGTTCTTCTTATCAAAGAGTTTCTAAAACAGAGAGAAAAAGGTATGCCGAATCGCCAAGGTGTATATGTTACTCAGGCTTTTCCTAAGCTACTATATGTTCTTGAAGAGGATAATTATAAGCCAGGTACTAAATACTGGCATGTAACTCAGAAAGCGGTTGAATGTTCTGCTAAACGCTTAACTCCTGATTATATCAGCGAGAAAGTGATGAAGCAAATCAAGGTAGATGCAAATGGCGAAGGTCATTGTTTCCCCTGCATAAACTAATTAACTGTGCCTTTCAATAGTGATATTGATAGCAAATTTTTCTAAACGGAGAAAGTCTATAAAAATATAGATAACTTACCGTGCTAAGAATAGATGTTGAAGAAACCTCCTGAAAATGTGGAGGTGATTATATGTGAAAAAGATACCTAATTGGTCATGGTATTTGGTCAATGAACAGGGTGTTGTTTATAATAGTAAAACAAAAGGATATTTAAACAGAGGGATTAAAAGTATTCAATATCTATAAAAGCCTAACGACTAGTCCTTATGTGACGTAGGTTATAAGCGACAGATAACCGAAATGTAAAAATTCTTATAATAATAAGAATATGATATAGTCTAATCTATATGTAAACATATAGCAGTTCATAAGAGAACGTATACAAAAGTGGCGTTTTGTATAGAATATTCATGGGGTTGTAGAAGTTTCCTATCTCCATATTTAGATGAAGATGGTAAACCAAAATATTATGGACGATTCAATTGCGGCGTTTCTAGTCTGAATCTTCCAGATACAGCTTTCGCCGCACAAGAAGAACTTAAATATGACAGGGATAAATCTCAAGAACATCTTCTTGAAATCTTTTTCAGATTACTGGATGAACGAGCTGAAATTTGTCACACAGGTCTAAAAGTTCGAGTTGATAGACTTTCAAAAACAAAAGCTGGCGTAGCTCCAATCTTATGGGTTGATGGAGCCTTAGCTAGACTAGATCCAGACGAGACTCTATACAAGCTAGTTCACAATGGATATGCTACAGTCTCGCTTGGATACAATGGAGGAAACGAAGCAGTTAAGATTCTCATTGGTGAAGATAATTTCACCAAAAACGGACAAGAGCTGATGTTACGAATTCTCAAGTTCTTGACAAACAAGTGTGAAGAATGGAAACAAGCAGAGAACGTAGGGTATTCGCTTTATGCGTCCCCAGCAGAATCATTATGTTACAAGTTTGCGATTAAGACCAAAGAACGTTATCCAGACCAGTTTAAGAAACTATTTGGAAACAAGAAGTATTTTGAAAATTCTTATCACATCCCGAGTTCTCAACCAATTGACCCATTCTCCAAGATTGAACTTGAAGGCGAATTCCAGAAGTATTCTGTCGGAGGTTGCCTAAGTTACGTAGAAAGTTCAGATGTATCTAAGAATATTTCCGTTCTGTATCCAATTCTAGAATGTATTTATAATAACATCATGTACTGTGAGATTAATACAAAGACTTCCTATTGCCACGTTTGCGGCGAGTCACAGACTATTGATGTACATAAAGACACCGATGGGAATACGTGGTGGGAGTGCTCTAACTGCGGTAATACAGACACAGACAAGATGGACGTCGCTGCACGTACTTGTGGGTTAACGAATTAAACAGGCTCACATAAAATCTTCTAAATTGCGGGAACACCTTTAGAGATTTGACAACCAAGCTATTATAGTGATATAATAGTGGCAAGGGTAATGACCAAGGTAAGGTAAAATCGTCAAATATTAGGTAATCCGCAGCGAAATTTCTTATATAATAAGAAAGACGTTCAACGACTATAATGGAGATTATTTATATTTTTAATTATATAAATAAAAGGTATAGTCTATTCCCTTTGAAATACTATGAAAATAGGGGTATTAAAGATGTGGGAGTTAACTTCTGGAACGATGGTAAGACTCAAGAGATTGCTTCTCGATATAAGCATATCGATGACCATGAGATTGGTGAAAAATGAGATATTTTCAAATAAGGTCAATGGACATTAGCAATGGCGTTGGTATTGGAGCTAGCGTCTTTTTATCTGGTTGTCATTTTCATTGCAAAAATTGCCATAACCAAGAGCTGTGGGATTTTAATAGCGGGTATGAATATGATTCAGATGCAAAGAATAAAATTCTCAAAACGATTCAACCGGAATGGATTGAACGTTTTTCAGTTCTTGGCGGAGAACCATTAGAGACAGTTAATCTAAAAGAATTATTATCTCTTTTAGAGAATATCAAGGCTGTCCGCAAAGATATTAAAATTTGGATTTATACAGGATATACTTATGAACAACTCCAAGAGAGAATCAAAAAGAATAAAGATGATTATTATCTAGAGCCAATTCTCAAACTTGCGGACGTTCTTGTGGATGGTCCTTTTATCCAAGAGAAGAAAGATTTAACATTGGCTTTTAAAGGTAGTTCAAATCAACGAGTAATTGATTTAAAAAAGACAATTGCGGCAAATGACATTGTGCTCTTGGACGTTTAAATTATTAGAGGGATAGATTATTTTCTATCCCTCTTTTTTATTTGACTTTTGGCATTTAATATGATATAATATAAATATAAAGAAGAGAAAGGAAATATATGGCTAATATTGAATTAGACAATTATTCACTAAATAAGCAGATGTATGCCAAAATCACGCCGCCGACGGCAGATAAAGTTAATCAGATGTTTGTCAACGTGGGTGCTTGGCTATCCACACATTATAAGTCTCATTATTATATGCTACTTAATAATGAACTTCATTATTACACCACATTCAATTTGAAAGAGCCTAACTTTGATAAGATGATTCAGGACTTAAAAGAATGTCTATTTCCTCGTGGGCGTGTTCTTGATATTGAATATCAGCACGCAGAAGACTGTTATCAAATTTGGATTAAAGAATATAAGACAAATGAAGTCTATATGTTTATGCTTTTTGAAGCAAGTGATTTTGTGATTGAGGTGGAATAATGAATAAACTGATTGTTGCGGCGTTCCCTGCGGCAGCTATTAAATTTATGGTACAAAGTGATGACGAAGAGGTAAGTTCACAGCAGCTTTGTTTTCAACCAGATTTTGAAAAAACATTCAACCAGTATTTAGATGATAAATACGATATTAAAGAAATCTACGTACTAGGGCCTAAAACTTATATCGGTAATATTATCAGTATGATTAAAGGGCTTACAAATCTGCCAGTTATCGAGGAAGGAATTTAAATGCGTCATTTCGTAATCAAGAATACTACAGAATATCGAGTTGAAACTATTGAGGATGTTGTGAAATTCCGAGAAGAGCTACAAGAAAAAGCACAAAAAGATGGATATTCACTGTCCGCATTTAGCTATACTGAAAAGCTAGTTAAGGAAAAGGGTGAAGTTGTAGATTCGTATTTCGATACGAAAGCTACTTTTACTGTTAACGATATTAAAGAGCCTACGATTCCTATTTTTGATGTAGATATGCCATACGCGGCAGAGTCTATGCTTTCTACCAATAACGATGATAGCGAGGATGATATTTTTGCTTAGTAGTAATACTTGTTATAATCATGATATTAAAATCCATTATTATGAGTCTCCTGCGCTAGAGCAGAAAGATGGGTCAGATTGGGTTGATACCTATATCGCAGAAGATGTCTCGATGCAACCTGGTGAGTTTAAACTTATTTCTCTTGGATTTGCATGCAAACTTCCAGACGGTTATGAAGCCATTCTAGCGCCACGCTCTTCTACTTTTAAACGATATGGTATTCTCCAGGCTAATGGAATTGGGATTATTGATAATTCTTTTGCATCTGATTCAGATATTTGGATGTTTCCAGCGTATGCAACTCGCTCTATTACTATTTCTAAAGGCACTCGCATTTGCCAATTTCGCATTCAGAATAAACAGCCGCTGCTGCATTTCACTTCTGTAGATAACCTCTCAGCGCGAAAACGTGGCGGTTTCGGCAGCACAGGAGTTTAAGGAAATTATATGGACAAAGTAATCCAATCGGCAATAGAAAAATTAGAGACAGTTGCAATTACGCCTTTTATCGGAAAGATTTGTCCAACATTATGTATCATTTATAAGAGCGGAGATAAAGGGGCACAATCCTATCTTCGCTCTTTAAACCGTTTAGGAAATAAATATCAATGCACAATCGTTATGCGGCAATGCGATAAGCCGCGAGAAGTTTCAATGGTAATCATTGAATGGATACATAATATTGATTGTAATGGTATTATTATCCTTTCAGATTATGGTGAAGCAACGCAAGTATTATATGATATGATTCCTACACGACTAGATATTGATGGGCTATCTTATAAAAGCGTTGGTAGACTATATGGAAGTCATGACCCATTAGCTTACCGCAAAGCACCATGTACAGCTGTTGCTTGTTTGAAAATTATCCAAGAGAGGTTCGACAATCTAGAGGGGTTGAATGTTGCAGTTATTGGTCGTTCAATGCGAGTTGGAAGACCGTTGGCGGAGCTACTTACTCAGCAAAATTGTACAGTAACTCTATATCATTCAAAATCTTTTTATTCAAATTCTTACAATAATTTTCAACATGCAGATATTATTGTTTCTGCTATTGGTAAGCCGAAATATTGGTCAGCAGATAACATTGATGGTATTGGAGCAGATTTTATTGATGTTGGAATCAATGTAGACGAAAATGGAAAAGTGTGCGGCGATGGCGATTACGATTCTCTTACCACTGTGTGTAATTACGTAACGCCAGTACCAGGAGGTGTTGGCAATATGTCAACGATTGTTCTATTCGCCAAACTCTTCGCAAATAAGCGTGAAATGGTAGGTGATGCCGCATAAAGATTTTAAGTTTAGACCAAGCAGCTAAAGTCAGTGGGTGGTCAATTTTTCAAAATGGTAATTTAATTGATTATGGTACTTTTGAAATCAAATCAAATCAGACATTGGGAAAGCGACTCACCCAATTTCTTGAACATTTAGATGAATTATTCGCAGAATACAATTTTGATATTATCGCGTATGAAGATATTCAACTTCAAAAGGGAAATGTTAAAACATATAAAATATTGGCCTACATTCAAGCAATGATTTTGTATTGGACAGAAAAGAATGATATTGATATTATTTGTTTATCTCCTTCGCACTGGCGAAGTGTTTTAAAAGATAAATATAATATCACATGGGGCCGCAAAAGAGTAGAGCAGAAACAAGCTGCAATTGATTTTATCCAAGAGCAATACAAAAAAGAAGTATCAAGCGATGCCGCAGATGCAATTTGTATCGGATGTGCGGCAAATATTGAATTAAAAAAAGAAGAAAGTGCTTTTTAGGTTGTGTAAAATAGCCATAAAAAAAAGAGGGGTTACTCAATTACGAGTAACCCCTTATTTTATTTAGAGAGTTTTAATGTGAATTAAAAAGGTGAAGCGTCAGAGATGCAAACTTGTAGACGGTCAAGTGATTCACCGTAGATACCAGCATAATCATCGCCGCCATATGTTGAACCATCATCGCATACGGAATTTAGCCAACCTTCGCGGTCAACGGTCTGAGAACGATAGTAGACCTGCTTATATTCTTCACCATTTGGAGTGACATAATACATGCGGACACCATCAATAGCATGACCAGCAATACCAGCGCAACCATTCACAAGGTCGTTCTTATCGCCATGGTCAATATAATCAAGCCAACCGTCTTGCTGTGTGTGAACCTGATACTTAAGTGTGCCACGGTCTACCCAAGCGCATAGATAATCATGCTCTTGGCAAGGAATACCTGCGTAGCCATTGTCATCGCTGTTGTTAAAATTGGTTACGGTATCAAGCCAACCGCCATTGAGTGAACGAAGGGCATAATGGACATTGACTAGAGCTTTACCCTGTGGCTGTTTATTGGTAGGATTCGCGGCAGGCGTGGGAGTATTGTTGGATGGTGCAGGAGCAGCTTCTGTACCGTTCTTCATGGCATCATACCATTCCTGTGCGCGATTCATATATTCGGCATTTTGGGAACCCGCAAGCTCTCCCGGGCACTGAGTAGACGACCAATGCTTGTGCGGGAACACATTTACGAGCCATTGAGGGCGACCTAGGTTATAATATAGACACAAAGCAGCGACAAGATGCGCACCAGATTCGATGGCGGCAGGGAATACCGTCCAAGGACCACTTGCATTGTTCGCGTGTTCGATAGAGATAGTGTGGGTATTCGCATACCAATTGCCGCACGCCCAAGCAGTATCCCAATCGTTTACCATTTGACCAATTTTGCCATCGGACTGAACCGCATAGTGGGCGCTTGTTTGAGAGCGTGACCAAAGATTATAGCATTGGTCAATAGAAAGATTACCAGCCATATGGTGAATGGTGATACCAGTAATATTTGCACCTTCACGACCAGCAGTATAGTCGCAAGGAAGAATCTTAGTTACATCGGCTTGAATATTTTTCCAATCCATATATTTTCCTTTCTATTGGAAATAAAAAAGGGAGCCATAAGGCTCCCTTTACTTTGCGTTATTTTGATTCTTTATTGGAACCGTTAATAAGATTTTTATATGCTTCAAATAAACCTGTACTAGATAATCCACTTGCTAGCCCGGCAACTACAACATCAACAGTAATCGCGGCACCTGTTGTTGCGGCAGTAAATACTGTAGCGGCAACACCAAGCACACCTACGATAAGAGGAATAAAACGGTTAATAGAATCATTTGGAATCAAGTTCTTTAGGATGTAGCCAACCAGAAGACATAGGATAACTACACTAGGAACAAGGTAAGTTGAAATGACTGAAAGGTCAAACATTATATCTCCTATTCAGATTTATAATCCTTGAATTCTTCATATGCTTCATCAGCCTGAGACTGAGAAAGTTTAGGATAGGATTCAAGAATTTCATCAAGCTCTTCGCCACGATCGATGCGAATCTTAATAGCTTTCTTTACAATTTTAAAAGCGAGCGCGGAAACACCTTTTACGGGACGTGCCATTATTCATCACTCCCTGAAACGATTTCGGAAACTAGCTCATTAAGGTCATCAATATCTGTTTCGATGTTGCGGAAACGATTGATGACACCTTTCTTGATTACACCTACGATAATAATCACGCAAGCGCAAGCAATAGCACCTAGAATAAAGTCCATATTTTACTCACTTTCCTTTGGAGTATAATCTTTATAGAATTCACGAAGTTCAGAGGCCTGAGCATCTGAAAGTTTGGGATAAGATTTCATAATTTCATCTAGAGTCTCACCACGGTCTAGACGAATCTTTACCGCAGACTTAACGATTTTAAAAGCCATAGTTGATACTGCCATTATTCATCACTCCCCGCAACAATTTCAGATAGCATAACAGTCAAATCACCAATAGAGGTAGTATTTGCATCAAGCTGGTCTGGGCCATTTTCCATAAATTCATTTTGCTTTTTCTGTTTTTCAGCAGCCGCCGCACGGTCAGCTAGTTCCTGTTCCGTATATAGAACATAGCGCTGAATATCTTCATATTCATCATAGGCATCTTTTTGTTCGATATGCTCTTGGTCGATAACCTGTTTAACGTCAGCACCAAAATAAGTTTTACCTTCTCCTTGGTCAACATATTCAAAGATACCTGTCTGGTCATTAATGACTTTAACGTGTGGGTCTTCATTTGATTCAATAGCCATATCAGTACCATCAGTAAAGACAAAACGACTAACCTCATAGTGTTTTTGCTCAAGAATCTCAGCTTGTTCGTCGTGATGAACTTTAAAAATTTTGTCTGATTTTAAATAGCCCTTATCGGTATCTACATCAGATTCTTGAATCTCTACGTCTTTTTCATTTAGAATTCTCATTTATACTCCTTTTATTTCTTAAAATTTAACCTTTATTGATATATATGCCTTTTAATGTTGCCCCAGAAGGCAAATTAACATAGGCAATAGGTTGTGTTTTTACTTCAATTTTTTTAGCCGCACTCCAACCAGAAGCCAAGGTATTATCCGCATTATAGCATTGCGCTCGCACATAGCAATTACTGTTGGATTTTAATCCCATAATAAAACTATTGTATGTGCTTTCCGCAGAAGAAATCGATACAACTGAACCATTGCTTGTTTGTGTAGCAGACCAACTGGAACCACCATTAGTAGAATATTGCCAATTGATTTTGCCTGATGGATAATTGGCTGCACTTGTATCTACTGAAAAATTTAGACTGCCGGCAGAAGGATAAATTAGTCCAACAGCAGAAGAAATCGTAGGTGTTGCAGGTGTCGTATATACTATATTTGAATATTGTGTAGCACTATTACCAGCAGAATTACCAGAAGATACTCGGAATTGAAATTTTCCATTTGCCGACACTGTGAAAGCTTGGCTGGTACGAATACCAGTGCCACCGACTTGATTGGTCCATGTGCCGCCGCCGCCGCCGCCGCCTGTTTCTTTATAAAAATCAGTTAGATTTTGTGTTACTGCTGATGTTCCGCTGCCGTTATTGGTCCAGCTTCCAGTTAATTGCGTATCTGAGTTTCTTGTTAATTTAACCTTCGTAACAGCTGGCGGCACCGATACCGATGCTCCCACCGTTACCGTAGCTGTAGCTGAATTGCTATCAACATAACCGAAACCGCTTGAATCCCACCAAGATTTTATGGTAAATGTGCGGGCAGAGGAAGATGCCCCGCAATTGTATCCAGCTGAAAATTCTATATTTTGACCTTTTGAAAAAGTTAATTTTTGGTCATAAATATCAGAGCCGTTAACAGATAGCGTGAAACGACAACCAGTGTAGCTGTAGGTATAGCCATTATTGTTTAATCTACCATGTACAATGAAGCTAGACTTAGTTACATCACTAGCCCAAACGGACATTGAATTGCCCAATTTCTACCTCCTTTTATTTCATATTTTTGTCTAATATACATAAAAAATGGGCAGAATCATTTGCACAATTCTGCCCAAGTTTTTTTAATTTTTTTTTTAATTTTGTTATTGAGAACAATTATTATTACGCTGTACGTTTATACATATTACAAGTTATATAAGATGGTCTATTGTCCCATGTGACGTATCTATGAACTAGAATTGGGTTCGACTTATTTGTTTGACCATTTTGCAAACAGGCATTTGCATCATGGCCCCATGGGGAAGACGAGTATGTCATTGTGCTCTCCATACCTTCTGCACTATTACTATCAAAACCAATTATGCTTAAATCTCCTGATGCGTTGTCTAGTGTGGTCAATGCCCTCCAATACGCTGCATAGGATAAATGCAATTGCTTTTCAACGGAAGATCCGCCAATAGAATTTAATGTATTTTTAGTACCAGAAGATTGCAGAAACTTATCTTCAATTTTTTCCCACGTTCCACCAACTGAATTAGAGGGATTAACAGAATTGAATGTGATATACACAGACCCAACAGGATAAACTATGTCTAGGAGGTTAACATAATTCGCCATTATGCAACACCTCCTAGAAGACTAGGCTGTGCGGTAATAGATGTTAAAAGCTCTATATTGCGGACGGTTATCGAAAGGTTCATAACTATATTGTTGAGTTTTGTCATCTGTAATACGAGATGCTTCAATACCAAATGTGGTAACTGAACTAAACAATGTAGATAGTGCTGTCGGTAAACCAAAGTTTTTGCAAGTTCCACCCGTAAGCCAAACGTTCGATGGCAAATTGCTAACGGAGAGCTTTTGAGTATTTGTTCCACCCGTTGCATTTGGTGTCCCAGAGCAGATGAATGTATCCGATGCAACTTTTGTCCAAGTACCTCCGATAATGTTTGCTGGTGTTGTTGAATTGTTTGAGATATAAACTGCACCCACTGGGTAAACGATGTCCAAGAGGTTAACGTAGTTAGACATACGCCACCTCGCTTAGAAGGTTTGCTTTCAGTACGACTAAGCTGTTCTGTACCAAATGAAGCAAGTCGTGTAGGGCGGCATATTGTTGTGTGCTTGCCCCCCGTGGTACCAGTATCGCATCCCTGTGGATAAATAAGACCATGTTGGTCACGAGAATAGTCGCTTCTAACTGATTCATTGCCACTGTTTGCTGTAACATATTGCGCGTGAGAATGCGCAGGCATTTCATTAATGGTAAGCGTATGTACTTCTTCTCCGCCAGTCTTACCAGAAGTGGTAGAACCTAACAGAAAAGTTTTAATTGCTGTCCATGTGCCACCAATGCTTGTAGCAGGTGAAGTTGAATTCATGCTGTGATAGATTGAACCTACTGGATACACAATATCCAGTAGGCTTACATAATTACTCATTTATATCCTTTCTAATTAAATAGAAAGAATATTATAAAATCTTCTTAGGCTGTTCTAGTATATCCATAACATGTCAAACTATGCGGTTTATTATCAAAGGTCACATTCCCTAGTCTCTTTTGGGCTTGTTTGGCTGAGTCCTGTCCCCAAAAAGAAGAATCAGTAGCCCGATTATAATTAGAATCGGCGGTTAATATCGGTTTTACGGGTATCGACGCATTTCCTTCGTGCCATCCAATACCAGTTTGATTAGTACTGTATGTAACTTTTCCAGTAGGAAAGGCTAAACTTTGAAAATGATTATGGTCTAAATTAAGTGTTACAAGATTAGAGCCAACATATCCTGAATTTGAGTTGTTGCAATACAGAAATGCATTATCAATTTTAGACCAAGTTCCACCAACAATACTTGAAGGGCTAGAGGCACTTGTGGTAACATATATACTTCCAATAGGATAGATAACATCCATGAGATTAACGAAGTTAGCCATTACAGACCAACTCCTTCAAAAAGTTTAGGCAGTTCTTCTCCATACATACATTGAATAATGGTATGGAGCGAAGTTCTGCCCCCCCCCTATTGTAGCATCTTTGGCGCTACAAAAACGTACTATGTCAACAAAACTCCCTTTGGGTGCGACACTGCCATATCGGCCACCATTCTCATACGTGCCAGTACTGCTAAACTGCATAACATGAAACATATATTCCCATATTTCAGCACCAGAAATAGAACCATCATGGTCACGAATATGACTATGGCTAGGCATTTGTTTTACAGTCATAGCCTTATCGCCGCCAAAACCACTTTGAGTCGTATAATCTGACCCGCTCGCCGCGAGAATGGCATTATTAATCGCAGTCCAAGTGCCGCCAATTGAATTTGAAGGAGAAGCTGTATTAGTTGATATATATACACTTCCTACTGGATAAATAATATCAAGAAGATTTACAAAGTTAGCCAAGGCAAATCACCTCGGCTAGAGCAGCCTTAGAAGAAAAAGCTACATTACTGTAGCCCCCCCCCTGAGACTGTTAAGTTTCATTAGAGTATTCATAATATCCTTTCGATTAGGATATTAGATAAGTTAATGTGAGTAATTTATGCAGTTCTACGATACATTCTTACACAAATAAATGGTGGCAAATATGTTCCGTTATCATCTGTACGGCCCTTTAAAGCTATTGCGTGATATGTTGATAAATCCGGCGTAGCTGTATTTGAAGCTACGCCTTGAATTGCACTTTGCACCATCGCCGGATTAGAAAACTGAACTTCTGATGTATAATTATACATAACATTTAGCCAATTGCCTTCACGCGCATGCTCAATTTGTGCTCCACCATGATTAGACAAAACATGATAGTGTTCAGTTGAACCACCGGTATTTCCAACACCGTACTTGGAACTTGAATAAAGAAATTCATCCATAATAGGAGTCCAAGTACCACCAACAATATCAGTTGGACTTGTCTCACTAAATGTAATATAGATACTATCTACTGGATAGATAATATCAAGTAGGTTAACAAAATTACTCATATAACCCTCCTAGGTCGAGGGCATTAACTAAGAGGAATGCCCCCCCCAGAAGAGTGTGATTCTTCATGGTATCTAACATCTTTAATTACCTTTCTAGTAATTTGATATTAGATTTTAGATTTTAAGCAGTTCTATAATAGATATAACATCCTTGATATGCTGGCATATTATTGTGCGGCGCACCATCACCAATAGATGAAGTATTATACATACCAAATGATAAAAACCAGCCAAGATTACCATTTGCCATTTGCCAATTAGATGGTTGGTCACTTAATGCAATGGGCCATTCGGTTCTGTAAGAATGGCTATGGCTCGGCATTTCTGAAACAGTTAAAGCGTGAGTGTTTTCACCACCAGTAGAAGTATTGTCTGTGCCATATAAAAACTTATCTTTTATTCTGGACCATGTGCCGCCAATGACATCAGTAGGACTGGCACTAGACATAGAAATATAAATACTTCCTACGGGATATATAATATCTAAGAGATTTACATAATTACTCATTATTTAACCTCCTTATTTGGGAGGTTATCTAAAATCATAATATCAAATTGATTTATAGAAACTAAGCTACCGTAGTAGCCCCCCCCCTAGAGAGGTCAATTTATTAAACTTATTCACATAAAACTCCTTTTCTTTCTCAAAATTATAATCTATATCTATATGAAAAAAAAGCAAAACTCATAATCGAGTTTTGCCCAAAAATTTTAAATTTTTATCCACAGCTTGCATCTTGAATCTGTAGGTTGAGCTGATTGCACAGCGATACTATATTCATTATCAGCGCTACCAGATTTAGTAGCATAACTAGCAGAATTTGCACTACCAGCACTTGCCGCATACTTTACGCTTTTAGATGAATCAGACGTGTTATCAACATTGCCTAAACCAATAGATGCCTTGGTATGAGTATGGTCACTTGCGGCCGCACCAACCATATCGGCAGTCCATGGCTTATATTCTCCATCAACGGGGTAGTAAGCTCTTGCCAAAATATATCTCCCTTCGAACGAAAGGGAGAGAGCCATAAGCCCCATGAAACGTTATTTAAATATTCAATTATTAAATTTTAATCCATATTTTACAAGTATTACTGGTGGGTTGCGTAGATGAAACAGTTATTATATCGCTTGCCGCTTTGGCATTGAGTTTTGTATTCATTTCACTTTCAGTATAGTAGCGGTCATCGTGAGTGTGACTAGAATTGGCCTTGCCATTTAATTTAGTATTTATTTCACTCTCAGTATAATATCTATCATCATGAGTATGTGAACTTGGAGTGTATGTAGAAGGTTTACCACTCACATTACCCCATGCAACAGAATTCGCGGAACCCGCACTAGTTGCGTATTTTACGCTCTTGGCAGAATCTGTGGTATTATCAACATTACCAAGGCCAACCTCTGACTTAGTATGGGTATGTGGGCTTACTATAAAATTATACGCAGCAGACTCGCCAAATGACGGAACAGCAGTCTGCCCTGCTGTCGATGTATCCCAATTTGTCCAAGAAATAGCAAACCCCATATCATAGTTACTACCAAGTGGTATTAACTTCATTGATTCTGACCATTGACTTCGTTTAGCCCAGATAGAAAAAGTATTACCTTCTGTTTTTTTGTCTAAACCGGCATAAAAAATATCATAAAAAGCACTCTTTGCGTTTTGTGTTAAAAAGGTATAAGAAACTGTAGGAGCAACGAATATTTTACTATTTCTAGAATATACTGATAAATTCATAATACAAGCACTTTGTCTTGATACACAAAGATAAGTTTCGTTAATTCTTTCGTATGTACTATTGCATGTAACACTACACAACTTATAATACATTATATTAGCAGTACTCTTCTCTACATAATATTCTTTTGGACTAAGAACATTGGCACTACTTGCTGTACCGTTTAAGTTACCGTTTACAGTCTTAATATATGCTTCTCTGAACTGCCAGCTACTTGTTCCAAGAGCAGAAATTGTTCCTGAATTATAAGGTATAATTCCTAGCTGCGTAGTCCTAATCCAGTCGTTATCTGAACCATCTGGCTTTGTTATCCCTTGATAGCCATTAGTGTTTTTACTTCCTAAAGCTCCTACCATATCAGGAGTCCACTCTTTATATGAACCATTTACTGGGTAATATGCTTTAGCCAATTACATCATTGGCACACCATGCCCCCCAGAAGGGTATAATTCCATATTATCATTTTACACCTACACCTTTATCCATAATTTACAAGTGCTTGCGCTTGGTTGCGAAGAAGACACAATAACCTCTTCTGGCCTCCACGTATTGGTATCTTGTGTAGGTGGAGTGTAACCAAGTGCCGCAGTGACGTTCGCTTTAGTAAGCGAAATCGTACCGCTAGAATTTGTAATATTTGAACCAATCTTAACCAAACCTAAAGTTGAGCCAGTTGCCGCACCATAAGTAGTGTTATTATCTGTCCAAGGAACATTAACATAAAGATTACCACTATTGTCGGCACTAACTTTATAATTTTTACCAGAAGTTGTGAATCCAGTCTTTACACTGAAAGTAGTACCAGATAAAGATAAGCCAGTTCCCGCAGAATATGTGGTATTTGTATTATTATCAGTCAATTCAATTGTAGCGTTGCCTGACTGGTTCATTGTAAATGTACCCTTTGTAGCACCAGCTTGTTTAATGGTAACCGTACCGTTGCCAACAGAGGGAATTTGTGAAGTTAATGCTAACTGCCCACTACTCACAGGCATATATACAACGGTGGATTGATTTGTATCTGCATTGAAATTGGTATCGGTGTCATAAGAGAAAGCTAAACGTTCATCTCCATATAAGTTACCGATAGTCCAAGCGCCTTTGAGAGTCTTTTGACCTACTACTGGGTTATATGAATCTTTATTAGATGTTGTACCAAAAGCAATAGCATTATTACGTGCGGAAATCCAACTACCACCAGAGCCACGGAGAATGCGGCCAGACATAGTGCCGCCACTCAATGGTAAATAAGAGTGGGAGTGATTGGATGCCGCAGCGCCAACATCACCATAGCTAAGTGAAATATTGCCAGTTAAAGCCTTTCCATTAACTGTGCGGCTAGTGGGGACATATGAACCGAACTTATCATTAAGTACCTTGCCTTGTGCCGCAGAAAGTGACTGGTCTGTAGCTGTTGATGTTAAATTATTTTGAATTCCACGCCAAGTATTATTATCAGTAGATGAAATAGTAATGTTACCACTTGCGTCAGAGGTAACACTTGTAGCTCCACTGCCTTTAATGGTCACACCAGTGCGGAATGTATTGTCATCTGTAACATTAATGTGAGTGTTGCCATTCGTAGTAGCAGCATTAGCTGTATCACTGGCAGCACCAGCTACAATACGAGTTGTCCAATGCGTATTTGTATCAGCTGTTGGAGGAGTATATCCAAGAGCAGTTGTTACATTTGCCTTAGTTAACTCACTACGAATAGTAGCAGAAGATTTATTTTCAACATTACCAAGGCCAACATCTGATTTAGTAACACCGTGCGGATTGCCACTTTTCACAGTTGAGTGATTATATGCCGCGCGTGATTCATCACCATAGCCAGCAGTAGAATGGGTAGTGCCTAGAGCAATTGTTTCAGAAATCACAACATAGGCAGTGCCGCTCCAACGATAAATCTTATTGGTATCTTTAGCTGTGTAAATCTTACCAGCTTCACCTGTAGTTGGGAACTTGGAAAGTGAATCATATTCAAGAACGTCGTCAACGTAAGAAGGAAGATTTGAACTTGAAATCGTGCCGCTAATTTTAGATGCATCTAATGTGCCGCCAAGCTCAGAGAAACTATATGAAGGTTTAGACGCGGCTTTTGCCCATGAAGGGACATCACTAGCTGGCATACTTGTTGGAAAATCAGTAATCTGAGACTTCGTATGGGTATGGGAAGCAGCTGCCGCACCAACATTAGACGCAGTGATATTGATTGATTTAGCAGCACTACCATCATACGCACCTTGGGACGTACCGTTAAGAGAAATCGTTAAGGCATTTGGGTTCTTTAGAGAGCCAGGGACTGTTGGAATAGATGGCTTATTTGAAAGGTCGTTATATGAACCACTAGTCGCAACAGTGGCAAAACTAGGCTTACCTGTTACCTGACTCCAAGAAGGAGCATGGCTTGAATCGAAATAGTAAGCCCAAGCACACCAAGAGGTACTATTAAATTGACGAATCCAAGTTTTATTGGCACTCGTGTTACCCTCTGTAAGCACTTGTGCTACATATCCGCTGGCGGTTTTCTTAACTTCAAGACCAAAAGCATCAACGCCACTTGGCTTATTTGAAACTGTATTACTGCCGACACCAAAATAAATGCCGACAGTTTTAATGTCGTTTAAATTTTGATTGGTAAGCTCGTGCGCAGTAAGATATGCGGCATTGGTTGCATTTGTAGCGCTGCCAGCACTCGTTGCGTATTTAACGCTCTTTTGGCTATCCGCTGTATTATCGACATTACCTAAACCGACTTCACTCTTAGAATAAGATGGTTTACTTGCAGCCTTAGCCCAAGCGGCAACATCCGATGCAGGCATTGAAGTTGGAAAATCAGTAATATCAGCTTTTACATGCTTGTGGTCCGTATTAGATTTGCCACTAAGAGCAGAATTAATTACTTTATTTTGTACAGGATTTGTAGAAGTACTTGAAAGTGCAGAGTCAACTGAAATATTATTAGCTCCGCTAGCGATACCATCTAATTTTGATTTATCGCTTGCAGACATAAGACCTGCGGCACTAGTGCTAGCATTACCATAGACGGTGTTTGAATCAGTAACGCTATAACTTGAACCATCGCTGCCTTTAAGATAAATAGTACTACCGTCTTTTGTTAAATTGTAAGTAGTATTAGAGTTGATATTATCTTTAATTTGAATCAGAGAGGTTGTAGAAGTGCCCATCCACATAGTACCTGTATCGGTTGCAATATAAAGTGCGCCATCGATGACTTTACTCGCGGGCTGTAGGGCTTTGATATTAGGTTCTTTATCTCTGATAAATTTTACTCTTGCTATCTTGCTCACATCCTTTCTGTCCAAAAGGTATATTCTTTATTAAATGAATTGACTTACGCCAGTTTCATTATATGCTTTTATAGCATTTTCTAATTTTGTTCTATATTCAATTATACTTGTAATGTCGCCTTTGCCACAAATATTACCAGAAGTAAAATATGCCGCGAATACATTTTGTGCATCGCACGGTTCAAGACGATAACAGTTTACATTACCCGGACATGTAAATTTGCCAGTAGCATCATCTATATAAGGATAAGAGCTTAATGTAGATAAAAAATTTTGACCCATTGTAGAAGATGACGCAAATTTCACTTTCTTTTCGGGAAAGCATTCTGCTTTTTTAAAACGAATATCTTTTAGTGCTACTGGAAAATCAGCAAATTTAACGTCTGATAAATCCCAACCATATGCACTTCTCCATGTCATTTTGGGCCAAGAAACATTTAGATACATATTCCTACCATAATAATCAACAAAACCATTAGAATAGAATCGATAATGCCATATATTGTTAGAAGTGTCCCCTTCTAGAATTATCGACTCTTTTGTTTCAAGCGTTACAGAAGAATCTGCTTTCAATTGTAGCAATTTGCTATCTGGTATACCTAAATATACTGCTCCAGTATCCGTAGAAACATATATAGTACCATCATTGATGTTCTTGTTTGCTTCTTGAGATTTTATTGTGTCTTCTTGCCCCTGAATAAAATTTATTGGTTTTTTCATAATATATTATTTTCTATGAGATAGGGTGCCAAGTTAAATCATTTGGCGTCAAAAAATCTTCTATCGCATGGAATGCAGCAGATTTTAGTCCAAAGACTGAAATCAATTTATCTTTAACTTTAATCGTACCGTTTTCGGTACCAATTGTGATTTGGTCTGCTGTAAGCATTTCATCAGGTTTTACGCCAGCGGCTTTTGCGTCCACGTATGCCTTTGTTGCCAAATCGTTGTCATCTGAAATTGACTGATTCGCCGCATATTTAACTTTACCACTTAAAATACCGCCAGCAAGAGGCAAGTATTTTGCCTTCTCTTGGTCTGTATATGCTTTTGCATCTGAAAGAGCTTTATTTGCTTTAGTCTGAGCGTCAGATGAAGCTGTACCAGATGCTGAACTGATAGCGGTGTTCATTTCACTTTTGGTCGGATAGTTTGATAAATCTGTTTTGGAGCCACCTAATTTTTCAAATTTTCCATTAACCCAAAAGTATTCAGTATATTCATTATCAGATTCAGACAAATCAGGAAGCATATAGATTGTGTTATCTTCACCAGTAGAAGGAAGAGTTGAGCCTTTTGCCAAAACAACTCGTTTAAGATGCGGAGCTGCGGCAACTGCGTTGGCAATGGCTGAATCCATAGCATCTTTTTTAACGTAATCGCTAGGCACTTTGTCAGATGGAATAGCAATGTCCCAATTAATATCGGACGCATCTACGAGCTTAAAAGTGCCATTATTTTTTTGCTTGATTTTATCAATTAATTGAATTGGCATTATCTCACCTCTACCGTAGTCGCGCCCAGTCCAGCGTTAGTTGATTTATAAATGTCATACGAAGCAGTTGCTCCACTGGCATTTGTAAAGTCAAAAGTTTTTACTTTACTAAAACCGCCCTCAAAACCGCCAACATAGAATACGGGAGTCCCAAAAGAAGTTGGAATTGCAAAATAAATATATTGACCAGCATTAGCCGTTACTGTCCAAGAACCAGTACGCCCAGAAACTAAATTCTTAGTCAATCCTTTGACAAAAGTCGCGTCCATCTTAGATGTGTCAGTAATGTTACTCACTCCGTAATATTTACCATTTAAAAAATAAATAGTGGATTGTTTTGAAGACACAGAATTTCTAGCATCTGTTGCCGTCAAAGTAAACGTAGTTGTAGTTTTGAGTGGAGACGCGAAAGACAAAGCTGTAGAACCTGATTGACTTTTAATGATTTCAGATGACTGACTACCTGCTGTAATGGTCAATTTGGAAGGTTGCTTATTCAAATTCCAAGAAAATGTAGAAGATGAAATAGAAGAACCTAGTTCAAGCGTGCCCGTATTGTTTGAAAAAGTACTAATGGACATCGCTTTATAAAGTGAAAGTGTACCGTCAGATGTAATATCAAAATCATTGCCGGGCTTGATAACACCTGCGGCAGAAGAAGTGGCGACTTTTACATCGCCACTTCCATATTTGATATTATTTTTCATAATACTCTTAGAATCAGAAATAAAATAGATTCCATTTGGGTCTACTTTTGCGCCAAGAGCATCATATTCTGATTGTACACCTGAATAGAATTTAATATCCGCAGACATACAATCTCCTTAAATTAAATAATCAATTTAAATTAGAGCGTGCCCCAGGTAAGAGCAGAATCAGTATATTTTTTCGCAGACGCAAGAGCATTATTGGCCTTTGTAGTAGCATCGGCAGCAGCAGCATTAACAGCTTCTGTTTTCTTTGTATCAGCGTATGACTTAGCGCTAGAAAGCGCAGCATTTGCAGAACCAGCAGCATCAAAAGCGCTTGTGGCAACGTATGCGGCAGAACCAAGACCTTTAACAGCTACGTTTTTGCCCTGAACTGAGATAGTACCGTTAGCGGAACCGGAAACGACATCGCTTTTCTGGACAGCAGAGTCAGCCTTAGCACCCTGTGCGGCAGTAGCGAAATCACCAGTACCAGCATAGGCAGCGGAACCTAGACCGTGAACCTTGACGGCAGTGCCCTTAACAGAGATAGCGCCATTGGTAGTACCTTCAATAACATCAGCAGCCTGTAGCGCAGAATCAGCTTTAGCGCCCTGAGCGGCGGTGGCATAATTCTTGGCTAGACCATCAGCATAATCCTTAGCAGCCTTCTCGGCATCAGAAGCCTTGGTGGCGGCAGTAGCTTCGGCAGCAGCCTGAGCAGCGTTAGCCTTTGTTGAAGCGTCTGTGGCAGCAGCAGCAATAGCGGCCTCCTTGGCAGCATTAGCTTTGGAAGTAGCATCATTAGCAGCGGCAGTCTTGGCATCGCTTACGGCAGTGTCAACTTGACCTTTGGTATAGTAATTGCTAAGGTCTGTATCAGAGGTACCGATGCGCTCAAAGGCACCATTGATAAGCATATATTCAGTATAAATTGACTTGGCTGAACCAGCAACTGTAGCATCGCCGCCATCAGGGACCATGTAAATTGTATCTTCATTGGCAGCTTTAACTGCTGGAAGAGCTTTAACAATTTCACGCTTTAGGTGATGGGCGTTTGCAACGGCTGTAGCGATAGCAGAATCAGTCTGTGTCTTGGTGTAAGCATCGCCAATGCCATAGCCAGCTAAAGTTGTAGCCTTGTCAGCTTTCTTAGCGATTTCACCTTCGAGAGCGGTCTTAGCAGCAGAGACCTGATTTGTGGTTTCAGTCTTAGCGGCAGCTACAGCTTCGGTCTTCTTGGTATCAGCATAGCTCTTGGCATTAGTTTCAGCGGCATTGGCTTTTGCAGTCGCATCAGCGGCGGCTGTTTTCTCGGCAGCGGCCTGAGCATCGGAAGCAGCTTTCTTAATTGAGCCATCGCCAGTGCCATTGATTACGCCAATAGCAGATTCGTTAGCAGCAGTTTTACCCTCAACGGCAGTAACACGGTCAGCAAGAGCACCGGTATTGAGGTTCTTGACTGTCTCGGTTACGTAGTCGGCAACGGATTTAGCCGTAGCGAATTCACCATGAGTGCTTGAACCTGAAATAGTGGTAGCTTTTGGAAGGACAACTGTCTGATAGGCAGCGCCATCAAAGAAACGGACTTCACCAGTAGTTTCATGGATATAAAGTACGTTTACCTCTGCGGTATCGGTTTCGGGGAAAGCAGAAACCTTTTTATAGATACCACCAGAGAAAGGAACGTCACCTTTATAGATTGTTCGAGAATCGCTGATGAAATACAGGGTAGCAGCATCTTTATTATCAAGACCCGCAAACTGGGCAGCGGTGCAAGAAATAAATTTAACTTGAGCCATCTAATTTTCCTTTCTTTTGTATGATTTACATATTTATTATAAAATCTCTTTAAAGATTATATAACCTTCTATTCTTGGAATTCATTCCATTCGGTTAGGTTGGAAACTGCAATATATTCTTTTGTACTCGCGCTCCATTTATATGTAGCCTTATTTGCAATATAAAGAGTTGTCGGATTTCCTTCTTTTGGAAAATCGTGTACATCTGTGCCGAACACAACAGGCTCTAGATTACTGGGAGTAAGTTGCTTCCAAGAGCCATTAGAAAAATTCCACATAACGTTTGAAGATAATACATAATAATAACCATCTAATACAGAGGCATATTGTTCTCTATCTTCTTCTGTCTTAAAGGTTTGAATTGTTCTATAAGAATAGCGTACGCCATTAATGTCTAAACATACAGTGGCGTTATCAGTAACAAAAATAACATTACCGTCACGAACAGATAACTTGCTTAAATTTTTAGCACTAACGGTATAAAGATTAGTATAAACCATTTTAATCCTCCTCTACCAATTCATCGAAATTAATCATTTCCAAGTGAGGAGTTTGAATCTGTCTATCTACATAATCTTTAATAGTTTGAATATCATTATCAAAGTCAATGCCACACTTATCTTTATCTAATTTAGAATCTATGCGAGCATCAACAATTTCTAATGACTTTTTAGCTTCTTCTAATGTTTCATCAGCTTTATTGCCAATAGCCTCAACTCGTTCAATAGCCTCATCAGCTTTTTCAGCTGCTTTATCAGCTTTATCGGCAGCAGCATTGGCAGTATCAACCGCATCTTTGGCAGCGACTTTAACTTTACCGAATTCAAGAAGCATATCTTCGAATTCAATTTTTTGAGCAATCATTTGCTTTTTCATCTGGTCGCCGATGCAATTGAGACGAATTACCGCATTTTGAAATAAACTGAAATCATCGGATACGACAAAAGAAGAACCGTCATTCGGGTCAGATAATACGTGTACAACAAAATTAGTTGACTGAGCAATTGAAACACTATCAACCAGTTCGATACAACAAAGCACATCGCCTTCAAGTAACATCGCTTGCGGCCAATGAATTTCCCATATAATTGGGTCATCATTGGTCTGAGTAAAGACATTATATCCTTTTACCTTCTTTTGGCGATGAAACCAACTAAGATATACTTTAGTTTCAGGAGTAATTTGAGCAGCTGCTTCTTGGTCGAAAATGATTCTAAAAGTGCGGCCATTGGCATCAGCGCCACCAGCAACAATCGGGTCTTGAATATCTTGGTCAAGTGATTTCAAATTAACCGTAACTGCTTTTAATTCCTGACTCATTTATTCACTCCTTTCGGTTTCACTTTGTATAGTTTTAATTATTTGAGGATTAGAAAGATTTATCCTCGGTAATTCACGAATTTCTTCCATAAGACCATCAATAAATGAATTTCCCCCTGCCGCTTTATAATATAAATATCTGCGTTCCAAGGATTGTAAATTTAAATCATCAATCGCTTTAATCTCATAACAGAAATAGTGGTGTTTATCTATAATATAGCTTCGAGAATTCTCTTGAAGCCTTTCCATGGTTAGCTTTTCATGCTCTTTAAGTTGTTTAATCTCTTCTGATTGTTCATTGATTTTAGAAGATAAAGTTGAAACCTCTTGCCGCACATTGGTTAAGCCTTCCATGATTTCAGAATGCTTTCTATCTTTCACAGATTGATGATTGAAATACGCTTTCAGTTTCTCATAAAAATATTCAACAAGTTCGCTAATAAATTTAAAAGCAACCGCAAGCGAAACTATCAAAATAATAATAGTCTCCAAAGAATATTGTGAAAATAATTGAGATAAAGCATCCATATTACAGCAATATTCCTTTCTATTTCAACATAGCCTATAAAATATGAAAGAAATACAGTGTAAATTATACTTTTTTGTCCAACAAAAAAAGAGGATTAGAAAATTTTTCTAATCCTCAATTAAACTAGTTTTATTAAATTTTAATCCAAATTTTACAATCATTACTTGTTGGCTGAGTGCTTGAAATAGTAATAAGGCTATTTAACTTATCATTTAAAATCTTACCTTGTGCCGCAGAGAGCGATTGATCGGTCGCAGTAGAAGTTAAATTATTTTGAACGCCTCTCCAAGTATTTGTGTCGTTAAGTGCGATGGTTGCATTGCCAGATTGGTTCAACGTAAAAGAACCTTTGGAGGTCCCACCTTGTGTTACTGTAATAGTACCATTACCTACAGATGGAATTGTTGGTTTATTAGATAAATCATTATAAGAACCACTTGTAGCGACAGTGGCAAATGTTGGTTTAGATGAAATCTCACTCCAAGAGTACGAAGGTTTGGATGATGCCTTTGCCCAAGATGAAACATCGCTTGCGGGCATACTTGATGGCCTGCCTGAGACATTTGTCCATACAACGGAACTTGCGCTATCAGCGCTATTGGCATGGTTTACTCTACCGACATTACTTGCTGTGACATTCGTTTGCGTATATGTCCTAATATCTGCCGCAGCCCTTGGTTCATCTCCTGTCAGTACCCAACTGCCACCATTAGAACCTCTTGAACCATTCGAAATAACTCTAAAGTTAACTCCTTCATAAGAACTAGTTGCTTTAAAATATAAGTCTACATAGCAAGTGGTGCCAGCTTTAGAATAAACATTACAAAATAGTTTTGAATTGTCTATACCGTTATTAACGAGCCATTCAACAGCGCCATGGCAACTCCCCGTTTGACCAGAAGCAATATCATCAGTACGCATAGAAATGCGGCAAATACCAAAATAAGAGTCTCTGTATCCTTGGTCTAGTGACAAAACTAGAGAAGCATCCATATAAGAACTATTCGTATCGACCGTTGCAATTCTATAATAAGGTACTGTATTTGTATCTGTTGAAATATAACGTGCTACACCATTTAAAGATTTCGTCCAACCGGAAGAATTGGCATAATTTACACTAGCACTTGAATATGCGGTGGCTGCTACTGGCTTTCCATTTGAAAAATATACTGGCTGCGTAGTAGAACCAGCAGAGGAGGATAGCTGAGTAGCAGTTGTAGCGCTACCAGCCGACGTTGCGTATTTAACAGACTTATTTGCATCTGCCGTATTATCTACATTGCTTAATCCAACATCAGCCTTAGCATGAGTGTGACTACTTGCAGCAGCTCCTACCATATCTGGTGTCCACTCTTTATATGAACCATTTACTGGGTAATATGCTTTTGGCATAGTATTGACTCCTTTCTAGAGAGGAGAGAGGAAATACTATGCCCCCCCCCATAGACATTTTATTTTATATTATTTTAAGGTTGAATCCATAATTTACATCTTGAATCTGTTGGCTGAGTATCTTGAACCATAATAGAATACTCATTATCAGCACTTCCAGCAGACGTGGCATGATTCGCACTAGTTGCTGTTCCAGCGCTGTCGGCATACCCCGCACTCATTTTTGACCAAGTGTTACTTGATTGAGCACGTTTATATATATATAAATTATTAGCGCCATCGGGTATAGCAATTTGCCAAGGAGTTCCAATTGAATTATCAGATAAGACACTTCCCCATTGACCGAAAGGGACGTTGCTTGTTCCATTAGTTGATGGAACACCTCTAACGGAATAAAAACCAGTAGCAAAATGATTATTATATTCTGTGTCAGTGGTTGTCTCCGCTGTCATAATAGGTAGCTTTGTAAATTCAGTACCATTTGAAGCATATAATTCAGCCACAAATATCAGCTAAATTATTTAGCGGGGCGCAAGCCCCCCCCAAGAGAATGCAATGTAACATTATAGATTCCTTTCTAAACAATTTTAACCCAGATTTTGACATGTTCTTCTGTAGGCTCAGAAGCGCCGACGTAAACAGTACCAACGTCATCTGCAATTTTACTATTTGTAACAGCTTTATCCGCAATTTTTGCAGATGTTACTTTACCATTTCCAATAGTGGTGGACATAGTGATAGCACTTGCAGTATTGAAACTAGTGGCAGATGTTGTTACATCACCACTCAAAGCGACAGTATTATTAAATTTATTGGCGGACTGGGCATTCGTTGCACTAGTTGCGTTGCCCTCAACATTACCAGTAAGATTACCAACAAAGCTAGTTGCATATACATAATTCCATTTATTGTTTGATGTGCCAAGAGAGTAAGAATTATTGGCACTCGGTGTGATTGAACGAGAGGTTAATGTTCCAGTCAGTGCGCCGCCAGATAGCTTTAAATATGAGCTATCGTGATTATGATTCGCAGCAGCAGCCCCGATATTGGCACAAGTAAGATTAACATTGCCTTTGCGGTATGTAGTTTCCGCATCACCCTTAACACCAGTGACTTCACCAGCTACCTGCCACGTACCGTCACCGCGCAAGAACTTAGTATTATCTCCTGCTGCTGGTTGCGGAACAAGACCTTTGGCTCCTGCGGCAGATGATGTAGCGCCCTTCATTGCTTCTGGCTGTACTGTATCAATACTCAATGATGCATCCGCAGAACCATTAAAAGTAACAGTTTGTTTTCTCTGTGCGCTCGTTGTGCCGTATATATTGGTAATAGATAATGTATGTCCAACCTTTGAAGCAGTTGTTGCATTAGTTGCATTATCTGCATTCGCCGCATGGTTTGCTTCAAGCGCCGTACCAGCTTTGTATTCTTGATAACCAGCATCTTGATTTAATTTAGATTCGTCAACAACAATATAAAGGACACCTGTATCGGATTGCTTAACAGTATCTCCAAGCTGAACTTGCGATGCTGTCAATTTTAAACGTGCGGCTCTATCTGTTACCGTAACCATGCGCTCTAATGCCCCTTGCGGAATAGCTGATAACGGCAAAGTACCGGTCACAGCCGTTGCATCGATTGAAGGAATGGTAATAGAAACATTTCCAGAGCCATCAAAATTTGCGCTACCAGCGCCACCGTTGTTACCTGCTTTAACACTAATTGAGCGGGCTGTTTTTAGCTTTGTAGCAGTATCGGCGTTACCAGTAACATTACCTGTTAGATTTCCAGCGAAACCACCATTACCAGTTACTTTACCAGCAAAAGTTGTTGCAGAAGCCACTGTTTGCGCCGTGGTTGTTGTTCTATCAAGTTTATTATTTGCATTATCATTTACAGCTTTTACTGCTTTAGGCGTAGCAGCAACTACGCCAGTAGCCGCACTATCTGTCGCACTAGTTGCGTCTGAGAGCCAGACTTCGCCACGCTTGTTGTTGGTAGCATCTGGCGCAACATAAATCGGCCTATAAGTCTCTAATGTTGGGTCATATACCTTGGCTACGAAATTATTTTTCATCGTAGAATCATTTGGATTGCCTTTAGCCATTTACTACCTCCTTAATCGTCATTGCTTGCATAGATAACATCTATAATTGTCTCTGGCGGCATAGGTTTTTCAAATGTAAATTTTAATTTAGAGCCGAAATGTCCATCAAGTTCTAGAATTCCTATCTCATTGATTTTATACGAAAATTCACTTTCATTTGTAGTGATAGTTACATCATAATCAGGAATTTGCGGAAAAAGGACAATATCTTCTTTTCCTTCATTTAAAGCACGATATTCAGAATATGCGATGGGTTGACGTTTTGGAATTTGAATACCAATATGTACATAAGAGTTACCAGCGCCCGCATTAAATGTATGATTTGATTTTACTGAAAAAGGCCCTTTAATTTGTTCAAGTTTCATATTTATGCTCCGAACTTATAGGCACTAGACCAATAAGATGGAATAGCATTATCTGAAACAGTAACAGAATTCTTTAAAAATGCAAGACCTTCTACTGTAAGCATTTTGATGCTCTCATAGGTAGCAGCACTTTCGTCCATTAACTTAACATCGCGCATACCAGTATCCGCAATCTTGCCAAGATAATACCATGTACCTAAATTATAATCAAACGCATAGAATTCTTTGTCGCTCTTGGCTTCATCATTAGGCTGATATGTGATAATCTTACCTAATGTGGATTGACCACCTGGCTGATTCTGCGCACCTGTAAGGCCAAAGGGATACTCTTTATTTAAATATTCAATAATATTCGCATCAGTATAGCCAGCCGTAGTTAGCTGTGTTTTTGTAACATTAAAGCCAACTAGAATACCTGCTTGGTCTTTAATTGTACCAAGGTCTTTCCAGTAAACATTTGCGCCATAATTTGGAATTGACGAATCATATGCCATGGCATCGTTGTTTGAAATCCAACCATTTGTAGCAACTTTAACACGATGTGACGGGTCGCTATATAATACAAATAAATGCCAATCGCTAGGCCGTACAACTAAACGTTCAATTGAATTAATAGGGTCACTAACTTTTACAGGGTTTGGATTGCTATTATATTTAACATAGATGCTCTTGTCATCACTAATACCAGTTCCCATATAGATAGACTTAACAGTAGTGATTTTGTAATTCTCGCCACCGTTCTCAGTCTTAAGGTTGATTGTTTCACCAGTATTGAAAATAAGTGTTGTCTCACCAACATCATTGACACGTGCGGCGGTCAATAACTTTAGTTTGGCAGGACTGAGTTTATCACCAGTGGTAGTATTAATTGTAATATTGCCATTAGACTGGTCGATTGTGATATTTTTAACCCAAGTAAGATATTTATTTACAGAAGCAGTACCATCATTGAAAGCACATACAAAATGGCCTATATTTTCATCCAATGTAACAGAACTAATCCAGCGGATATGGCCTACTTTGTTTTTACCATCATTGGACAATGTGCCGCCATTGGTACCTGCAAATGTGCCGATAACATCACCATTATCTTCAATTTTAAGGCCTTTAACCCATGTAAGGTCTGTTTGGTAAGCAGGCGAACCATTGTTGAAATTCATTTCGAAGTGTCCACCCTTAGAGCCATCTCCGGTAGACAAAGAGACGCCTGTTACCCACTTGATTTTCTTCTCAAATACAGTGTTATCGTTATGAGTATAAGATACAGTTAATGTGCCATAATCATCAAGGGCAATATTTTTAATAATATTAAAATCACCAAGATAAATTAAAATAGGCGATGGATTCAACTGTTTATCATAAATATAAAGCTCATAGCAAACAATCTGACGGCCTGCCGCAATATCATCATCCATACCAGTATAACCTGCGGCACCTACAGTAGCAAGGCCAGTAGTCCCATCAACTTTTACGTTGCTAGTATCGTAAATCTTGCCACGATATGTATTGCTCATGGTAATTACTTTAAGATTGCGTAAAGTATCACCTTTAATGCCTTTAGGGATACCCATGTCCCAATATTCCCAAAATGGATGCGTTTCATCGTCAATACGATTAATACTTGCCATAGCCGCATCTTGCTTAATATTGCCAGCTTGGTCATACTGAGAAACGGCGTGTGCTTTATAGTCAATTACAGTATATGGCAATTTTAAGCCAACGTAAAACCAAGAATCTGCATCTTCATCATCTTTGCGAATATTAACCCATGTATATTCAATATCATCATTGAAGGTATTGTCCTTTTTGCCGGGCACAAGCACATTATTTTTTATACCGAATTTAAAATCTTTCTTGATATTACCCTTTGCGTCATACCAAGTTCCATTGTCATCTTGCTTCCAATTCGTAATAGCCAAGCCTGTGCTTGTTTGACCTGTTGGATAACGGCGATAGCTATTTTCATCTAATTGCTCGGTTGACTTTGCGGCTACATTATCAATAGATGAAATTTCAAAAAACGGAGTACCAGAAGATGGACCGACTATTTGACCACGCAGAATAGCTCCGCCCATAGAATTCTGATAATCTAATCCTCTTTGAAATAATTTACCGTTATCAGGGTGATTTTTATTTTTTGTATTAATAATACAAAATTCATCATACCATACTTCGGTAAAATTTGCCCCAAGAGAAAAACTAGTTATCATATCTTGCACAGAAGCGAATGCAGCTTTAATCGTAAAAGCAGGGGCTTGATGACCTCCATAAAGCGAATCCAAAATTATTCACCTTCCTCTTCTGTATCTCTTTGGGTAAATTCATAATCTATTGTAAAAGAATCGTTATAATCTTTAGCTACCACTCCAAGAGAAGAAACAGGAACCTCTGAAAGTTCATAAAAACCACTTGGTCCAATTTTAATCTCTTCACCATTGACAGCCATCATAAGACCAGAATGGCCCCATACGCCTATTCTATCAAGAGTGGAATTTGAATTCATTGAGGTAACTAAATTCGTTATTTGCATAAGACTATAAGACATTTTAGTTATATCTACTTTGCGGCCATATTCAATACCACTACTAGTAGTACGTTGAATATTGTAATCCTCTGATTGGCGAGTCATCGATAGGACAATAGACGTAAATCCATCTTCTACTGGTCTAAAAATCATTTCAAAAACGCCATATCTTTCGCCAACATCATTACGCCAAGATTCGGCCAAAGAAACAACATTACGTTTATCTGTTTGTTTATATGACGTACCACCAGTACCAAGGTAATATTGCCTATCAGATTTTCTAAAATAAAGCATACCAGCGATATTTCCATTACCATATTTAAGAGGAATCATAGCGCTTACAGTGCCATCTTCCTTTTCATATAATGCAACGTCATAAACGTTTTTCCTTGTACCGCCAGCATTCACATTAACAGTTTTAATATACTGATATGTTTCAGTTCCCTTATCAGCATCTTTAGATAATTTAATTGTAAATTCCATTGCATAATTCATATCTTGCGGAATCTGAACCTTTAAATAATAATCTTGACCTTTAGAGAAAGCGGCATTAGGAATGATAGCAACATCTTGGAAGCCAGAACTACCGCTATCGCTACTAGAACCAGTGGTAATATCTGCCGCAGATTTTACATAAGTAAGCTGTGACGCATAATCCGCAACACATCCGCTCCCTGGGAATCTAAATTGTCCCAATTGTGTAGTTGCCATGTAATCCCTCCTTTTATTTCTTAAAAACATACCTATATAAAAATAAAAAATAGGGCAAATCAATTATACTGATTTGCCCTATAGGTTAAAATCTTTCAATCGCTTGACTACATGAAACACTCATTGTGTTACCAGCACCAAGAGGAATAGAAATAGTATTTAAATTGAAATCGCCATATGTATTTGTAGACGTATCATTCAGTCCGATTCTAACATTGGGTTCAAGATAAAAAACTGGAATGGCAGTAATCGTGGCAGAATTTTGATAAGTAGTATGTAAATATAATTCATATTTTACTTGGTCGAAAGCTCCATTTTTATATCCGCCAGTAGCTAAATTATAAAATACCTCACCACGCACTTGTGTAAACGGCATTCCGTTCTCTTGGCATTCCTGCTGTTTGGCTCTGCCTTTATCATCTTCATCCGCATTAATAAATACTATATTTGGAATCTCTGGCGCAAACAGACAATTAACATCATCAGAAACCACAGCATCAGTTCTGCGGCCAATGGCTGAAACTGAAAACTTCCCTAAGTCTGTAGAAGACGAATCTATGAAATCTAAAAAATAGTTTCCATCGGTTAAAGAAGAAGTCAACAATTCAGTATTTTCTTTTTCGCCTATAAACTTTTGTTCAACCAAATCATAGATTGTAGGCCAAAACGCTTCAAGTTCTTCAAAATAATAATCAGTATCTATTCTACAATTATGTACATATTGTAAAATATCCCCTTGCCATCCTGAAATAGAATCAATTTTAGCATAATAATTGCCAGAATCGATACCATTCTTGCGGCAAATAAGTCCTTCAAGATATAACTCTGTACGCCAATCTTTTACCGTATATCCATTTGGATACACTGGTACTGGAACAGGATTAGTATCATCCTCAGAGCTAGTGCTATCTGTAGCATATACTGAAATATCAGATAGAGATACTTGTGTGTCTTGTGCAGGGTAGAAAGCTGAACACTTCAATGCTTTATATGTATCGTCTTTCCAATAATAAGCAAATCTGTTTGTAGCATCAAGATAGATAGTATTAAATTCTCCAATAGTAGGAAAATCATCTTTTGTTGTATATATTGCTGGAAAAGCAGCTTTTATCTCTTGCGTTGATTCTTCTGTATATAGCAATAGATTATAATATGTATTATAAAAGTTATTACCGAATTCATCTGTTATAACGGGAGTTGGTTTGCGGTCAATAGCTAAATGGTATCTAATGTCAACTTTCTGTGAGCTGTTTATGCCTTGCCGCGTACCTTGAATGATAAAATCATTCTTAATATTATCAAGCTGTGGAGTTTTAGAAATACTGATAATATTATCTTTATCATTGAATGTATATACTGTTTTACCTGTGGTTGTTTCCACAAGATAGTCATGTTTTGACATATCATTTACAAGTGTCGTAGCTTGTGTAGTATTTAAATAATTTTTAATTTCTCTGAAATGAAAAACGCCAAATTCATCATAGAAATATTCAAAATTGCCAAGATATTGTTTAATTTTATCTAGCACGCTAGTTACGCTATCGCCAAGATTGGCCGACAAGTCTGAATCATATACAAAATCATCATATATATATCCACAGTCTTGCCCGCTTAAAACTTCAATCGTTCCAGGTGGCTTTTCAGAAGGTTCATCAATATATGCCGCATACCAAATCACGCCTGCGCTGCCGCTTTGTTGCGGGACAAGCCATAATGGATTTGAACCAGTCCATTTCATAACCCTTTTGATTCTCTTGGGAACGTCTTCTATAACGATATTATTTAAATCTTCACCACCATAATGGTTAACCAACTCTTTGATAATATCATATACTAAAACCTTTTGGGTAACATATGCGCCAGATGCATCTTGTGTATCTTCTTCATCAAAGATAACTGCTGCTGGCAATTTGCCTGCAACGTCACCGCTCAGTCCGCACATCTTGTCTTTTAAAGTCAGCTGCAAAGACACGACTGATGAAACGCTAGATGACGCACTTGCACCAGCAATAAAAAATACACCCTGCGGAAACCATAAAATAGAATAATCTTTATATTGGTCACTATGATTTTCAATGCCAATTTCGATGAAAATTTTCTTATTGACGGCAAAATCATATGACATATTCTCAATATCATATTCTCCACTACTGATAGAAGCTGTTAGAGAACAAGTACGTCTTATGGCAGAAGAGCCATCCTTATTGAGAGTGCCAGAAGCTATAACTCCTTGAATCTCTTTCAATGGCTCTTCATTCCAATTTAAAAGTGTAATCCGCACATATTGTTTTTGATTAACAAAATTATCAATAGTCTTGAGGAAATTTCTACGTTTTATGGCGCTATTTTCATCTTCATAATATGAATCTTGAAGATAAGGATAAGTCCTTCTCATTTTCCCTCCTATTGATAATTAGTAGTCATTACCGTTCCATAATAATTAATCATACCTTCTACTGGTATAGATGCAATGCCTATGCGCTCAGTAGACGTATTACCGTTGATTTGGTCAATCGCCCCAAAAGCAAAATCATACCATTGATAGTTATAATATAATCTTAATTTATTATTAACATTATATACCGTGTTTAAAGCAGGTTTTTCAATATCATTTTCATCAGTGTATACTACAGAAGATTCTGGTAATCCAATAACCTTCCAAGATGAACTAAACCTATCTACAGGTTCTTCGTCATCTTGAACAACAGATACTGGTTGTTTTGTATCTTTTGCATCTATTACAGTAAACCAATTAAGATTTTGAACTGTTGAAGCATTTACAGATGAATCAAGTCTGAATTCATTTGGCTGTAAATATTTCTTTTTATCTACCTGCTTCATACGAATGCCCAAAAAACAAATATCGTCTACAGGAACATCACGTAACATGTGAAGTACACCTGTGCCGCCAACCAAAAAATTCTTAAAATCATTTTCATTATGATATTTAATACTTGCAACAGCATATGGAGTTACATCTAAACAAATACCTTTCCAATAGCGCATGCACTTACTGGAAAGCATAACATCTCCATCCATTTGAATAAAATTGTATTTATTACGAATCTTGTTGCCAAGATAAACATTAGGGCGAAAAACTCCACTCTCTTGGCCTACGAGTGTGCGGTCAATCGACGTACCAGAAATAGCTTCTTTCGAACTTGAACGTTCTTTATAGCATAAAGTATATTCTATGGTAACCACATCGTCCTTTTGAAAACTCAAACCAACTACATCTAATTTATTTGGAATTTGATAATATCCACGTTCATTAACAAAGAAATTTCTATATCCTTGGCTTGCTTTAGTCATTACGCTAAAATAATATCCTCGTTGAACTTGATGTGAATTCACTAACGCAGACAAACCGGCAGTATCTGAATTTACCTCTATAATGCCATCTGAACCAGAACCTTGAAACATATAATATCTAGGCTTGGAATGATAATATATCTTAACATTTTTAAGAACAATTTCATCCGCTTTTGAGCCAGATAAAACTCCGCTATATTTCTTTGAAAGCAAATCATTAATTCGATTTCTTATATCATTTGTATCTGGAACAGTTAATTTGTATGTTTGTCCCGGTTTAATAACTTCTATGTAATCTTTAATATCATCATTATTATCATCACCTTTTCCTCCCATAATAGAAGAAATCATGTGACGCTCATAAATACCAAGGGTATCAAGAGTTTCCAAAGAAGAAGCATCTTCGACTTCATAAACAGTAGCTGAAAAATCGTATAAACGTCTTCCAAGAGTCTCCTTAGGTGTTAAACTTATATCGGTAAGCATAACGACCATAGCGCCTTCGGCCATTGAACGATAAAGTTTAGGCTCTCCATCGTTTAACCAAGAGACTAAAGATTCTCTGAATTCACGTTCATATAGCCAATCATTGGTAGTCGTGGTTAAATAATTCTGCGAAGTTACACTGGAAATAGGCGCAGATGGATATTGATTTCCGCTAGTCTTTTCCCAGTTTTTAAAATCATTACGAACTAAATCCTTGACACCAGTTTCTTCTTTATATTCAGAATATAAATCTTTAAGAGTATCATTGTTATGATGAATCAATTGAGCTTTATTCGCAAACTCGCTATACGGGTCAGCTTCCGCAGAGATCGTTCCACTAATGCTAAATTGCTTATAATTTAATACAGCATTTTCTGCAAATTTAGGATACTTGCCGCCAAGGGTGTCAATTTTAGCTCTATTGACTGTTGGCTTGAAATTAGTAACTTTATAGTTATAACGAATAGCATATTGCTTTTTCCCACGAGATAGATAAGCATCATAAAATTGCGGCAAGCACATAGTAGACATTACAGGTTTTGCCATTTGCATGCCCGTTGAAGTCAAACCTTCTACACGATACCTGTACCATGATAAGCTGTTGACTGTATTGTCTATAATGGAGAAATTAACCTGTTGTAACTTTGCAGAATAGATTGTTTCCCATTCCTTAAAATTATCAGCATTAGATGCTCTTCTTACATAGACTTGAATACCATCGCTAAAAGAATATTCGTTTTTAACCGTTACTTTAATCGAAGCGGTTTCATCATCTACAAAAGCGGTAATTATAGGCTGCCATTCGTCAGTACCAATATATTCACCAATTTGAAATTTATATTCTTTAGATAGCTGATATTGATTCTTTGTGCGGCAAGTGACACGGCAAACATAATATGTACTAGTCAAATCAGAAGACGTTCCATCGCTTGTATTCTTTAAAGATGAAAAATCAATATTATAGACAATATTATTTGGATTCAAATTTTCACCAGTATATACTGTTGGTGTTGAATACAAAATATTATTTTCATCATCTAAAATATCGAATTTAAATGCTTCTAATGTCTCAGTTTCAGTATTTAAAATAACCTCTTCGCCAGCACCATTGACTGTGGTAAAATAAAGCCCTCCCGCAATTTGCGTTAAGCCTTTATTAAATGTCATATATGAATTACCTGTATAATTCTCAAATATAGATAGATAGATTTGTGGTTGATGAATAGGCCTGATTAAACAAACACTAGACCATTCTGAAAAATATTGTGTATGAGATAAAAGATAACTATTCTTCTTGGCTTCATCATTGATAGGAACTTCATCAGTTCCATCATAAGAATCAAATCTAATTTGAACTTTATAGAATTGATTCGTGTTAAAAGCATTTCCATCCACATAGGCGGTAGGAATGGTAACATAATACATACCTGCCGCCTTGTCGAATTGTAAATCTTCAATAAGAATCCCTGAAATTTTATTTAATGCATTCTCATTATTAAGTTGATTTACGCAACTTACGTGAACGTGCTTTATTTCAGAAGCAGAATTAAAAGAAGAAAGAGTAAAATACACAACAGCATCTTCTGTATTCACAAAAGCGTTTTGAAACGTTGAAACCACAGGAGGATACAAAGTGCTTACCACTGTTGCCATACTTTACCCTTCCTTTCTATTGATTTGAAGAACTTGTATCAATCCAGATACCGACATGAGTATTGGCTGGTTGCGTTTTGCCAGTATATACAAATGTCGTACTCTCCATATAATTAATGTAATTATCAAAAAATTGAGCAAGAGAATAATTACCCTTACCGCTACGAGTGTCCACTACATTTTCAAAACCAACTCCAAATTCAGAGTAAGGCATAGTGAGTGAACCGTCTTTAGCCTTTTGACCAACCTTTTTAACAAAAGATTTTACAGCCATTATTTATCTTCTTTCTTCTTTGGAGTGGCTTTTAGCTCTTGGGTTGGATTTTGTTGTTCCTGTTGAGCTTTAAAATTGGCTTCATCAAGAGCTTGAAGCATCTCGCTCTGAACCATAGGATAAAGTTCAACAAGTACATCATTTAATGCGTCTACCATTACAGTGGCAGAAACATTATTTGATGCCATAAAATTGTGTACCATATTTTTTACAAGAGCATGAACCCTCATACGTACTTCTAATTCGTTCATATCCTTTTATCTCCTTTTATAATTGTTATGGTTTAGATGTGTTAATAACGCTAGCTTTAGCAGAAATAATTCCAATAAATTTAGTGGCTTTTCCTTCTCTAGAATCTGCTGCCCAGAAATGCTGATTATCTTCCATATTAACTTTGTGAGTATGCTCATTAAATGTACTAGTATCAAGTTTACTATTTGCTGTGGCCTGCGCCGTATCAGCAGAAGCCTGTGCCGCATTAGCCTTTCTACGAGCATCATTTACATCATTTTGTCTATTTTGTATTTCTTGATTCAATTTATTTTGTAAATCATTTAACAAATCGTAAATACATCCAAGATGGTCAGAAACCTTACTTGAACTTCTATTGGCACCCATACAATTATGTGAATAGCCGCCATTATAATAGAATTCATTTGCATACATCCAACCATCAAGTGACCGCACATCACGTGCGGCAAAAATTGATGTTGTTGAATTGCCGCCAGGAGTCCCTTGGAATTCTCCCCAATTTGTTAAGATACCATGTCCAATATTGACATGTGTGCGTTTACCGATGTTGGGAACATCATCATAAGATGATTCAATAGTCCCTGTACCGCTTCGAATAAAGAAATGGCTATTACCACCAGAAGAAGGAATCATAGAGAATGAAACACCACTATCTGTTTCATTGTCTTTAATAGCAGTGGCAACCATTTTAATTCCTTCTGCGGCCACATCGCTTCTTACTTCGATACCACCACCAGCAGTAGAATAAAGTTTAAGCGCTTGGCCTACAAGCTGTGTCTTCTCACCATTGTTATTATTAAAGTCTAAATACGCTTTAGAATTGTTCGCACCGAGCAGCCAGTGTCCAGTATTAGAATGGGTATTTGAACTAAATGCTTTTGAAGACATGTGATAATCTTTACCAGCACTAATATTAAAATTATTATCGGCAGAATTAATAATTGAATTCGTAGCCTTTAGCCGCAAATTACCACCAATATTATATGTAATTTTACCTTCTTTATCTTCTGTATCATCTTTTGGAGTACCAGTAGCAGACAAAGTAAAATCACCTGTAGACATTTCTGTCTTTCTATCTTTTGGATTTTCATACTTAAAATGATTATCCAATAGTAGAGAAGACGTTTCAGATGATTTTGCGGAAAGGCTTAGATAAGATTTTTCATGACCAAGTTCTATTTTATCAGGGTCTATATGGAGCCTATGCGTTGAACTTGTGGCTGTCTTCTTTCCCGTATCTGGCGCATACATATTCAAATGACTACCATAGATATTAAAACCTCTTGGATATTCATCGGTAATCTTTGTACCAGTAGTCAAATACAAATCTGTTGTTTCTTTCTCTGCTTTCGACGTAGTACCATCAACAAAGAATTTAAATAGATTCGTATCTGCCCAACCAAACTGCGCACCAATATATTTTGCGTCAAGAGCACGTTTACCAAAAGCACCAATCTTACCGATACCCATTGAAGACTCTTGGTCTTGTATTGCATTTGTGTAGAATTGACCAAATTGATTGATACCGACAAGCGGGTATCTATGCCATTTATTATCTTTTTTATAATGCCTATAAATTGAAAAGGTTGAATCTTTACGCGGGTCAATTTCCACTTCAAGACTATCGCCTTCGGCAAGCGCGGCATTTGCCCCATCAAACTCGATACTTGAATTTTGTTTGGTTAACGGCTTGCCTTTAACCGAGATATATGCTGGATTAGCCCCTAAGATAAGGCCCTGCTTATCTGATGGAATTGAAAACTGAGAGTCTTTCACAGGATACTCTGTGTATGGCTTGTCTACTTTTGCTTCTGTAAAGTTGCCATTTTCATCTGTCTCGGCATTTGCAATATTGTATAATGCGCGAGAACCGATTCTCCATGCACCGATGTAGCTTTCACCACCCGGAATTAATTTAATGCGACCTTCCTCGAAATGATTATTTTGAGATGCCTGTTGTTCCGGCAAACCAAAAGTTGCAGAACCACTTTCAGCATCTAAGAAAATAGATTGTTTGCCATGAGAATAACCCATAAGACCAACACTAGATTTATCACTGTCATAGGTCTTAGATGTTCCCATCACAACACCAGTAAATTTATTTTCTTTATCCTTTTCGCCAGCACCTATTTGCGGCGCTAAGATATAGTTTTCGTCTTCGTTGATTTCAAGATGATTTCCATCCCAATCATTTAAAGATTTTAATCCATAAGTGTTAAGCGACATATAAATAGGAATATAAAGCTCAACAAACGGATTGGTATCTACCGCACTATTGTAAATTTTACAATGGATTAAATTGTTTCCATATTCGCCATCGTATATATCATTAGGCAGAATATAAATTTCAGATAAGCCTTGAACCTTACCAGTAGTAATGAAAGACTCTGCGGTATCTTTTTCTTTAATTATCTTAAAGCAAGCATTTCGTGGATTTTCATCATACGTTTGACCAGATTTTGTAGGCTCTCCACCTTCTGCTATCCATTCAAAATATAAGCTACTTAAATCGCTGGCATCTTTGCCGCATATGAGTTTAACGCCTTGATTTTTATTATACAATGGATTGCGGCCATCCGCATTGTATGTAATTGATTTCAGTAATGAGTTTTTATCAATTTGGATTGTGTCCAAATGCTCCTTTGCCGCATACTTAATTACTGGAATTCCATAAAATGCATAATATTTATATGAACTATCTCCAACAGTGTAGTTAACTTGCGCCTTGACTATTTGATTCATAAATTTCTTAGAATATCCGTCAAAGCTATATGATACAACGCCGCCATCACAGCTCATATATTTAGACTGACCATAGCCCATAGACCATACAGGGCTATTTTCAATTTCAATCTTTTCATTGCGCTGATATAGTTGAAAATTTAAAACCTGCTGCGAAATCGTTTGACCGCTATTCCACTCAGGCTTTCTTGTAGCTTTATCATACACCAAAGCAAGAGCCTTATTTTTTAAATTCTTGGCTGTTGGAGAAATCTTAGCTACAATGTCTGTACCATTGGTACCATTTTCTCCAACTTTTGTAAATAGAAAGTCAGTACTTTGAGTATAAGTAACACCCTGATAAGTAACAACGGCTTCAACCTGATTGGACACTGCTGAATAATCATAATTTGCCGCAATTGCCATCGGATATAATTGAGACACGCAATATTCAATTTTACCATTAGACTGATTTAAAATCATTCCTTCTTTTGGTAAAGTAATCATCGTATTCTCTAGCGGCACTCGCCATTTAAGGTCATATGTGTCTTTATTTACTTCAAGCCCCGCAGGGTCAAAGAAATGACAAGTTAAAGTTTTAATCTCTAATGGGTCTTGGTATCTATCATCATCAGGAGATACGCCAGATTCAGAGTATTGGAATACTTGGTCACCATTTTCAATAGTGATATAATAATCTGTCGGGTCTGCGGCAGATGCATTCTTTAGCACAATCGTTGCCGTGCCAATGGCATATTCAACATCTTCAACAGATTCATTACCTGTTGGTTGTCTATCACGAAGATAAACTGCACATTTAAATGTAGCAGATGAATCAATGCCCTTAACGGGATACGTTAAAGTATTTTTGTCCCAAGAAGCTCCTTCAAGTGCCGCCATTTGATTTTTTAAAGCAGAAAGATTATTATATCCTATTCCGTCTTTTAGACCTTGTTCATATCTTTTTTGTAAAGACTCTTTTGTCTCTGAGAAAGATAACACTTGATTATATTCATCAATTTTAGACCATACAAATCTAAAATAATCATCTGGATGCCCATTGGCTTTTCCAGCCTCAAAAGAATCTTTTTTACCGTCCAAAAGACAAGTTAATGTAGGTTCTCCACGGTCAAATGAAAATTTAACGCCAAGAGAAGATTCAATAGAAATATTACGTTTAGCAGCTTCATTATATAAAACAAAAGTTTCCTTTAAAACCATCTGCTCTTTATATACGCAAACGCACATATATTTATTTTCATATGCGCGATTTTCCGCACCAGTAGTAGAAAAATTATATCTATTACCTTTATCATCCAAATACGCCCAACCAGAGCCACCGTACATCTTATAGTTCTTTGAAGATGCTGTTACTCTGCCATCTTCTCTAAACCAATAAAACATAGCGTCACTAGACAAATCTTCATTCTTGTGCCGCAAGGTGCCTGTCACACCAAGACTTGAATTTGCGGTAGAATCTCTGAACGTAGAACCTTTTGGCATAGATAGGCGCAGCATATAGTCACCATTCGTTGCAGTGATTTTCCGCAAACCATAGAACTCTACATCTTGGATGAATATATCATCGCCCCAACCAATAGGCCTATCTTGTGCTTGAATAGCGTCTGTTTTTTCAACAAAGTTCTTGCAATAGAAAATAATCTGGTCAATATATAAGAAATTTTCCACATCGATTGGAAAAATTTGATATTGGTCAAAATAAGTTTGATATTGTAAAGGCGAACCAGTCATTGAATTACTATCAATAGTATAAGATAGTTTTTTAATTAATGGCTTACCTTCATCATCTGTAGCATCACCGTCATTAAAAGCTAAAATAAAAGTTAAACCATATTCACCAGTTTTAGTTAATTTATGTTCTCTTGGTAGAGATGTGCGGAAAGACGCTTCGATTAAAATCGCTTCAGCTTGCTTGATGTTATTTTCTAATTCTTCAACATCAATTGATAGAAAAGCATCGTGCGCCGCATTCACATCTTCATTATATTTATATAAAACCTTATAATCTTCTTTTTTATACGAGCGCAATCCAGCAGGAGTAACTTTATATTTATCACTAAGACAATTGCGGCCAATAAGATTGTAATTGCTAATAGCAGAAGACACAAAGCTGATATTATTATCATCTTCTGCCGCCTGAGCAACACCTACAATATTTTTTTTCTTTGAAAAATCGCCCTCTGGAATCAATACATATACAGATTGCCCTTGTGTATACGTATTCCCTTCTTGCGCATAGGCTTTCAGCTTGCCGCCATTGTAGGAAACAAGATATTCACCCGTCAAAGAATTAGTGCAACCAGCGACAGTGGCGGTAACTGTTTTGTCAGTTGCTATTTGCGATACTCTGTTGGCAACTACCGTATCAACAGCATTAAGAATAGCATCTTGTAAATTCGCCATTGTCAACTCCTTTTCTTTCTAAAAAATAAAGCGGGAGAACATAAGCTCTCCCGCTATAAATTATGTCCTAAGACATATCAAAACTAGAATTATTCAATTATAAACTTTTGCCCAAAATTATCGAATCTTATAAGCATATTGTACAGCTCTGTCGTTCAGAGACATTAATGCAGATTCAATTTCAGCAGCGCTATTGGCCGCAGGGAATTCAGCAGTAATATGAACATTCTGCTCAATAGAGTTATTTCCATCATCTTTTGTGCGGGCAAGCTGACTGATTGCCGCACCAAGAGAAGAAGAAATAGCATTAGATTTGACGCTATTGGCAAAATTCCTAACTGCTTCAACCGCTGCCAAAATATTCGCTGTGTCTGTAGAATTAAGAACAAGCTCTTTCTGATGCAGGAAAGCGAGTTTGCCATCTTTCTTTTCTGCCGTCTTGTCGCTCCATGTGCCAGTATAACCACCAGTATCATAGCCATAGGCACCAGAAGCTGGGTTATAAAGTTGGGCCGCACGTCCACTGTAAATATATTCATTTACAATCTGTTGCGCACGATTTGCAACCCCTTCACCGTAGCGTTCAATGATGCGGTTGCGGCGCACTGGGTCATTAGCCCAAGAACCATAAGTCCAGATATTTTGTGCGATACCGAAAGCGATTTCCTCGCTTGTACCGCCGCCGCCGCCGCCGCCCGTAGGAACTGTAGCTTGACCATATTTCTCATAATTGGAAATAGTGGTTTTAAGGTCAGCGTTTTCCTGTTCCTTCTTAGAGAGCTGGTTCGCCAAATCATCTGCTTGCTGTTTAAAGGCTTGCATGTTATTATTCGCGTCAAGAATGCGGTTCGCGTAATCTTGCATTGTTGCTTCGCTCTTAGCGACTTCGCCAGACATATCTTTTAATTTGTTGATGAAGTCTGTTGTACTCTTGGAAAGCTCTTCGGTTCTTTCATTTGTATTCTCAATTGCACCGCTTACATCATCAAAATTGGTTTTTGCAATATCCGCGAGTTCTTTTGTGCTATCTGCATAATCTTGACCATTCTTAATAAGTTGACTGAACATATCATCAGTGCTTGTATTGAAATCATCAATATTCTGTAGCCAGTCAGAAATTGAAGTAGACCAACGAGTATCAATCTGGTCGAAAGCATCTTTATTGCCTTGAATAATCTGGTCGTAAGTATCTTGTAGATTATTCTTATTTTCATCGGTAAGCATGTCACACATACCAATGAAATCATTGATGATGTTCTTTTCAGACGTAGATAGCTGTTCGCTTGTGCCAGCTAGATACTCTTTCAGCGAATCAACAATAGTCTTTGTGCGGGCAGTCTTTTCTTCAAGAGAAAGATTTGCATTATTCCAAATATCATTGATTGTAGATTGAGCATCCTGTAGTGCTGATAAAGAATCAGACTGAGTTTGCTTCATCTGGTCTTTGGAAAGATTATACGCATTGTTCTGAGCATCAAGTAAATCAGATTGCGCACTGCGTACATTGTCATCATTCGCGGTATATACGTAAGAATAATTGCCTTGCGTATCACGACGTAGCTTCATTTGAGACTTGTTACGTTGTGCTTCTTCAAGGGCAATCTGCTTTTGGAGAATTTCTAACTGAGCATTAGCATAATTAACATCATACTCAGAAAGTTTCGTCTTATCCCGCAGGTAAGACAATTGTTCTTTCATTTGATTGGTAATCTTTTGCTGAATAGATAAATCATTTGAGTTATCCAAAAGGTCAAGATATTTGCCTTGTAACTTTTGAATGTTATAAGATTTATTCACATCATCAAGATAATAATCAGCATTGCGATTAATTAACTCCCACTGAGTATTCATCCAATCAAGGTCTGTTCCGACAGCTTTATTTGTCCATGCCTTTGTAATCTTGGAAACAGTATTTGTATATTGCTGCTGTAGATTGTCTAAAGAATCTTTAATAAGGTCATTAATATCGCTAGTAGCGTTTTTAATCTTGTCTGAAACAGTATTCCATTCTTCGGAACCCTCTTCAAGAGTACCAAGCATATCTTTCCAAACGTCACGCTGCTGCATGAGTTCAGAAAGTTCAACACGATAATTATTCTGCTGCGCACCAAGGACCTTATTTAAATCATCATATGATTCCTCACCATGAAGAAGCTCAATAATATCTGCTTGGTGCTGTAATTCATCGGTAATAGCTTCATATTGGTCTTTGCGGCGGTCCATTCTATCTGAAATGTCGTCAATCATATCAGTAATATGACCATGAAGATTTTCAATTTCAGACCAATAGTCAGAAACAAGGCTGGTAGCCTGTTCATATACTGTCTTGGCAACGTCATACAGGTCAGCTGAATCTTCACCGAATATGTCAGAGGTACCGGTTTCATTGAATTGCTTCATCTGCTCTGAAATATCTGTAAGATTTTTCATAGACATATCAAAATAACCAGTGCCGTAATAATCTACAGAAGTATCTCCCGCCAATGCGCGGTCTTTCGCGGCCTTTAGATTTGCAATGCGATTGGAAGCCCATTTCTTATATGCGTCGGAAGTACCTTCCGCATTCATCGCTTCCTCTTGGTCTTTGATTAAAGTATCATAATACTCATTTGCACTCATGGTCGCAACATCAAAGTATTTACCAAGTTTTGCGATACTATCTTGCGCTTCTTCATATGGAGTAAGCTCAATGCCACGATTAAAAGCGCGGTCAAAATCTACAAGTTTTTCTTGAATATCTTTAAGATTATCCATAGCTTCAACTTGTGTTTTAAGTACATTGATTCGCAAATCTTCAATTGAATCTTGTAAATCTTCAATTGACTTTTTTGTATCTTCCATATCGCCAGCGAAGAGTTCGTCATACCTCTTATATTTGGTGTTGAATTTATCAAGCGCTTTTTCTGCTGCTTCATACTCTTTATCTAAAGCTTTTTCTTGGTCATCAGAGGTCAATGTAGGATATTTAGCTCCAAGCTCATTAACTTTATTAACTAACTTGTTATATACATCTGCATAATTGGCGATATATCCCTCGGAATCAAATTGTACCCCATAATTAGAAGAAAGCTCATTCCGTAAATCAGCAGCTTCCTTATTCTGAATCTGTTGCTTTTCTTTTTGAACATCAATTTGACGCTGTAATAATGCAGTCTCTTTGGAAATATTTTCCGCAAGCTTTTTACCGGTTAAACGTTCGCGTTCTTTATTGAGCTGTTCATATTGATTATTGACCTTTTCAAGAATAGTATTAACACGTTCATATAAGTCAATTTCATTATCTATTTCTTTTTTCTCTTTAGCGGTATACGAAGAGCCGGAACCTCCACCAGAGCCGGAACCTCCACCAGAGCCGCCTTTATTTCCTCCACTTCCACCAGAACCACCCGTTGAGCCTAAGCCTTTTCCTCCGCTTCCGCCTGTATTATGCGAACCGGAACTATTTGGCATTTTAACAACAGATTTAATTTTCGGCAAAGCGATAGACCTTTTAACGCTGCCTATGGTTGAGCCAATAGTAGCACCAACAGCTTCAGCGATATTTTTAGCTCCTTTTGCTGCCTTTTTAGCAGAATCTTCAATTTCAGGCAAACTAATATCAGTTGCTTCATAGTCAATGTAGCAGTCTAAACCAAGTCCTTCAAGAGCTTTAAAAATAGTCTCTAACTCACTAGCAGTATAATGCCCTTCTGAAATCATCTCTTGAAGCTTTTCAATAAACGGACCAGTGTCAATAGTCGCACCAGCTTCAAGGTCTGGCAGCTGACTATTAACCCAAGATATAATGGACATCATTCCATTATACAAATTCGCATCTGTATTTGGAGAAATACCAGCTTCAATCAAAATTTGCGATGCGGCAGCTTCACGAAGACGTTGTAGTGCGTCAATATCACCTTCGGCAGCAGCTCTAATATCATCTAAATTAGATGAAATGAAAGACGCTTTATCTCCAAGTGACCAATTTGACATGTCAATGTTAAGCATATTTTGAAGCGATTCAGAAATTTGCTCAATAGTATTTGTATAATCAGCAGAATTTTGGTCCAATCCTTCAAGTGGATTCTGCGTTTCCTCAAAAATCTTTTTTAATCCATCCATACCATCTTGCGCAACGACAATTTTTGCAGCAAGCTCATCATATCTGTCATTGGCTTTTTGAATAGCTTTATTATTATCATCTATTTGTTTGCGATTCGCTTTCCATTCATCGCTGGAAGCATCTAAAGCCTTATTTGAATTAGTAAGTTCTTCATTCTGTTTTTCAAGTTCTAAATTATTATTTTCAACACTTGATGCGTAATTATTAAATTCTGAATTCGTATCTTTTAATGCTTGTTTGTATTCATCAAGCTTAGAAGCATCTTCTCCAACAGAAGATAATTTATCTGCTATTTTCTGACTGTCCCAATTAGAATCAAGAAAATCATTATCTCTAAAGTCATATGCATTTAATGCTTTTTGAAAAGCTTCTGCATAAGCATTCGCATCTTTAAAACCTGCTTGTTTTGCAAAATCATCACTAATACCAAGAGAGCTAGCACTAATATCAGACTCTTGTAAAGACATAATTTCAGAGCCAGATAAAGATGAAAAATCAAATCCACCTTTTTTAGTTCCATTAGCAATTACATTAACAGCATCTTCGCCATATTTTGAACCAACAGCGGAATTAGAAATTTGAGCAACTTGAGCAGCACTTTCTTGCCAATTCGCAGCGGCTTCATTCATAGCTTTCGCCGCAGCAAGATAATTTGTTAAAACTTCTTTCGAAACTTCTTGCTCTTGTCCAGAAGCATCAGTAAATTTATATTTACCGCCATCTTCTGATTTATAAGTCCACCCTTGCTGCTGCGCATATAATTTTCCAAGAGTTTCTGTATCTTGTGATTCAAAATCTTTTTGGTATTTATCAATATTATTAGACGCTGCTTGAGCAACTAAATCAACAACAGCTTGATTATTTTTTTGATTAGAGTCATAGCCGTCAGTGTTATTTAATGCATTTTGCGCCGCATTACGCATGGCTTCTTTATTTTGTTGATCAAGCTGTTCGTTTACTTTTAATTGAGCAACAATTTTATCGCCATTTTCTATAATAGCGTTAATTAATTCAGAATTGCCGGCTTGCGATGTGCCAGCTAACGCTTCTTTAATTGCACTTTTAGAAGTAATCGAATTATCGCCCTTGGCTTTAAGCATAGAATAAATAGCTTGTAATTCATCATCATTTATAGCTCTATATTTATTATGCGTAGCCCCATTGTTTTCAGCAAGTGTTGGTTGTGAAACATCTCTGGGGTCTGTTTTAATCGCTTCATTGCGAGCGGTAAACTTAATTTTCGTCTGTAGCTCTTTATTATTAGCTTCAATTTGGGCAGAATTTGCTTTATCTTGTGCTATAGCAACTGCCATTTGTCCATAAGCATTACGTTGAGCTAATTCTGTTTGTAAATTATCTAATCCTTCATCTGCAATGCTTAACTTTCCGTTAGAATCTTTTCTTAAATATCCTGCTAATTGCGGATATGATTTAAGAAGAGATAGCACGTTATTATTAGCTTCTGCCAGAGCATCTTTCCATTCGGTCGTACCCTTTTTAAGCTTATCTACCGCTTCTTCTGACTGTTTATATGACGTAATTGTGTCTTGCAATGATTGATAAGAATTTTGGATTTCTTGATATTCGGTAGCGACATCGCCCGCCGTTTGTGCTAAATCATTAGCAGCCTTTTGAGCTTCGTCTGCGGCAATAGCATCACGATTTAAATCTTTCCAAGTAAGATATGCGAGTCCTGCAATGGCCCCACCTATAGCTAAATATGGCAAAGCGGCAGAAACCAACGCTCCAAAAGCGCCTGCCAAACCGCCAATAGTCGCTTTTAAAGTAGCAAAGATTCCAGAACCTGCCGCAGCAGTTGTAGCAACTTCTTCTATGGCTTTTCCTGCGTTTTGCGCTGCAACGGTACCTTCTGCTTTTGCCGCAGTATTTAGTTTCTCTGCTTGTGTATTCGCAATGGTTGCAGTAGTATCAGCCGCATCAGCACTTGCTTCTTCTCCAGAAGCGATGGCGCTTTTGCCTTTGGCAGTGGCATTCTCATTTTTAGCAACTGTATTATCTTGCTCTGCTTTGGTGTTCATAGTAGTAGCAATAGTATCAGCAGCTTCAGTTGCCGTTGTACCAGCCTCCCCACCACCATTGACGGTCTTTGCGATATTCTTTAAATCGCCTGTTAAAGTTTTTATACTATCAAGACTTAAAATATTTTTAAATGTAGATAGCGATTGCGCGACCATAGGGGCAATTGTGCCAATTGACATTAAAGTCTGTAATAACTTTTCTCCTGATGTTAAATCATCATCGTCCCAAATATCGCCAATATCTTTTATTTGTTGAAAAGCGAAGGCAAGATTACCAACCGCACCAGCAAATTGTAATGTTTGAGCAATTGCGCTTGCAAAACTAATAGATTCAACAAAAGCTTTTCCACGGGCTTTTGCAGCATCAAACGCAGATTCGGTTTGCTGCAATTTAGAAGACAAAGAATTTAATTCATCTTGTGTCTTTACCAGTTTACTATTGTAGCCGTCTGTTGTTTTTTCTACAGCATTCATAGCTTCTGACAATCTTTGATACGCAGTTTGAAGTTCAGATGTTGTCGCATCTTCATCTGAAAGAACGTTCACTAATGCTCGTACAGATTCTACTGCTTCTTGATTTTCTGCATTATTCATTTTATGGGCTTTCGTAAGCTCTTCAATAGTACCAATAGCTCCAAAAACCTCATCAATATAATCTTCCATATACTTTTTCGCTTCGGCAATATTCATATTACCAATTTGAGCTAAATTATCTGCAAAACTTTCACTAGCAGTATTAACATCCGCTTTATAGCTTGCAAACGCTTTTTTATCGATTGGAGTATTATAATCTAATTGACTATCAATACCCCTTTTAGAAATAACATTCTGTAACCCAGCAGTATTTACACCAGTAATGTTACCTTCTTCGTCCTTAATAAGTTCCAGGTCTTTACTTAGTGTTTGATTACGCAGTTTATACGCAGAATTTGTAGCATCTACAGACGTTTGTAATTTACTCTCTAAATCAATTGATTCTTTCTTAAACGCAATCTCGTCCTCAAGAATAGAATTATACTGTTTCTGTTGGTCATCAGTCATAATACGAGCATGACTTTGTCCATCTTGAATTAAATTAGCAACATCTCTATAACGCCTATCTGTTACATCTTCAATGCCCATTTGCTTCATTTTAGCATAGGCTTGATTCTTATTATTATTTTGTAACTTTGAAAGTTGATTATTATAAATTGCATTAGAAATACCTTGACCAATATTTTTTGCAAATACCTGCGTTGCGACAGGAGCGATGGCGGAAAGCATTCCTTTTACTCCACCAAGAGCATTAACAAACTGGTCAGTTAAATCAACCAATTGTGTCAACGCATCCACCGGCGCATAAAAGTCTTCTGTATCAAAGAGGTCATTAAAAAGACCTTCCGCTGACGCTTGCAGTTTATTCATGCGGCCTTCAAGCGAATTAACATATTTATCACTCATAGTATCAAGAGTCCCATTGGCATTTTCTGACGCACCTTTATACTGGTCATACAAGTCAGAACGGTTCATTAATGCCTGAAAACGAGCTACTTGGTATTTACCTGCCAATGACTGAGAAAGGGCAGCTTTCTGTGTCTGATCTAAATTTTTCCAAACTCCCATCAAGTCTTCCATCATATCGCCAACATTACGCATATTATTATTTTGGTCAAATACGTTAACGCCAGCATTTTGTAGCTGCTTAGTAACATCGCCTAAAGTGATATTATCGTCTAATGTCTCGCCCGCCTTTAGGTCAGAAAAGCGTGCAAAAATTGTCTTTCTTATAATATTCTATTGGACACGCTACTATCCAATACTGTAATTCAGCTATAAGTTTCCATATAGAATAGACTATATCTTAACCGTTCACAGGTAAAGCAATATTTCCATAGCCAATAGCTTGCTATGTACTTCCCTTAACGGGAATAGTCGTTGAATTATAGAAAAGGTAATATCTCTAAATTTTTAAACTTACTCTTAAAATACAAGATTTCATATAATTTAATATTATTTTCTTTACAATATTTTCTTTTTTTATTATCCCTAAACTGCTGTACTTCTAAAGAAGTGTTAAAACAATTATTTTCTTTAAAATGCTGCTCACCTTGCACTTCAATAAAATATAAAACATTATCTGCATCGTCCACCACAGCAAAATCAAAATGTTGTAACGGCAAATCTGGAGTATAATATTGTTCAATATATCTAATCCCCTTAGATTCTAACAAACGTTTAATTCGCTGCTCGCCCATAGATTTAAATCTATCGCACGTAGGGCAACCATTAGATTGCATTAAACAGGTCTGTTTTTGTACAAAAATCTTACCGCATTTCGTACACCTATAATAATTTTTATCTAATTGCCCATTGTATTGTAAAAGTTTAATCGTGCCGCCAAACCTGTCGTCAATAATCTTTTGAACTTCATCAACAGTAAGCATATTATTCTTTTTGCGAGTGTCACAATATTTACAAGCATACGGATTATCTAAACAAGCATTTAATGCCCGCTTCATCTCATTACCACACGTTTTATGTTTTACAATAATATTGTCTCTATCTATTTGTTTAATAAATTCAAAATCTTCGCTATCTTTTAATAAGCGCTGCACCTTTTCAAGTCTCGTCTCATCATGTGCATGGCAGCAGTCAAAACCATTAATAAATTGGCGAGCAGCCGAACGAGTATGGATTTTGCCGCACACATTACAACATACTTTAGCAGGACGAGAAATAGATGTATATTCCAACACTGTTATATTGCATTTTGGATAATTATTATAAAATCTTTTTTCAAATTCTTCTTGAGTAATTTTCTTAGCCATTTATCTTTCCTTTTCTATAATGCTGATTGCCAATTCTTAACTACTTAGATACTATAATTACATTATAATATCATATAATCATCAACTTATTTGTTTCTGCTTTCGCTCTTATTTATACACAAAGATAAAAATTATATAAATAAGCAAAGTTGCTTTATGGTTTCCCAGCTTTTAATTCTTTTTATGCCCTAAGCAATTTTTCTAAGGCCATTTCCGATATTAGATGCATCTTCACGAGTTACAGATTCGATGGTAGCAATCTGTGCATTTAATTGGTCTGTAGAAACGCCTAACGTAGCAGCAGATGATGCCGCTTTTTGAGACGCTTCCGCTAATTCTTTAACATCAGCGGCAGATACATTCGCTACTTCTGCCCAAGAGTCCATTGCTTGCTGAAGTTGGTCAAGATTTTTGTCCATACCATAAGCATTCATATAAGCCATAATTTGGTCAGAAGTCGTAGCAGTGTCTTGTTGAGAAGCATTAGCCAATTTAGTAGACAATTTAGCCAAATCATTAGACTTATCTAACGAGAAACCAGCCTGCGTGAATAGCAAAGCAGCATTAGTCATAGCAGTAGTAGTACTACCCAATGACTTTGCCGCTTCATTCGCAGATTTAGCGTATTGGTTCATATCATCTTTACTATAGCTAGTAACCAATTGAATTTGAGTTAAAGAATCATCAAGTTCCTTAACGTAATCTACTGCCTGCCGCATAGAATCAGTTACGCCATTAAAAGCACTTGACATAATACCCCAACGAACAGTATTGCCCATAGTATTAAACATTTTATCTACAAGTGAACTTGTGGCCTTAACACCTGTATCAAGCTTACCAAGAGAGCCAAGGACATCTAAAAATGCTTTTTGCCCTTCTGTACCTGCAAGTTCAAAGCTGCGTTGAAGGCCTTTAAGGTTTACATCATTGCTTAGATTTTTTGTAACTTTTGAAATATCAAGCATACCCAAACTTGAATTAAAACTTTTCTTTAGAGCGCTAGAAACCTTTTCAACATCAGTTAAAGCTTTCTGAGCAGTTCCAGGAGAAAGTAAATTTTGAGATTGCATAGACGTAATCTGTTGTTGCACTTTAGCAAGCTCAGATTGCAGTCTAGACAAACCGCTATTATCTAATGTAGTCCGTAGATTATACTCAATAGTATTAGAATATTTACTAATCGTAATCACCTACTTCAAGATTATTATACATATGATTTTGTATCATAAGCATATCCTCCTTTTATATCTTTATTAACGTTAATATAGGCATAAAAAAAGAGCCTACTTTATATAAAAGTAGGCTCTAATTAATTATTGAATTTTGCCCTAGATTTCAAACAGAGGTCCATCTTCATCTTGCGGATCATCCTCTGCTTCTTTTTTAAGTTCCATTCTCTCTTTTATACCATCTTCAACTAATTCAAATTTAGGTTTATCTTGATTCGTCTGTTCTTGAATATCTTTTTCTGGATTATTATTCATTCCCCATTTATTTGCAATTGCAAGAACTTGATTTGCTCCAACTTCATCAGAAACATGTTTAAATTTTTCCACAGTAGCTTCGACAATATCTCCGCTAAACTCTTGGAAGGACGAGAGAAGACCCCGAGCAGACTGTAGATATTTTACATAATCGGTTAACCACACGGCACCATTGTCTGCAAGAAGGTCAAGTTCGTCTTTAAATTCATCGTACATTTTCTCAACCGTACCATCTTCCAGAAGAGCATTCCAAGCATCAAGAAGATTTTCTGAAATCATGCGGCCAATTTCAGCCTTGCGCTCTGGGTATAGAATAATCGCCGCATATGCATAAAGCGCACGGTCAAAAACAAACTGGTTCACAAAACCATTATCTTCTGCCGATTGTGCGGCAAAATGAATAATATCATAAATATCTTGTGACGTAAGTTTACTATTTTTTTCATTTGTAAAAGCGATAGTCATATTTTACTCCTTTTATTTCCTATAATAATAATAATATATATTATATCATATAATTTTATATATGTCAATACTAAAGCGCCATCATTGCCCTAGAAAAATATAAAGTCATAGAAACTTTTCTAGCATACATTCTATTAATAATATTAATAGTCTCGTTAGAACGATATGTTTTCATCCATGGACCTTTTTCTGCCGCTTCTCTGACCGCATGGGAAATGCTGCTTCTATAATTCGACATTGAACTCGGCAATCCGCTAAACGAAGCAAATTCATCAAAGTCTTGCGCCAATAATTTTAATAAATCATACATAGAAAATACTTTATTATTTACGACCATTAGAGAAGCAAAATCATGTTTTTGAAAAGCTCCTGAACCAGTTAAAGCAATGGCGGCATTACTGTATTTACAAAATTCTTTCATATTATTAAAATTGGAATCTAAGCCTTTTGACAATACATAAGGGACATCTTTTCCATTCTTTTTTACTTTTAATGCGCCTATATGTCCTTCCATCCATTCAAGATTTTCTCTATGCTCAATTCCATTATCAAGAAAACTACCAAATGTCATTCCTTTTTGAACATTTTTAATAGTAATTCTATTTCCTAAATGCTGCTTAACTTGATTATTTAACTTAACATTAATACCAATCTTAAAAACAATTCCGCGTTCATTAAAAAACATTTCAACATCATTTTTAACCTCTTTGCCGTTTAATGTTTTATTGCCAGTATGAGTCGCATCCTTAATTACTTTGCCACCACTATTTGCAAACATAGCATCTAGTTCTGGTTCAATGTGATTTGCAAAATAATATTTGCTGTGTTTTCCGATATATTTTACAGCAACCTCGAATAAAGAACCACCAATTGTATTAAAGCAATTCCTAATAGACATGACAAGTGAGTTGTAAGACACATTGTCTGAAATACCACCTGTATTTTCTGCAAAAGAATTTAATATTTCGATATTGTTATGTAAACGCTCCATAGCGCTTACTACTGTTTTGCTAGCCCCTTCAACATCATTCCTAGAAAATGCTTTTCCATTTAATGTTTCGAGTTCATTGCCAATAAGACCTTTATTATCTTTAACTGCTTGTAGTTGACTAACAAGTATAGATTCTCCGCATTGCGACATTATATCAATGATATTTTGTAAACGATTATTGACTTCATTAGATATTCTTACAGCATACTCTGGAATATGCGGGTCTTCATCTGATTCCGACTCATTAATTATACCTGCTCCCGTTGGTAGCTTACTTGTGCCGTCTGCATTAAAAAGCCAATCAGCATTTTGCAAATTTTGCATTAAATTAGAGCCAATTAAACCAGTTTTTCCGCCTAATGCATCTAATAAATCCGACAGTGTTTTAGCATCAATCTCAGCCTGCGGGTTAGAGAATTTTAATGATTCTAATGAAGTCTTAAAAAAATCTTCCACTATTTTCTTTTTTGCACTCTCTAAATTTTCAATAGTATATTGCTGGGGGGTTATATTTTCAGCATGATAATGTATATATGTACTCACTGCATTCATTATATCCTCCTAAAAATAAGCAACTAAAATAGTTTCTAAAACACAAAAGCAACTATTTTAGTTGCTTATTTCTTAAATAAAAAAGGGACGCTCCCAAAGGAAACGTCCCTTAAAGTCTAACTAGCGAACACTGCGAAGGTCAGAAACCTTGGGAGTGGCCTCAACTTTTACAGTATCTACTGTTGATTCAGTTGCATCAGCAACTACGTCTTTACCTACATTAGCCGCAGAATCATGAGACGTTGCGGCGTCTATTCCCCCGCTGTTTCGGAGAAGACAGACTTAGTGTACCAACTATTCACATCAGAGTCCTTGGTACGTCCACCGTGACCAAGGATTTCTTTGTTCTTGTAGTTGTGGGTAGTGTCAGTCTTATCAACGATTTGTAGCGTAGCCATAACCTTCTTCTTCTTATTGAACTTGGTGTAGGCAGGCATACAATCGATAGTAAATGTAAAGGTAGATGGGTCCAAAATCTTTGCGCATTTGGTTATATACGCACTACATAAATAGTAGCTTGTAGTTTCCTACAAGTTGAGACTATATCTTCACCCACAAATATTGTGGGGTTTTCCACTTCGCTTATTCATAAGCTACTCCATAGAAGGATAGTCGTTTAACTTTTAACTTGTCTTCTTTTACCTTGTAAAATGTTTCCAACATGTCTACGAGAAACATGATATTTGTCTGCTATTTTTTGATGTGTCCATCCTAATTTCCTTAATTCAAAAATTTCTTTAACTTGCGCATCAGTCAGCTTGCAATTTGTATTGCTTTCACCATACTGATTTGCAACTCTAGACCTTTTTAATTTAACTGCATACTATTGGTTTTCAGATGGAGTACACCATTCTAAATTTTCCAAAATATTATTAGTTCGGTCACAATCTAAATGATTCACTTGCAAAAAATCAGAATTTTCATTAGGGCTAAAAGCCATCATTACTAATCTATGAATACTATATTCTTTACAAGAGCCATCTAAGCAATAAAGAGCTACGCGATGATATCCTGCACGTGTTAGTCTTTTCTTTAAAGGCCGTCCATGTAAATTATCGCTATACACTTCGCCTTTATCGCTTATAGCATAATAATCTTTTACATTTGGTAAAAAATTATGTATTCTCTCTATCATATAATATCACTTTTCAATATTTTTATTTATATAATAATATCATATCATAAGAAAAAGAAAACGTCAAGTCACTTAGCTGCGGATTTTCCAATCTTCTAAACTTTTTACCATACCTGAGTAATTAATTCAGCCCTTATTTAATAAGTTAGTATTTAGAAGCTCTAAGGAGATTCCCGCAATTAAAAAAATAAATTTTATCTGCTTATTACTAAGCAGCCAGGCAACTTATTTTACCTGAATTTGCCATCGTAAAGGTAAAGTTACTTTGAATCTTGCCGCGAGGGATGACGAATTCGGCGGGGAGGTCATTACCAGTCTCTTCGTCACGGAAGAGAGTGGAAGCCTCAATGTAATAGTAACCGGCGAAGTTCTCGGCATCAATCTGCATTTCATAGGCTTCATCGTAATGAACCTCATAGCAGTCAATACGTACAGTATCACCAGTCTTTACGCCCTTATCCTGATTCTGGTCACCAGGGGTATCAGCCGCAAGAACAAAAGCGATTGTCTTGCCGTTAGCCTTAACCTCACCATGTTCACCAATTTCGGCAGCAGTAAGAGCTTTGCCGTCAGAAGTCATAACCTGAGATTCAGTTACGGCAGAGAGGTAATTGGCCTGAGCACCAGCGCTGTCAAGAGTGACAGGATAGATAGGAGCTTCTTTTGTAACGATGATAGTAGCACCGTTACGGTCTTCATCTGTGAGTTGAGCAACGAGCTTGCCGTCTACAGTCTCAGCAACCATATCATAGGTAGCATGGACGTAAACAGGAGTGCTTGTGCCATTCTCAGATTTCTTACCCTTAACAAGACCCGCGCCAGAAAGCATTGCAAAGCTGACAGGACTCATTAAGGCATCTTCGATGGTTCTGAAATGTATCTATTATATATTTTATATGTATTTTCATACATGCACAGACTATATCACACAAAAAATATTCTCGCTTCCATCTTAATGTATATTAAGACGTACTCCTTACAGGATAGTCGTTGAACCATTATATTGGCTGCGGATTGTCTAATTTCTATGACTTATTACCGCGCATAATACGGTACCATAGAACTCTAAAGAGTTTCCCGCAATTCAAGAATTTTAATGACCCCAACAAAAGAAGATTTTAGGGTCAGTGTCTTTTCACCACATTTATATTATCTGTATCTTTATATATACATACAGCTTAGACTATATCTTGTCTTGGTTAATTCCTAAGACTTTGCACTTCGATTTAAACAAATCTACACTCTTAGAGAGTTAGTCGTTGAACCTATCTTGACGTAAATTATTTTTTGAAAAAGTAATTTTCTGTAAATTAGTTAATTTATTATTTTTTGGATTATTATCAATATGGTCAATAACATAACCTTCCATATCAAAATCGTTATGAAAAGTACAATATACTATTCTATTTAAAGAATAGTGCTTTTTTGTATTCAAATTAACACGAACATATTTTTGAGTAGTATCTAAATGTAATAACCTATTGGTTTTATTATTTTTAACTCTTCCCATATTTGATACCGAATATAATTCATTTTCAGGAAAAATCATCCACTGTTCATCTTCTAAATCCACAATGTGATATTTCGGAGGTCTGCGTTCTTGCTTTCCATTCTTTTTTCGATGATAAGCATTATTCTGTTTTGCACTAACCCATTCTAAATTATCTACATTGTTATTTAATTTATTTTCATCTTTATGATGAACATAAGGTAAATTATTCGGATTTGGTAAAAAATATTGCGCTACAAGTCTATGAGCATAAACATTTTTGCTTTTCTTTTTTCTGGTAACAGACAGTTCATCATGAATCTGTAATATATATGTATGATACCCAACGTTATCAATCTTACCTTTTAAGAATTTATTTGTTTTTACATTTAAAATTCTACCATCTGAATATAATAAATAACTATCATTTTCTTTTAAAAATTTACTTTCAAGATTTGGCTGCGAATTGCCCAATTTATTCATTTACTACTCCTTTATTTTAAACTTGTAATAGCATCTAATTGGGGTTTTTCGCAATTCACAAAATTTTATTTTACGTATCATAATATAGATACGGCTTGAGCAGTTTATAGACATTCTTCCCAAGCGATAAGACGTGGATTACCCTTGCCCGATTTTGTTATTCCTAAAACGTTACTTTATAGGAACAGTTATGTAACTGCTATATCTTCCAATATAGACCAGACTATATCTTATTCCTGCGTACAGGAATCCATTCACTTCGCGTCACTTGACGCTACTCCATATAGGATAGTCGTTGAACGTTATGTAAATACTATGTCTTTCGTAAGATATGACCAATTGCGTTTATTTAAACAAATTTTCATAATATTTACACCTTCGATGCTGATTTTCTTATTTGACTCTATCTTATCATAATATTTTACCTCTGCCAAATAACATCTCCCAGCAATTCAAACGGTGTTTACCTCAATATTACTATTAAGGGGGGTTTTACAAGGTATTGCCCTGCGCGTAGACTGTAGTAGCAGCGCCTTCAAGGCTGGAAGTCTTAGCAGTATCAATATAAAGCATAGGCTGACCAGCGTCAAAGTGCTGACCACCAAGGTCAACGGAAGTGAGAGGCTTGAAGACAACATCACAGATTTCACGCACACCAAAGCGATTCATAAATGTTTTCTCCTTTTGATAGAAATTGTATACATTTTCCTTAGTTACAAGAACGTAACGCGCTTGTTCTCGTATCTAATATATAAACAGTACCAACAAAAGCACTGATTATAATCTTTTATTTATAGATATTATCCATCCAATTAGCAGGTTCATCCATCTTGCTAACATCCATCATAGGGGTTGTAGCAATCTTTTGATACAAATCATAAGATAGTTTAGTTGTATACCGTCTAAAGCTATCAAATAATTGAAATGCAGTATATGAAAAAATAACATTAATATCAATATTTAGCCCAATAGAAAGAATAGAAGCATAATTAGCAAAAATGCTCTGAGGTCCTTTTCCTTTTTCATCTTGTTTTAAAGCAGCACGTTGTCTGCGGCCTTTCTCCAACTTTGCGGCAATCTCCGCCGCTCTATCGTTAACAGGATTAAATTCCTGCTCTTCACCTTCTACACCTATTGGAAGAAAAAGCTCACGAATAGTCTGCTTAAAATTATTAAAGTTCATTGGATTTAGCTGACCAACAATCGGCTCATTCTCTTTCATTCTAAAATTGATACATCCATTATCAAATTCACATAGATAATTTGGAAAGATGATACCGAAGAAGTTATTTATTTGTTCTCTCGAAGTATCATCGTGTTGAATAATAACTAATAATACTTGAAAATCATTCAAGTATTCTAATTGACTTTTGCCCTCATTTTTAAATTTTTCCGCAATCTCTTTAGACTTAACGAAAAACTCAACAGCCATTAAAAAATCATCTTCGCCATAAGCACAAATATCTTTAATGGATGGCTGAGAGATAGCGATATTTGCTCCCTCCACCATCACTGGCAAACCAGCCAAATATTTACTTAAATCTCCTTGTATCTCTGCCATGAGTACCTACAAATCTTGCGGCGCAGGTTTTGTATTATCAATATTCTCTGAATCATCGGCTTCTGAATGAGTGGCTTGATACCGCAACATAACACCGCCAAGATATTCATTTAAAATAACTTGGGTCGCACCCATAAACTGTAAAGTACCTATACCAGAAAGTCGTTCTTCATTCATAATACCATCAATATAGCCAGCAATCATCCATGGACGTAATTGATAATCATCCATCTCCCAATAATCAAGTTGAGAAATTATGGTAAAACTTACAGTGCAATTGCGATACCTCGGATTAGTAGAAGGAGTAAAATCGTCAAATTCAAGCATAATATAAGATTTGACTTCTTCGTGTTCGCCAAAAGAAAGTTTAGGGGTAGCTTTAATATATTGCGCATCTCGCAAATCTTTAATAGTATATTTTTCAATGGTACGTTGATATTGTTCTTGCGTTTTATCCAAACAATCAGACGTATTAATAATCAACAACTTTTTCAACATATCACTATATGGTCTACTTTCAACAAATAACTTGCGCCAAATCGTCTCTTGGTCTTTAGCGTGAGATAGAAAAGTAGATTTATAGTTTGTTCTTAGGATATTAGAAGCAACGTGTTTCATATATAACCTCCAATCCTAAAGTGATTTAATAGTTACAGGTAATTCAGTTTTTATATCATCATATGCCGCATGTAACACGAATTTACCCTTTTTGCCAGAAGTAATATCAACCTTACATGAATCAAAATTAGATTCAATAATCTCTGCGGTATCTCCTTCAATTGAAAATTCAACTTTTGTATCTTCTGGTAGATTCTTTATCCAATAGGTGTGAGAGTCATAAGGATAAACCTCTTGCGGCCCTTGTATAATCGGCTTCTGCCATTCAATGGTAACAGTTTGTGAAAAATCACCATAGCAAATATCAAAAGTGCGGATAGCGCCTGCATACACTTTAACTTTACACATGCGGCCATCTTCATATTCTTCTTGAATCTTTACTCTTGGATTATTCTTTACTTCCCAATGAATTTTAGGGTCATACGCTTCATTTGAAATTGCATAGCCAACAATTGTATCTTGCTTGGCGGTTGTTTTACCGCTGATAATATTGATTGGAGTTGTTTCATCTTTAATAACACGAGGAAGCTCTGCAATACTATTATCGTAGTATTCTTGGATTTCAAGTTCTAAGATGCCTGGAACTGTAATAGAATCTGTAGTCTGGACTTCCCAAGTATGTCCCGCAAACTTAATATGTGTAAAACGTTTAAAATAATTACGTGTGTTTTCATCATTTTTTATATATATAGTCCCAGAAAGATTCAATTCATTCACGTTAACGTTACTCTTAATGAACCATCTAAGGTCTGTTTCTACTGGTCCTTGGCCGTATATCCAATATGACTGCCCATTGACCTCTAATTGGTACCGGCATTCGATTATTTCTGTATACAGATAAGCGGTTTGAGTAACGACAGGCAAATAGACCATCCAATGTGACCCGTTATCCAGTATTTCAAAAGTATCTCCCGGCTCTAGCCCAGAATCAAACTCTACAGATAAATATTCCTTGTTATAATCAGCTTTTCTGCCACCTGACATTTGATTAATTAAACAAGGCCAAACGGAATTACCAACTTTAATTTTCCGCATATTATAAGAATTTTTTAACGCCCACCGAAAAGACTCAAGTTTCGCTTTGTCGATACGGCCTTGCTGGTCCCCTCCTAAATATTGAAGCCTAGCGCCTAATGTTTTTACACTCATAGGCTCTCCTTAACATCATTTGCAATATTACATGCTTCAAAAATCATGCGGCGATATAGCATAAAATCAATATCTTCGCCTTGCTGCTTAATACCTTGAAGTTTATAAATCAACTGATATAATTTTGGTACATTTGGAGTAATCAAAGCCATGCCAGTCAATTCAATAACCAAAGTGTCCAATGGCTTAATCCAATTCTTGCCATCTTCAAATGTTGGAAGAAGTTTGAAGATTTGGTTCGTGATGCGGCCTAGACTACTCTTCACATCCTCCACTTGATAGTCTAGGATTCTATCATCAACAACCATTAGTGCCATTTGACAGGCTCCATAATCATTCCAAAAGAAGAACGAATATTGCCCTTCTTATCTTCATATCTGCGACTATACACCCGCTGTGCGTGAAAAGCCTTCTGCTCATACTCTTGTTTCATAGTAATCAGCACTTTCATATGATTTGCCTGAGAAGTAAAACTGAAATCGCTGGAAGAATATTTCTGACGAATTAAATCTACAGTGGCAAGTTGATATGAAATCCATTCCGCAATCATATAATAGCGAATAATGGTCATTTCCTCTACGGTTAAATGAGTACTGAAGCACTTGTTTTCATAGTCAAGATGAAAGGGATGCTGCCAATGCGGAAATTCAAACTTAGGAACCGCCGCAATCAGAATTTCTTCTAGTAGTTGTTCGGTATCCTCCTTGGTAAGTTCCATGAACATGTCATCCGTAATACCAGCTAAAAAGAATTCATACATCTCTTGGAAAGAAGTAGGAGGTGTCACTTCCATATCTTTATCAATATCATCTACATTTTCCGTCATGTAACATCCCTCCTATTGGTTTAACGCACGCGGCGTGTACGTGTAACTGTAGTTTTTTCAGCTCGACGCCCACTTGGGGCTGAAACATTGCTATCACTATCTGGATTATCATAAGCGTGTTTATTGCGGATAGCGGCAGCAATATCAACACCAGTCTTTTTTGTAATAGCTTGAATCTTACTATTATCTGGGATTTCAAGCTCAATAGCCTTATCCTTTAGAAAATCTACGATACCATATGGCGCATAATCAAGTGCATCCAATAGTACATCGATATTATCTTCTGTCAAACATTTTGCAACGTCTGCGGCAGTCCAGCTATATTCATGGTCATAAGAATCTTCTGGAACACCAAGCTCTAGTGCAAGCTGTTTATTTCCAACATGAATATAATTTTGGATAAGAACTGCGCCGCCCGGCTGAAAATACAGCTCTCGAAGTTCACTGGCCTTGACTTTCATGGTAACGCCTTGAACAAGACGGCGAGAGCGGCCAGAAGTTGAAAGAATATAACCTGTATCTGTATCTCCTAGGCAACGAATAGGGACTAATGTATCATCACTGATAAGTTCTACTTCATTTGACATATTTTATTTTCTCCTTTTAAATCGTTATAAAAAGAAGGGACGCTTTCACGTCCCTTCCATAAGTTAAATTATTTGAAACTAACAGTTGGGTCGTTAGTTCCTGCATTAAGAATGCCATTTGTGCGGTCAGAGTAAGTGTAATAGACCTTATCAAGACCTTCACCTTGCTCAGTAAGATGCTTGTCGCCACGTTTAAGATTGACGAAATTAACAGTATACTGAGAGAATTCCTGACGCTTACCAGACTTATTGTAGTCTTGGCAAAGTAGGAAAGCAGTGTAGCCCTCAGCATTGGGCGTTTCACTGTTGAATGTATAAGTATTGTTCTCAACATTGAATGTGGCATTAACATTCTTAGGATTGCTGAGACGCATTGGATTGACATTAACACTGATGTTCTCAAACTTGTTGTTCTTTACATCAACGACAGCACCATCAGCCATGTTATAAAGGCTGATGCAATTGTTAGTCATACCTGTAAAGACGTTATCTGAGATTTCAGCACGTGTAACGTCTTCATCGTTGGAAATGCTAAACTCAATGACGTTATAGAAATTACCAGCACCATCGAACTTATTGCCACAAATCTTAACTTCGCCAGAAGTCTTGACTAAAATGGGATTGCGGCTAGTGCCCTTGACAACGCTATTGGAGAGTTCAAAAGGCTGAGAGCCAACTACTTTAACAGCTGGGGTAGCATCTTTTGAATTTGCGCCTTGTACATTAAATGTCGCACCATCAACTGAAACATCAGCATTGGAAACCACAATAGGCTTCTGGAATTCAACACCATTGGCCGCAATCTTCATAGCCTTATCGAAGGTTAATTCTTCGGCAACTGGGGCAGAACCAGCAGTGAACTTAAGAGTACCACCTGCTGGTACTGCGGCAATAGCGTCTGCTACGCTATCATATTTATCAACATCTACAACATCCTTATCCGGCTTTGGGTCGGGAGTAGGAGGAATCACTGGGTCTAGCGAGTTGCTTTTTTTAGTGCAGTATTCTGATAAGAGCAGATAGAAGGATTAGAGAATACAGCAACGCCAAACTTCTTGTAAGTTTGGAGGTCGGTTGACCAATCGTCATTCTCAGAAGTTGTACGAACGGCAGTCTGGCCTTCGAAAACAATCTTGACAGGCTTTTCGCCAACAGAAGCGAAAATGTAAGCCTGAGAGGGGTCAACAACCTTTTCAGTGTTGGTTTCATCAACCATGGACTGCTGTAGGATGATTACAGGGTGGCCCTTATAGTCGGTGAAGTAACCCTTGCGGAAAAGCTCTTCCTTCATGGAATCAGACGCCCAATCGGCAGAAGCAGGCTTCATGGTAGCAGCGAATTCACGGGTGCAATAGATGGTAGAAGTGCCATTACCATAAGAATCGGAAATAGCGAGTAGTTCATCCATCTTAGTTTCATCGAAACCAGCGCCAGTGTACTTATTGGCTACAGGAAGCTGGGCAACAGCATTGGAGAGAGCCTTAAGAATTTCGTCATAGATGAATTCATCCATACCTTCGAGCATGATGTCAGTAAAATCAGCGAAGGAATAACGACCATCAAGGAATTCCTCGAAACCGATGCGGACAGCATAACCGATAGCGCTGGTAGCAACTTCAAGTTCCTTACCATCAAGCATCATTGTTTCGTAACGACCAGCAAGACCAACGCGGGTAACGAAAGCCTTAGCACGTTTGCGGGCAGCTTCTGTAATACGAAGTTTATAGATAGCCTTATCACCCTGAGCAATAGACTGAACATCAGCAAACTGCTCAAACTGAGACATAACCTTTACAGGAAGAATCTCGTCAATGGTGTTCTCAATGAGTTCGAAGACAGCAGTCTTGTTGCGGCGGAAAAGTTTATAATCGCCAGCGAGTAGATTGAACTGTTCACGAAGAGTGCGGTTAACGGTGTCTGCGTCAAAAGACTCTTCATTACCATTTACTGAAAAAGTAAGGGGAGTATTGTGTGAAGCAGCACGAGCGAGCTTTTTAAGTTCGTCAAATTTCATAAGTTCCATTATCTACATACTCCTTTCTTATTCAGCAATAACTTGTAGTTTTAGACCGGGCTGACCATCAGGCATTGTATAGCACTTAGCAACCTGAACAGCAAGACCTTCGGGCTGTTCGTTCTTGGCAAGGATACCATCGGTACCAGGGGCAAGAATATCACCCTCGGCATAATCGCCAGCCTTAACATTGTTTGTAGTGAAAACGTCACCAGCATACATGCGGAAAACGCGAGGAGTCATGACGCCATCATAGAAATCAGACTTCTGCATAGCATAATCACGATGCATCTGCTTGCGCTCGTCATAAAGTTTTTCCTCGTTGAAGACCATCATCCAAGGACCTTTGCCAGTGAAGTTAACTTCACCCTTGGCATAGTCGTACTTGACGAAAGTGCCCTGTTCGAGAATTTCAATTTCATCGGCAGCGGGAAGCTGACCATAAACGCCACCACTGCGGGGAGCAGAGAGGTGGTTAGGTTCAACAACCGCAAAATTTGAGTGACCAGTTAGTTGAACCTCAGCAGCAGTTTTATCTACATGCATTAGTTTATTCCTCCTATTAATAATTCTGTGCTTCGCGGAGAGCAACTAGCATAGGGTCAGCATCATCCGCAATATCATCATTTAAAGAAAAAGTTGTGAGAGGTTCTGTTTCAGTTTCTTCCTCATCAAAATCAACATTCTTCTTAACGTATAGCAAAGCGAGTTTGGATTCAATCTCACTGAGAGTAAATTTATCTTTATTGGCAACAATATCCGCTTTATCTTCATCAGAAAGCATATGATATTTAGCAATCATAGCGTCTTTGTCGGCGTTAATACGCTCGGCTTTGAATTCACGAAGTTCTTTTGCTTCTTGCTCTAGAGCCGCAAACTTCTCATTAAGTTCACTTAGACTATTGGTGAGTTCATCAATCTTGTCTTCAAGAGCGTGTTTCTTTTCAGGCTCTTTATCGGATTTGTCATCTGAATCATCTTTAGAATCATCATCTGATTTATCCTCTGCGGAATCACCATTAGAATCAGAATCATCAGCCTTATCATCTGATTCATCTTCATCTTTTTTGTCTTTTTCGGCAAATTCTTCGCTAGCGGAGTCTTCGTTACCGTTGTCGGCTTCTGAAAACTCTTCGACCGCAGGAACTTCTTCTTCAACTGCGGCAGATGCTTCAGGAGCTTCTACTGTTTCTTCAACAGTTTCAACAGGCATAGACCCTCCTTTTGTAAACGCATTTTTCAATTCATTCATCATAGCAAATAAAGTATGTGAGAAATTTTGTTCAATAGAAAAATGCTCACTTACTTCTGGGCTAGTGACAGATGCGCCCTCAAAACAAGGTTCTACATCATCGCCCAAAACGCAAAGTTTCGTAAAAATTGCGTCATTAATAATGAAAAATTCTACATCGTTACTATCTCGTGTCCAATGACCATCAACATCATCAATTTCCATTGATTGACCCTGACCTTCATCAATACACTTCATAATTTCAGGGTATTGACCAGTCCACAAATAACCAGTAGTCATCAAATATTCACGAGTAGTTGTTTCCCCCATCTCATTGGTATCATCAAATTTTTGAAACCAAACATCCGCATCAGGGGCAACAAAACCGTATGGAACAGTTTTACAAGAGAATTTTATCTCTCCATCTTCAATATGGATAACTTCGCCATGGTCACCAAAATCTTCAATATCAGATTTATAGGCTCCAACCACGGGCACTCCCCTAAGTGTCTTAGACATTTTCAGAGCAGTCTCACGGTCAATATATGAACCATTGCGGTTTTTACCAAGGTACATGACTTTAATATCACATTTAGAAACCTCGGGGCTAATATCAGATGGTGAGAGGTCTACAAACTGCACACCGTCAATAGAACTTACAGGAACAGATTCGTTTCTTAGCATCTTCCTCCTTTACATCTATCCATTAGCTTTGAGCTTCTTTATTTGCAATTGTCTTATCCGTCTTCTGGTCATCCGCAAGCTCGGGACGGCCACCAGTATTATCACTGGAAGATGGATTTTTATTCGTTGTCTTTGATTGAGCATTATCATCACTCTTGGTTGAAGATAACGCAGGAGCAACAAATACATCATTCAAAGACATAATATCATTCTCAAAGTATGCGGTCATAAGGACAGCGCTCTGAGACTGACCAAGAGCTACTTGCGGCAAGAGCTTGGAGAACCCAAGAGAAGTCATGTCTTTATATTGCTTTGAAAGGTCTTTATAATTGTAGACCGTTGTCGGCAGAATATCAACATGATAATATAGCCGCTTTGAGTTCTTGTTAAAAGGTGCCAACAGACGTTCGGCAAATGTCTGGAATTGAGCAATCAAATCAGACATAGTGGCTTCATCGTTCGCAATTGATTTTTCAAGTGCTAGATTGCCGTCAGCGTTGAATAGATTTTGACCAGTACCAGCTTCATTATAAACCGAACGTTCAACTTTATTCAACTGGTCAACAGATGAAACATTACCCTTGTCCGCAAGGTCTGCTACATCTGTATCTGCGAACGTTGTTAACACGTCAACTCCAACAGCATCGCCAAGCATGTTGACGGCATTTGTATGGAGCTGTTGCGCTTCTTGGACATCAAAAACCAAATCGCCATTCTTATCGATAGGCATCTTTTGAATAATGATTTTCAATATCTGCTGAAGCATCTTTTTCTTATCTAAATCCTGAGCATCTTCTAGGTCCAGCAACTTTGGGATAACACTCATGAACAGTGGCGCGTCACTGCCAGTAATGTTAAATTTAACAGTTGTCGCTGGGTCAATTAAAAACCAGCCGTTGGTGTCACCAGCAAAATCTTTGGGTAACTTCCCTTCCTTGTAGGCAAGGTAGGCCTTCTGGATTTCCTTGGGCCAGAGCTTTAATACCCTAAGTCGATACTCAACGTCGGAAAAAGCATCATCGAAATACTTCATATTAAATTCCACCGCAGGGGAACCATTATAATAATAACGACTGCGGCAATAGTTAATAGGTAACTCTTGGATAAAACATGCATCTTTCTGCTGTACAAGTGTGCCATAATATGCACCTTTCCGCACAACTTTAAGAGCTATTTCACCAAATACCTTCTTAAGATTGCAATTCTCAAGATAACGAGTTGATTTATACCAACCTTCGATTACCTTTTTTGATTTACCCTCTTGTTTTAGCTTCTCGTCATAAATCATTGGCGTGATAAACCAATCATATCTAAAGAGAAAAGCCATATAGCGACACAATCTGGAATAAATACCACTAGTCTTAAAGAAGTAATCTGAGATTCTACGCTGCTCTTTCAAATTATTTTGTTTTATCGCAAGAAGAACATCTTCTTTTGTAATATCTCTGCGGCGAGCGTATCTATCCGTGACTACTTGACCAATATCGAGAACTGCGTCATTAGCAAGTGTTTTGTTGCCTACTTTAATTTTATTAAATGCCATTGAGCCAGTAGAGCCAGTAGCATCAGTGGCGAGATGGCAATCCCGCACGCTTTTATCTTTAATGGTAGCCAACGCTCACCTCCTAATATCCAGCTGCTTTCATAATATAGTCATAAGAAATCTTACCTTCATCATAATAAGGTATAGTTACCAATTTTAAATTATGGTCTAAGCAGTATTTTCTTTTTAATGCATCGTTATATTTTTGATAACGCAAGTGACGGCTTCCGCCATATTTGCCTACAGGAACGTAATGCTGCATGCCTTGAAACTCCACGAGGAAGTCAATATCTCCAGCATCATCGAACACGCAAAAGTCAAAACGAAGATTGCGGCCAGATTTTCCTACTAAGCCAGGAAACTCGTATTCTTCTTCAAAAGGCAAACCTGCGTCTTTCAATATATTATAAATTTTAATTTCACCTAACGAATCACGCATCGTATTTGTCCCTTCGGAATTATCTTGCTATACTACATAAAAAATGCAAAATAGAAATAACACTTTTTTGCCCAAAAAATAAAAAAAATTAAAAAAAAAGGAGCGCAGCTTTCGCCACGCTCCTGATAAAATTAATGTTTTGAGAAAAACATAAATTGACTTAAATCACGATGCCTGCCTCTGTTTCGTCTATCCTCTTGGCGCTTACACCAATAGAGTCCATAAATAAGGGCAGAAACCTTATCCTTTAAAATCTTGCGGTTAGACTGTTTTAGGATAATGTTTGCACCTTCATTATCTTGAATCAGATTTGCCATCTGAGATTTTAAAATATCTGTTGCAACGTATGGCCGCAAATAATCTTGTCGCTGCAAAGGGGACATTTTCTTTCCCTGTGCCTGTTGGAGCAGTTTATTCTTCGCTGTATTTGAATCGATTAAGAATTTCAACTTACCATTGCGGAGCTGCGTTTGAGTGTATGAATAAAGCTCTGTATTCATTGGAGCATTAGCTTTCATCATCCAAATCGCATTCTTAATGGTATTTTCATTCTCAAAGGATTTATAGTTCTTGCGGTCCTGCTCGTTCGGAATATCATCCAGATTAATGATACCCATATTAGGGAGAAGTTCATCTGTTTCTGGGTCATTTTGGTCGGTGATTAAGTAATCCAGAAGTCCGATGCCTAATCCGTTCGCATCTAACACTATCGCTTCACATTTAAATGCATTAAAAATTTGCTTTATTCGTATCGCTTGAAATTCGAAATGCGATTCCGATAAGGTGTAGATGTTTACAATCTTTTTATCGTTCACACCTGTGGTGCGGGCAGGGGACGATTCAATTACCACAATTTCTGTTGGGCAATTCAATCGACCAACGTCAACGCCCATGACATAATATGTATCTTTATTCTGGCCCTTATCGTATCCATTTTTAGACAGGTTAATGGAACGGTGTTTGTCAAACTTATTCATATCAAAAAATGCACCGTCAAGGGTTCCTGACCAAACACTACCCAATTATATTCTATGCGGTTCGTTAGACCGCATACGTATCCTGCTATATATTGCTATATAGATTAGACTATATCATCTTTATATTTCCAAATATAACCTTTATAATGTTTTAATTTTCCTCTACAACACTCTGAAATATGCCCAGTGCCATTCTTCATATCAGGAAAAACCACTCTCTTAGCTTCTCCGCAAGAACAATACTCGGCAATATAATTTCCATCTAAGTCGAATTGTACGACTGTTTTTGCCTTCCCAGTATTTTGACAAAAGCTTACATCTTTTTTGGTTAATTGAGAATTATATGACCAATAATGTCCTTCTACAGTCAAAGCTGGCTTTTCAGCATTTGCATTAAGAACAATTTTTCCTCTTGAAATACCAGTTTCTTTTACAGCATCGGCGATATTATAAAATGTATGGATACAGTTAAAATTTTTATCATACATATATAAAGTTCGCATATTTGTGTGACAATGATTATCCCATGCGTGCTGTGAATTCTGTTGAGAAGTAATTATCTCTAAATTATTCACTGCATTATTAAATTTATTGCAATCTTTATGATTAACCTCATAACCTTTTTTAATTTCTTGGCCATTATTTAAAAAGAATTGGGCAACAAGCCTATGGGCATACAGTCTCTTTTTATTAGATGGAGTTATAGACAAACTATAATTTAAATATCCTGAATTAGACATTTGCCCTTTTAAATATCTATTAGTTTTAGAGTTAAAACATTTTCCTTTATCGGTTATATAATAAGGTGTGACTTGATTTTCTACAATGATTTGTTTCATCATAGTTCAACACTTCCTCTCAAAATATAATTGTATTACACTTCCTTCGTACTTACGAAGTACTTGCTTCCGCAATAGTCGTTGAACCTACTTTATTAAGGTTGGCTGCTGATTATCTTATATAAGATTTCCCAGCAATTCATAATATTTATAGAGTACAGTATTCGTTTATACTCTCGTTCGAACCCAATTTCGTCCATAGAATTTCCAGTTTCCTGCGCTTGAATGTAATTCGCTGGCTGTAAACCTTCCACCACTGGGATTCGCCAATCTCCTCCTAATATGAACGAATCGTATCCGTTACTGGACACCATGCGGCACAAGGCATCGATTAATTTGTCATACGCATAGGTACCTTTAAATCCTGCACTTGTAACATAAATGTCATTTTGATTTAGGGTTTCATTTGGGTCTACTTTACCGTTCACTTTACGGGAAATAACTAGCATAGGAGCAATAATTTCTTCGTATTTCTGTTGGTCGGTAATAGTAGCTACCTCTTCTGTAAGTACTGCTTGCGCACGGAAGCCTCTCGAAGACGCGCTCATTGATACGTTTTTAATAGTAGACCCATTTCGGAATGAATACGTAACTTCATCTTTCGTCTGACTGGTCTTCGCAAGTGTTCCTCGTGTATCCCAAACAATCTCTCTCGCAAGACCGGGAATCAACTGACATATCTCCGTTATCTTGGAACTCAAAATCATCGCGCTCTGACCTTTACCATCCGCTACTGTGATCAAAGTTGACCTTGGATACAGGATTGCTTTCACCATTAGAGACAGGACAGCCATGAACGATTTTGAGAATCCTCGGCTGAATACCTCATAGACTGTTCTATATCTCATGTTTATCCTTAAAATCAGACGTTGTGTAGGATAAAAATGGAACTTATTATCTGGATTAAGTGAAGCCATATAATCTACGAATTTGTCAGGATACATTCTCCAATAGGAAATAATACGTCTATAGGCTTCAATATTATTCTCAATCTTTGTGGGGTCGATTTCCGCAACCCCTTTTTTGCCATGCGCCGCAACTTTTAATAGATTATTCAGTGCCATAATCTTCCGCCAATCTCTTAGCTTCCTCTTCGCGTTCCCGCATCTTAAATTCTTGGAATTCTGCGGCTTCTTCTGGCGTTAAAATATCATCTTCATCTGGCCGCACTCCCTCTTTCATGATTTCATCAACACTCTTGGTCTTATTTTCCTCAAGTTTCTTGATATAAGATTCAATCAAATCGCCAAGACCAAGTTCATTCTTAACAAGGTTATCTGTATAATTTTTCATATCATTGATAATGAAATCAATCTTATCTTGCGGCACATCTATCGGGTTGTCATATCTAGGAATGATACCTGAATGATTTTCTACGAAGGAAACCAATTCACCAATAGAGTCAATGTCACGTTTCTTCTCTTCCTGCTTCTGAGAATCGGTACATATTTATCTAATATTTCTATTAGTACTGACTATATCTTACTTTACAAAAAATTTATAAAGGACACTGTTTCGGATTTTACTCCTACTCCACCGATGTGTGGATAGTCGATACAGTTTTATTTAGAGTTTTTAAAATAATATCCATGATAGAATTTATTATTTTCAATAGCTTCTTTTAATCTTCCCGTGCTATTTTTATTTAAACCAATAAAGGCATTTGCGCCTCGTAAAGTTCTAAAATGTTTTACAAAATTGCCATCTTCATCATAAGCATCTACACTATGAACATTTGGGTTATTTAATGAAATTTTCTTCTTTTGTTCTTCTGGTAAAGTTTTGCCTAATTTAGCATTACGCATTTTTAATTTTGATTCTTCTGAATGATGTTTGCCATACATTCCAGAATCTTCACCATATAGATGAACACCATACATCGGATTATTGGAACCAGACATCGCTTTAGAGATTTTACGCCTGCGTTCGGCTTCTTGCTCTTCAGTCAGTCCTGTAGTTTTACAAGTGCCATTCCCTCCTTCTGCGATGTTATAAAAATCTTCGCGTCTTGCCGCATCATAATATTTTATCCAATATATTTCTTGTTCATCTAACTCTTCTTACGTGTTACAATAACAAATAATTTCACGCTTAAAATTTTCTTTGCCATACTTTTTAATAGCGTTTACAATCCTAACGCCACTTCCCAAATATCCATCATATTCATAGCCTTTATGCTGTCCAATATATCTTTTACCATCAATCATATTGGTTGTCATATAAATAAATAATTTTCTATCATCCATACTATTTCCTTATTCTAAATATTCAACCACGGGATTACCATATTTAATAAACTTAGGCTTCCCCGTTAGCATATAATTTATTTTTTATTTATATTATACACCCTTATTTAAAATAAGTTAAATGTTACACAGTCCACCTTTTGAACTTACCTGATTTTCTCAACATGTCATTGGCACTTTGCAGGTCTTTAAAAGTTTTTACATCACCCACATCAAGTGCTTGATTCATCTTTAAATCTGTCTTGCAGATGTTCTTCAAAACCTGTTCACGGTCTGTACTTAATTCGTAATCTGCCGCGTATTTTTGATACAGTTCTTCCATCTTTACCCATTCAGATGGTTTATAAAGAAGTCCCCATTTCAATGACAGATATTTAATATCATCTGGGGTGAGTTCAGATGAAATCTGGCTTTCATCGATTCGCGCCACATCTGGAATAAATTGATTTGTATTATCCGCGCCAATAGACAAAGTATCATTCTGTATGTTCTCAACTGGATTCACTCCAAGAGTAGAAGCAATATCAGGTACTAAATTAAGTATCTCTTTTGTTTCTTCTGGAACTTGCGGCGCAGGGGGGTCTTCTTTTGATTTGGCAGGCCTGCCACGTTTCTTCTCCAACTCTGGCGGCAAGCCATTTTCCGCAATATCTTTCGCCATCTCCTTGGCTTGCTCTACCACGTCTTTTTGATTTGATTCATCAAGTGTGTTTTCTGGTACTTCAAGCTCCGCATTGTTTACAAATGCATCTTCTTCCGCATCTTTACAATCTTCTTCTGCTTTTTTCATCTTTTCATTAATCATGTCGATTACAGATTTGCGGCTCATGGTATTATATTGAGCTTGCGAGATTTCTCCTGCTTCAAGTTTATCTAGAAGTTTCTGCTCAAACTCTTCATCTATCTCAGTAGATGCAAGACGGTTCATTTGTTTTTTGGCTTCCTGATAATCAGCGTTGTTCAACTTATCTGAATCTTCATATCCACAATCTGCGTATTGATTCATACGCATTGTCCGCAAATAAGTTCCAAGAACAGACATAGGCCCGAACTTTGCAGGATTCTTCATGTAGGCTTTATTTGCTTGTTCAACCCATTTCGATTCAACATACGGCACATCTATTTCCTTTAGAATCCATTTAAATGTATCGGGTCTTCGGTTATCAACGTACATCGTTAAACATTGTTTACATAAATCGCATCGCTCACCGTTACGTTTTATGTAAAAATCTGTTTCCTTTTTCTTCTTACCGCATTTGGGGCAAGTTTTATATACTGTATCTTGCGGCATCTGTCTCCTTTCTATAAAAATACCCTACATTCTCCAAGAGAAGAAGAAATGTAGGGTAACTTGTTATTTCTTTTTGTTAAGTTTTGCTCGGCATTCGCGGCATGTGCTATAGAAACCATCTTTTGCTGAATTATTCTTTGAGAAAAATAAAGGATGCGCAAGTTTCATTTGGCCGCATTTGCCGCATTTTTTCCACTGTCCATATTCCACATTTGTATAATACCACATAACGTATTTCTTCTGGGCTGTTTCCGCAATCATCTTGGGAATCTTGCGTCTCCAAAGCGTTGAAAAGTATTGTTCTGTATGCGATATGCCGAATTCAGATTCCATTTGCGCAACTATTTCCGCATTGCTCATACCATCAATCTTATAAACCAAAAGATGGTAGAGAATATCATTCTTGTCTTTAAAGGTTTGGTCGATGATATTTTCAAGGTCGATTAATTCCCAGTGCATATCACAGGACAGGTCTGTGTAACATTCCTGCTTGATTGCGGAATAGTATGTGAGAAGAAAAGATACGTGTACTGGATTGAAAAGTGAAATCACGCCATCTGATTGCGGATAACCACGAGAATCAAAAATTATTTTCTCGTCCATCCGCATATGCGCCATAGTTTTCAATTGATTTGATACCTTTGACTTTGCGGGCCAGCCTTTTACAGATTGTTTCAATAGGTACATCTGCTGATATGTTTCGATAATCTGTTTTTTAAGGAAGTACTTTGTCTTCCCTTCAGCTTTTGCCATCTGAACCTTTAAAGATTTTATCAGGCTATCGTAGTCCCGCATACCGGGGATTTCTTCTAGGTCCTGTTCTGAGATTTCATCTTTTTGGTCTAAGATTTGATTCTTATCGTTTGAAATCATGGCGTATAGACCATCTTCTCCGCTTTCAAGACTTGCGGCTATGCCTTCGTATGATACTTGGCGTTTGCGGATAGTTACTTCTCTATTCTTGGTAGAGATGCTGTATTGCTTTTTCTTCTCCTTCTTGGTTTGATTCTTATCGGCAGCGAATAAGATATAGTCTGCCATGACTTTAAGATATGTGTTGTCTATATCTTTTGTAGAGGATAGAATGTCTTTTACACATTTGATTCTTTCATCTGTGGTTTTCAAAGTATAATCCAACTGTGGCATATAGCTCCTTATCTTATGTTAGGCGAACGTTTTGCGAAGCAAAACATTCGCTAAGGCCGCACCTACGGTGCGGACTGTAGAATTCATTTGACAAGGATATTATACCACATAATCACATTTGCCGCAAGCATTAATAATAAAATTTTATTTAATTTTATTATTTTATATTTGCCGCACTTATGTTTATATTAAAATATCATGTGCCGCATTACCGTTTTTTGCCCATAAAATGATTACACGTAAAAATTAGATGTATTGATTAAACGGTATTACCAAGCGCATTGTTCTTTTTGCTTTTTCCGCATACGATTTTGTTCTACTTTAGCTCTTCCAATAGGTTCGATTGTTATAGCTTGCTTGAAAGGAACTGCATATGATTTCGTTGAAATGATGCGCTCTTCATGTTTATTGTTGATTTTTTTCTGTGCCATCTCTGCTTGTCGATATGTAAATGATTTTATATTGTATTCTTTTTTCGCCATGTTTAAAACCATATGTTCATTAAACGAATTCTTTAAATGAACATTATCTATAACATTGAAACGCGGTGTCAAGCGTGAAATGAAGAATTTTTCCCAACTTTCTAGATTTTCTTTTGTCGGTTCTTGACCGGTTAGACTTTTTATCTCCTCTGCCGTGATTAATACGCCAAAATAAATATGTTTATCATTCTTTAATTGGTTATATAGATATTCATATAATTTTTTCTGAGCTTTATTATTTATTGAAATAGCATTATTTATATGATTTGTCCATCGTTGTGAAAAAGAGGCATTGGTATATCCAACATAGATTATTTCTTCTTTATCATTTTTAATATAATATACTCCTTTTTGTTCTTTTACATTTGTTTTATTCTTTGTAAACATGTTTCCTCTTTTTCTTTTATTTTTTTAATCTTTGTGTGAAGAACTATCGTCCTTCTTTTCGGTTTTTATTCTAGCATATATTTTTTAAAAAGTCAAGGGTTTTGTGAAAATTTTTTTAAATAATTTAAAATTTTCCATAAACGGAAAGTTCAAATTCACCAAGAGAGAAAATAAAATGGAAGATGGAGATTTGAGATGTTTGCGGAAAATCCCTTTTTTACAATTGTGAAAAATGGTATTTCAAAAATTGACTTTGGCGGATAAACGGTATTTCAAAAATTGACTTTGGCGGATAATGTGTGCAGGGAACACAAAATCTCCACAAAAAAAACACAATTATCCCGCAAGGGTGCCCCCTATAAATATTTTATTGCTACCCCCATGCCAATAAAAAATTTTATTAATACCCGTCTAAAAATATTTTTCCGCGAAAAACAAAAAACACGCCACTTTATTTGAGTAAAGTTAGCCAAGAGCAACAGTTAACCGAGGGTAGCAGTTAACCCAGGTAAACTTTGTAAATGTGTAGGAAATATGTAGAAAAGATAAAGACAAAATTCTCGCGCACTCTCCGCATTAGTGATATAAATATAAGTGTCAACAGACAATCAACCGAAAGGGCACACCATGTTTAAGTCTGCCGCAAAATTCATCGCTAAGGCCGCTATCGCTTCTGCTATTTTCGTTTTGTTTTTTAAAATCGCTTTCGTACACACGTGCGGCGCGTGCGGGGCTGTTACCTTTGACTCTTGGCAAACTCAAAATCAAAAAGGTCAACTTGTAGACGTGTGCCAAGAGTGCTATCATGAGGTTAGAGCAACCGAGAATTTTGATTAAGGGGCAAGTATGTTCTACTTTAACTACGGACGCAAGTCCTTCACTATCTCGACCGATGCCATAGAGACAGCGGGTTGGAAGTGCTATACTAGAGCTATCGCTAAGGTAAATGCAAGCACTGATACTCACTTGATTGAGTACGTAGCCTACGCGGCAAGTGCTCAAACGCATAAGCTATTGCGCGATGCATTAGGCAAGGACTTTATTAGGTTCTGCTACGATAACGGTACGGCAAAGATAGAGCTAGGGCTACAAGATAGAGTAGTCATGGCGGCATTAAACAATAAATAGCCTTGATAATCGTATAATAATCTATTGCAAACAATGACTAGAGCTGTTATACTTTGGTTGTAAACAAAAGGCCAACAGAAAGGTTACTCAAATGGCTAAGTGGTATGAGTTCGGTAAGTGGGCTATCACCATCGCGTTCGGTGTACTGTTCGCGGTGGCACTTGCTACTGATTTGGATTGGGTGGTTATTTCAGCAGACCTTGACGGGGTGTTAATGTTTGCGGCGTGGGGCTATGAGTGGTACGCTACCGAGGTGTTAGCATGATTGACATTAACCTTATTTTGGTGTTGACTTTTGGAATAGCCGCCATTATCATTGATAGTAACAACGATAATCGACCGATGGGAGATTAAAATGTTTATCGTTACCATGAACAAACCGTTCCATGAGCTTGCAATTAGCGGCGAGCTTCTAGACCCGTCTGATGAGGCCATTATCAAGGACGGTGATGGGGTATGGTACGGTGTCTTTCCGCAAGAAGACAACGATAGCCTTGCGGTGTTTGAAAAGTGCGCTAACCTCCTTAGAGATACTTACTCAGAAGAGTTCGGGTATCTTTCAAGCTTTGATGATAGGTTCACTAAATTCTATTGCTACAATACCAAAACTGATTCGGTTACCAACGCAATTATTGAACTGTTCGACGAGACCGACGACGAGGGGATAGGTTGGCGTTTCGCTTGCACACACGCGCGGAACCTCGTTTAACGTTTCACGTGAAACATTAAAGGGCTAGGGAACATTCCCTAGCCCTTATTTTTGTATTGTCAATATTTATTTTAAAAAACACCAAAAGCCCATTTATGGGCACAAAATTTTACCACAAGTCAAGCATCAAGTCAAGGACTTTTTTCAAATTCACACAATCTACACATTTTATCCCGCATCCCAAAATTGAAACGTTTCAAAATTTTAACGCTTCAAAGTGAACCGTGGTTAACTAAAAAATAGACAATTGTGTCAAGTCCAAAAGAAGAAAAACACAGAAAAAACATTATTCACACGGCCAGGTGGGTGAACGTTCACCTTGGCGTTTCCGCAGGTAAACACACGTGCTAGAATGCCGTTTAATGGATGATACATAATGTTTAGGTATCCTAGACCATTTATACAAAACTGGCCCGTCTGGGGCTATCTGAGAGCCTTACAGGGCTATGCCGCATGGCCTTATTTTATCTTTCTCTTGGCTTTTATTAATTGTGTTCAAAGTGTGAAGGGCTTGAACCAATGCCGCATCTGAGTATACTAATAGTTGTCCAAAGGCGAGGGCGCAAGAGGTTAGCAAAAGGCTAGCCCGCCCGAACGGGGACGTAAGGGGTTAGCTATGGTTACCAAAGACATTTACAATAAGGCGTTGGGCTACACTGGTGATGACGTGCGGCATACGGATAAGTGGACGGGTCTGTACAACGCTTATTGTGACAAGCACGGAAACGTGACTCCCGAAGAGTTTACCGAGATTTACTCTATGTTCTATAATGGTTCTAATGGTAAGGTTGTGAACTCTTATCGCCCGATTGATGACGAGGACGCACGTGCTATTGACAAGTTCATTGGCTTTATGAGTAGCACACCCGTTAGCATGACGGACGCACTTTGCGCTATTAATGCTGTTGCCACTAGCTGGTATCCTTATAATAGCTTTGATAAGACCACGCGCAATCGTCTTGCGAAATATATCAACGCTTTGATTGATAAAGGAGCGATTCCAATCGAGCGCATTAGCATCAAGACGCGTAGCCGAGTTGCTATCTATCTTTACAAGGCGGAATAAAATGAGTCGTGCTATTGTCTTAGATTTGGACGGAACTGTTGTGGGGTTGTACAACGTTCGCGGATGGTTGAAAATGCTTGAACACGAGAACGCCGCACCCTATCTTATTGCAAAGCCTATTGGCAACATGGACAAACTTAACGGTCTTATTTCCATGTTGCAGGGTTACGGATACACGGTTGAGGTTGTTAGTTGGTTGCCAAAAGGTGAGGTATCTAAGGAGTTCGCTAAAGCCGTCCGTAAGAATAAGCGTCTATGGTTGAAAAAACACTTGCCTAGCGTGCCCTTGAAAAACGTCCACGTGGTCAAGTACGGTACTAATAAATGGCGCGTATCCAAGTGCAAGGGCGGTATCTTGTTTGATGATGAGCGCGGCAACATTGACGCATGGCGCAAACAGACCATGAGCGGTAACGCCGTGTTAGTTGACACGCCTAAGAAACTACTTGAAATGTTGGAACAGATAGCGGCCCAAGAGTTAGCCTAAAATTAGGGGACTTTAAGTCCCCTTTTATTATGCGGCCAAAGTTAACCTAGGCGAACAACGTGGGTTAAAGTTAGTCCAGGTAAACCCGATGATGGGCACAAAATTTTAATGCCGCAGATTCGGTTTGTCAAGCATAAATTTCAAAAAACTTGGAAAAAGTAAAAAATATTTTTTCCTGAAACTACTTGCACCATAGCCGCAAATGACTATACTTATAGTTGTCAATTGGGTTTGGCCGAGAAGAAAGGAAAGAAACCCATGGCTAACTTTGTAGTGCTCGATACTGAAACCGCGCCTACCGTTCAATACAAGGACGGTAAAGCCCACCCCGAAACTAGTTTGGTTTATGACTTTGGTTATACCATTCAAGACACGGACAGTAACACCATCCGCGAACGTTCGTTCGTTATTACGGACACCTTCTATCAATTTAAATTGATGGAAAGCGCATACTACGCTAGCAAGTTGCCACAATACTTCGAGGGCATTAAGTCTGGTGAATGGGTAGAAGCGTCAATGTTGACGGCGTGGCGCACTTTCAAGGCAGATTGCAAAGAGTGCAACGTTAAACGCGCGTGGGCGTACAATTGCCGCTTTGATGAAATTGCACTTAATAACACCATCCGCACCTATTCAAATGGTTTCGCCCCGTGGTTCATGCCCTATAATTTGCGGCTCAAAGACGTTTGGGACTACGCTAGCAACATTACTAGCTCTAAGTCCTATCTTAAGTATTGTGTGAACAACGGGCTGTTTACCGCTACTGGTAACCCATCCACTAGTGCGGAGAGCGTCTATAAATTCATCAACGACCAACACGACTTTGAAGAAGACCATACGGCTCTGAGTGATGCTAGAATCGAAGCCGAGATTTTAAGGGCGGCACGCCGCAAACACAAAAAGACCCGCCACGATTCACGCGGTCAAGGTTGGAGAGACGCGGCAACCGCATTTAAAGAGCTTGAATTAGATTAAAGATAAGGGCTAGTAGGGAAACCTACTAGCCCTTTTTCCATGAGAAAAAAACAATAAGGTACCTAAACAAATAAGGCTTACACGATTGCGGCCTATGCGCCCAAGCACTTTGGCCTAATGGGGCCTTAAAACGCGTCTGAGCGCGTCTGAGAGGAAAAAATTTTAGTTTGGTACCGATTGACCCGGCAAGGTGTTACCATGGGTTAACTCTCCGCAAAACGCCTTAGAAAAAGTTAGGTACCTTGTTGAGTTACAAAAGTTAGCCACGTGAAACCGTGGACGGGCACGATTTTACACCCGCCCGCGAAATAAGTCAAGCAGAAATTTAAAAAAAGTTTTTTCTTTTTCTCGCGTGCGGCGAGTCCCAAAACTGTTATACTTGCCTTAGTCGGAGGGATAAAGGGACTTACATACCCCACCTATTATGACTTATTTATTGAGCTACAGTAAGGCCGATTTTTTGTTAGTTTAGGTTAACTTTTAATTGAAACGCTTCAAATTTTAAAGCGCTTTTAAAGACCCAGGCGGGCATGTAATTGAAACGCTTCAATTATTAAAACGGTTTAAAACTAACACATTAGTTTTGCACAAACTAACACATTAGTTCATTGTCAAGTGCGGCGGGTCATTCCGCAATAAAAACACCAAAAGCACACCAAACCTAAATGCTTTCTTCACTATTCACTTTGCCGCATATTTTAATACCGATTATGCAATTTTATGTAACCCATGTTTCAATAAAACGCGGCAAAATTTCCCTGCTCATGGCCATCGATCGATCTACCTGCGGTTTTGTTGAATTGTGTGGAAAGTGTGGAGCAATAAATGAGACTTGCGGCCAAGGCTTATACAGTCTATATTAATAGTTGTCCAAAGGGGACAGGGAAACACCAAGCAAAGGGCTTGGGACTTGTCTCGGGGATAGAAAGGCGGTTCCAATCATGGGTACCCGCACTAAAATGAACTTCACCGACTATCGTATGTTCGAGGTGGTTAACAAGTACCTCGCAACCAACCCCGTTCCTGCGGAGTTCATCGCCGAGGTCATGGGTGACGCTTATAATGTAGACAAGCACACGCCCGAAGAGCTTAACCGTAAGGTGTCGCACAAGTTCCACGTGCTTCGTGACAACGCGGCCAAGCCCAAGGCCCCGAGCAAGACGGCCGTCCTCAACAAGGCGATTGCCGAAAAGGTGTACAACGCCCACGTTGGCGGTGATGCGTTCACCCTCGCCGATATTATGGCTGAGCACCCCAACGAGGTCAAGACTTACGGCAAGGCCGCCGCTGTCTTGAACGTCCTCACGGGTGATGGGCGCGCGGCCAAGACCGCTCCTATCGACAACAAGACCGCCTATCAGATTAAGGCATAGGGTAAAGGCCCTGCTCTCACGGGTGGGGCCTTTTTAATGCCATGAAAGTTAGCCTTGGTTAACTTAGAATCAACCCCTAGGCGAAATCACAAAGTGCTGAAAAAGTCAAGGAAAAAATAAAAAATTCACAGAAAAACCATAATTGGCGACGATTTTACCACAGTTAGGTACCTAACGTCAAGGATTTTTCTAAAAAAAGTTTGCTCTTCACCTAAAATACACAATCCCGAAACACATAAAAAACATAGAAAAAACACAAAATCTACACAAAAAATCCATAAAATCTCCACATAATCTCCATAAAAAATACACCAAAAATCCATAATTGGCCATACCACACCACGCAGCCCTATATGGCAAAAATTCATAGAAATGGGCCTTTTTTTCTGCCGCGCCCGTTTCCCGAAACAACAAGCCAAGAGAAGAAAAAATAAAAGAGTAAAAGGCTGCAAAGGCTCTATATGCGGCCCATCGCTGGAAATCAGACTATACCCAAGAGAAGAGAAAACAAGCCAAGAGAACAAAAATAAACCAAGAGAAGAAAGAAAGCGGGCAGGGTGTTAAAAATTGCCGCATAAAAAAATAGCCACCCTTGCGGCAAGGCAAGAGCGGCTACTGAGCTGTTTAAAATGCTACTAAAGCAGTAACATAAAAAATGTTTTTTTTTCTTATATGTAATCTGTAAGGCGTTGATTACACTTTTTTGCCCTCTACTTTTTAGGAGTGCGTTTCCGCACGACTGAAAGCTCATACGTATTATGGTTCAACTTGAACTTCAAAGTACCCTTGCTCGTGACCTCGAACCCATGCGGCGCATCCTCCCAGTCGTTGACCGTGACAACGCTGTCCGCAAGTGCGCTCTTGATGGAATCAATGATTGCAATCTTCTCGTTCATCTGCTTGCTCCCTGCCTGCATCGTATCTGTCTCTGGACGCCATGCCGCGTCATATGCAATATCGTTTTCCAATAAATACAGGTTGGCAGCGCTACCTGCCAACACACCGCGTTTCTTCAGCTCTTGGATATATGAATCAGGTACCTCTATTTCATGTACGCCGTGTGCATCTTTATACATATGCCGCATATTTTTTCCTTCTTTTGGGAAACAGCAGAGCCTCTATGCCTCAATAATACCTCTGGAAGCCCGTAGAATCGATTCAGAGGGCTTTTAATACTTTTAAGGTAAACTTACTAGGGTACTTATAAATATTTCGATATAAGGCCAATAGAAGACTAAAGAGCGATGTAACGCACGGCCGCACCCTTTGAAGTGGATGCAACCTTCTCGGCACGCCCGTCCTCTACAAGGAAGCGCATGTTGGCGGAAACCTTGCGGGTAGAGACACCGACCATGGACTCCGCAACCTCCTTGGAAGTGGCACCGTCCTTGTGGGTCTTAAGAACATCGTACATGGCATCAAGGAAAGCCTGCTTCTCCGCAACCTTCTCCTTGCTTGCGGCATTCTTCTTCTCGATGTCCGCAATCTTCTTGTCGCAGAACTCAACGATGTCCGCATTGTCGCTCATGGCGTTCTTGATAGTAGTGTAAATCTCAATCTGTGTCATTGTGTTTTCTCTTTCTCTTGGGTTGGGAGGTTTCCTTCACCCCCTTTTCTTTAACTATATTATATAATTTACTTTGTCTCTTGGCAAGGATTTTTTTAAAGCCAAAATGAGTTTTAAAATCAAAATGAAAATGAGATTGAAAATGAAATACAAAATCAAATTGAAAATCAACATGAAATTGAAAATTAAAATGAATTTCAAAATGAAAATTAAAAATGAAAACCAAAAGGAAATTCAAAATGAAAATCATTTTATTGCGCGGAAAATGCGGCAAAAACTACCGCTTACCGAAAATTTACTACCTTTCGCCGAATTTTTGGGCAAATGCCTGTAAAATTGGCCGCAGTTTTTTTAAGTATAGCAGTATAAGAAAGAAAAAGAAAAGAAAAACCGCATAAAAAGAAAAGAAAAAGAAAGAAATACATAAAAAACTTTAAATAATTTAAAATAAATTAAATAAAATTAATTAAATATTATATATAAATTAATTTAAATAATATAAATTAAATAATTTAAAATAAATAT
>ERZ808292.2-NODE-2-length-168097-cov-38.691506_pt1 | contig 168097 bp, 144 predicted proteins | sample MGYA00521275_ERZ808292 | MGnify/ENA primary metagenome ERZ808292 (study PRJEB31516, sample SAMN03275613) | gut metagenome | biome: mammalia-associated habitat; material: feces | host: Papio cynocephalus | place: Kenya | collected 2012-07-26 ... | reverse complement strand
AAACGAATAATTTTTCGTAGATTTTCTTAAAATTTTATTTAACAGTTATTTACCCCTCCAAGAATTACGTACACCAATGATAATGTACTTACAGTTGCCTCACAGTTTTCTCTTAATCTTTTCTCCGAAACTGTTCTCTACTACTTTCATCCTTGATGAATGCCTCGATTTGTCGCCTGTTTCCTCGCCGTCGTAAATAAATAAGTTTCGTGGCCATGAACCCACTTATTACACGTTTACGGAAAGTGTAAATACCGATGCTTGTGTTTTACAATAAAAGCAATAAACATTGGTTCTCATTGTAAAAGCTTCCTTAGTAAGAAATTTATTACCAAGAATTAACTCCTTCAACAACTATTTCCAATGGGTGCTATATTGGTTTCGAACCAATGACCTACGGAACCACAATCCGTTGCTCTGCCAACTGAGCTAATAGCACCATAATATATTATATGAAAGAACTAAACTACCTCATATAAAGGTCTCCATTCATTCACAGTTTCATCATACCAACACTCGAAACTTTCATCCATATCATCAAACCATTCTTGAATACCTTCGGCAATGACTTCCTTTGCATTGGCACGAGACAATTTAATTTCTCTTTTTGCATCCATTTGGTCTGACACATATGAACGTGACGTTGAACTGTCTCTCAGATACTTTGCCCAAGGATCGTTGTTCTTCATTTCTTTCCAAGTTAATGGCTTTCTGAAATTCTTGATAATTATTGTTTTCTTATCACCATTACTATCCTCATAAGAATGAATCCGTTTACCATCCTCAATAATGCTGTCGAACATAAATCTCTTGCAGCGAGAATTCCATTTTGTTTCAGTCTTCTTTCTACGCCAAGCTCTGTCTCTCATAACTACGATATTTAATAAGAATTAATTCACCTATTAATAAACATAGATGTATACTACAAGGAGGTCGATTTCATATATGGAATTTCTTCTCGATATATTAATTCTCTCCTTTATTATGTGTGACCGACGAGACTCGAACTCGTGACCCACGGATTAAAAATCCGTTGCTCTGCCAACTGAGCTACGGTCACTAAGGTTTTTAGATTCTCAGATGAAACCTTCAAAAATCCCTGACATTATACGATAGAACAATAACCTTAAGTCGTCATCCCATTCCTTTTTACTTATGAATTACTTATCACGTGATTTGTTCATTCACTTTCATCCAGATTCAGCACCACCATTTTTGAGCTTTAGACTTCTCATTTATATAGAAGTAAGAGGCCTGGGTGGAAGTTACGATTCAGTAATAACTGACAATAATTCGTTTTGTTTCCATAAGTAGCGAAAGCGGGACTCGGACCCGCACGGTCATTACTGACCAAGGGATTTTAAGTCCCTCGTGGCTGCCAATTACACCATTTCGCCATACTATATTATTTTGAGCCTCCTGTCGGCAACGATCCAACAACCTCATGTTTACAAAACATGCGCTCTACCAATTGAGCTAAGGAGGCAAAATTAACTGAGAACTAATATTGTGAGTTTTAAATAAGAATCTTGGACATTCTGTTTCCTTTATAAGTGTATTAATCGAAGTAACTCACAAACCACTACAGTTAAATTGAGCGGGATAAGGGAGTCGAACCGTATATAAAATTCTAAGAAAAATTATGATTTTACTTAGTTTTTATTTCTTGTTTCATCCTATCACTACTTTTTAGGCTGCTTTAGCAACGGTCATCCATAGTTGGATAGTCCACAAGCGTAAATTCGGCAGTACGGCTGCCTATTAAACGATTTCTTTAACTTATTTATCTTTGCAAAAATACAAAAAATTCGTCATAAAAACGAATAATTTTTCGTAGATTTTCTTAAAATTTTATTTAACAGTTATTTACCCTCCTCCCCTGCTTGGAAGGCAGGTATAATACCGATATACAAATCCCACATTTAATGTTTTTGAGGCGATTATTGGAATCGAACCAATGTATTCGGTTTTGCAGACCGACGGCTAAACCACTCACCCAAATCGCCATATTAATATGTAGCCCAAGCAGGACTCGAACCTGCACACCTTTAAGTAGCTGCTTTTGAGACAACCGTGTCTACCAATTCCACCATTGGACCAAATTATATAATATATGGTACGTACTTGATAGGTGAGGTTTACCATTTAAGCGTCCCCTACTAATGTTTCCTGTCCTCGGGGTCTAACCATCTATCACATATATTATATTATAGTTACATCTATTTGCATACGGAGTAGGCTTCGAACCCACGACCTTCGATTTTGGAGTCTACTGCTCTGCCAATTGAGCTACCTGTATATAAATGTCATCGGTATGAGAATCGAACTCATATTTCTGGCGTGAAAAGCCAACGTCCTGACCATTAGACGAACCGACGATAATAAGAATGAAGATTTGATAAATTCAGTCTTAAGATGTTTTTATTTTCAGGTAAAATTCGAAGTAACTGAACTTCCACTATCACTCTGTGTTGAGCAGGATCGTTGAATCGAACAACTCCCTCGTCTTGGACAGACGATGTGCAACCTTTACACCAAATCCGCATAAATCGTTGTCCCAGGAGGATTCGAACCTCCACAAACAGAACCAAAATCTGTTGTGCTACCATTACACAATGGGACAATGTTTTGATAAACATATTTAACTAATGCACTATATGTTTTGTGGAACAGGTTGGGATTGAACCAACGACCATCAGATCTTCAATCTGACACTCTACCACTGAGTTACAGTTCCAAATTAAACAGAGAAAACTAACAAGGTGTAATAATTGTTTTGACAATTCCCTAAATTGTTGTGTTAACCATTTCACCAAATGACCTTGGAGGTCATTAAAGGATTCGAACCTTTATAAAACGAAGTAACCTTGTTACCGCTACTGTTTAAATTTCTTAAAAATTAATAGAAGAATTTTTGAAAGAGTAAATGAATCTTTACGATTACGGTTGGGATTGAACCAACGACATTCTGCTTACGAAGCGGACACTCTAACCATCTGAGTTACGAAGTAACTCTTTCACCACTATCTATTAAATGTTTTGCGGGGCCGGAGGGAATCGAACCCTCGTCTAAAGATTAACAGTCTTTCGCTTGACCGTCCAGCTACAGCCCCGAATAATTATTATTTTATCTTTATTTCGTCATTCACAGAAAATAATTTAGGAATTCTGTTAAGGATAAATCACTCCTTATATATTTACTGAACTAAGTTTTCATCAAGTTTATATTTGATTACTCACTGTGGTTTTTCACCAATCCTCTCCTATACTAATTCTGTTTAATCTAATATAGTGTTTTGTTTCCATTATAATCTCAATATGTCAAAGAACGATTGTAGATAACCTCTTGTTTCTGTTTGGAAAGGTACTACTTTATTTTCAATTCTCCAAACTTTTTTTGTTAAAATTTGTTTAACTATCGAAGTTTTTCAAACTTACTTAAATTTTGTATAGATGACAGGACTCGAACCTGCGACGACTGCATCCCAAATGCAGAATTCTACCAACTGAATTACATCTATATCTTTTTGCCAAAGAACGCTTATCTTTTGATTGACGATGCAAAGGTACTACTTTATTTCGGAACTACCAAATATTTCGGCAATTATTTTCTTCATTTTAACGTTTTTTTCATCAAAAGACATATATCATAGTCCTTTCCATATCCTTCTGAGTAACTTTCCGCCTCTTTTACTTCCCATTCTGTATTATAATCCAATTTTGGAAAGAATGTATCGGCATCATCAACTCTCTGTTTTATTCTTGTTAAATATACTGTATCGGCATAATCTTTATCAATAGTCTCCTTATATAATGTACCTCCACCTATTATGAATATTTCCTTGTCTTTGAAATTCTGTTCTGCAAAGGTTATTGCGTCTTCCAATGAGGATTTCCAAAACAAATTGTCGATATCTTCTCCTTGATGCCTTGACAATACAATGTTTATTCGGTTCGGCAACACCTTGCCAATGCTTTCATATGTCTTTTTTCCCATTATCACGACCTTTCCTGTTGTCATTTCCTTGAAATGTTTCATATCACCATTTAATGAGAATAAAAGTTGTCCCTTTCTTCCTATTGCGTCATTCTCGGTGACGGCGACTATTATTTTTACCTTTTTCATATATTATTATTTTGCATTAATGATTTATAAAAAGAAAAAACTGTGATTTTGCCTTATTTGGTATCATCACAGTCGGGAATATATATTGAGTTTACGTAAAAATGAATATGCTTTCTCTAACTATCTCCTACACTGCCTTTGATACCGTCATTTTTTGACAATGGGCTATTGCCACTACAGGTCTGTTCATCTACATTTAATGTAAATGAACATCCGTTCGGATTATATGATGTAAATTGTAAATCTCCCATTGTTTAAATTATCGTTACATATTATAAATATAAGTATACTTTCGAAAATATCAAAATTTATAGAAAAATTTTATTTTTTTTTTCAAACAGAATAAAAATAATTCAAAAAGTTTTCCAAATCCTTGGTCGAAAATGTATAATATCCACCATTTTTAGATTTTCCTATACATTTGACGTATTCAACGAACAAATTTGATTTCATCGCATCCTCTACTTTGTGGTATAATTGTCTCATTGCTTCCTTATTTTGCACCATACCATTTCTCATTATATAGAAGCCACTATATATTGCGGTTTTCGGTGGTAATTCACGTAATATTACGTCATTCTGCCATCTTATAAGGTTATTGCAAGAAATGCGATATTTATTGACATCCTTGATTGCTTGCGTTCTTCCATAAAGATACCAATTAGATTTGGCAGTATCAATTTCTAATTTCTCTGCCCTTTGTTCCAAAATACTACGTGTATACAAACAAAGATTATCATAATCTAAATTCTTCCCTTCTTCATCATAGGGATAGATTATGTATTTATGCTCTCCTTTAGATGCTTTTACGCAATCGATTACAGTGTCACAATAATAATCAACGTAACTATCAATATTAACATCTTTATCATCGGTCTCAATAATAAACAGTTTGTCTTTCAATGTGGCCAATCCATTTTTTACTATAAAACGTTTACCATTGTCTTTTATATTATACGATAATACCTCACGTACCACATTATTAGTCTCAACTTGAGTTAATATTTTTTCTCCTATGAACAAGTCATTTTTATTAACAATACAGTGTTTTTGATTAATATTATTCATTAAATTATTAAAATTACCGTGATAAACAGTTACATTATCATCGATGCTTGGGTGTCTTCTCAATATTGATATGCAAGTAAATGTAGTAGCATCTTCGAACAATTTATCGGTATCGAAATTATAGATTTTCATCAGTCTATTACCATCGTATAAATAATCACGCAACCAATAACCAGCCTTACTTGTTAACCAAGAATTAGGTGTTATATACCCTAATATACCATCCTTATTAAGCATCTTGATACCCTTCTCGAAAAATGCTATATATAAATCAGTCATCCCGTCACAACAGAATGAAAAATTATTTTTTAGCAAGTCATAATTCTCTTTTGATAAATGATGCACATTGCAATAGGGAGGATTTCCGACGACATAATCCATACGATTAACGAAATCACATTCAGTTAAAGCATTGGAATTTCTAATATCCCATTGGACATTATTGACACCATATTTATTCACAATGATATTTAATCTATCGATGGTCTCATTGTATGCACCCTTATCAATTTCAATACCATGAATATATGTTTCCAAATAATCCCTATCGACCTTTTCTACGTATTCAAATACTCGTTTCACAATTTCAGCAAGGAAGTTACCATTACCGCAACTATTGTCAATAATATGTTTATCGGTTATAAGGTCACATTTATTAAATCCTACCTCGTCCAAGATAAAATTGACAACCTTAGACGGTGTATAAATCTGTTCATTATGCATATTATTTGAAAAAATTTTTAATCAGCTTATTATATTTTTCCACAACATTGAAATCTATCGGTTTTCCCTCTATTACTTTCGGACTTAGATTATCTTTTGTCCTTACAGCAAAATCTAAATTAGGGTCAATTTCAAATTTGATATTGTCAGGCACCTTATTCAATGATATTTTGAATAATGTATATCGGTGTTTATTTAAATTATTTCTTATCTTACAGTCTTTTTGATATACTTGGTCGACGATATGTATTATGGGAGCATCCTGCGTGAAAAAGAACACTTCGTTCCCATACGTAAATATTTCATTCTTACTTTTAGGTACGAATCCTTGTTGTAATATCTTTTCTTTGTTATAAGAAGGTGTTATATGAATTAAAAATTCCATTTTTTTCTTCAATTCATATGTCAACGAATCGCTGAACTTCTGTGTATACATCTGATAAACGACATTGTAAATATTCTCAGTGTTTTCATTTGCTATTTCATAACCACATAAATTCATTGCCTTTTTCATTTGGTTTTTCTTCTCAGGCGTGTTCTCATACATAACTAATATCTTATGTATATCACCTTTGTTAATAACATTTATCTGATTATCTTGTAAACCAAACAATCTTTTTATATATTTAACTGTGTTATTAATCGGATAAGTCTTAATCAATCCTTCTGTAATTGGCTTACTTCCTTCGAAGTACTTTATCGCTAACGGATTATCTTGTTCAAATATTTCAAAAAATTTATTTCTCATTATGCATTTCCTAAAGTAGAAAAAGCTCAGTGAACTTATCGTTTCCGACTTATCCATTGAACCTTTTCTTAATATTAATGTATTTAAATCTCAATTGCCTCGATTTCTTTTATCACAGCATCCCAACCTTTACATTGAGAGGTGATTACATCGAAAATCTTGTCAGACCATCCTGCAATATTCAGTATACGCTGACTTCTGTCAAACACACTTGTACTGCCACTTTGTATAAGATTAACGACGATAAAATTGGCATTTGGATTGACTTTACGGAATTCCTTGAACAACTCGTGAAAATGTTCTCCTCTATCAGAGGAAGAATTTCCATACCAAGCGGTAAAGTCATCATAATGACTATGTTTAGAATAACCATCGCCTATCTGACAATCAGAGAATACAATGACATTGTCAATCTTTTTCTTCTCCTTAATGACATTACGAAGAAAATCATATATGCCAGTTTCGGTTGCTCCTCCGCACTCACGTCCTTTCTTATATGTCCAACTCGTGTAATCAAGAAGTCTCATGTCCCTCTTTACAGGAACCGTTATCAACTTATCGCCGAAAAGACCTACATACACATTATCTTGACGATACATTACCATAGAAGCAAATAGGTGGGCAATCATCGAAGAGTTTGTCTTCGAGAAAGCGGATACTCTTGACGAGCCTCCGTCATCGCCTCTCATACTTCCACTATCATCTACCAATATAGCAACATTACCATCCAATTTAGGAATATTCAGACAAGAAAGCTCAAGTGCATTTTCGATTGCATTAAGAATCTTCTCCCTGTTAGAATTAAATTCATCCTCGTTACAAAGATTTGACACTTTCTCATCCTCGAATTGAATCGATGATTTATTTGTTGAACTTTCGTTCTCGTACCTCATCTTTTCGATTTCAGCATATGCAGTAGCGAATCTGAAAGGAAGAAGACGACTATTAAGGATCTTATCCTTTGTGGTCAACTGTGCGCAAGCATCATCAATTTTATCCGGGGCATAAAGAATTATGTTACGAAGGTTTCTGAGCAAATTCATAATAGGCATTCCCTTCACATTGTCAATCACTGTTGTAATTGCTTCTTTCTTTGCCTCTACTTTGTCTTTCTCAGACATATCCTTAGTCTTCTGCCCAGCTTTAGTCATCTCTTTTTCAAGGATTTTGGAATCATACAATCCATTCAATGATTTGCCCTCTATCAACCGTTTGTATGCCTCAGCATTCTTTTGTGTTGCCTTTGGATGGAACAATCGCACAAGGTCGACAAGGCTGAAACTGCGGGTCTTCATCTTGTATTTGTCGATTCGATAGGCATCAAGACGTTCCAAGGCAGACTTGAAGCCTTTCTTCATTGAATTAGGTATTTTCTTAATGTCGTTGTCTACCATTCCGTTAAGATGAGCATATGCAGAAAGAATTTCAGTCATATCATCGGGTCTAATCACTATGCGATTATAAAAGTTTTTCGCATAATCCTTATTCTGTAAATTCCTTGCGATATATGCTGAAATAAGATGGGTTACTGAACGTAGATTACCATTATTACGAGCGTAAATTGCCAACTTAGCGGCGAACAATGGGTCAACTTTATCAAGAAGCCCCTTAATACGATTGACAATCTCTGATTGTTTCTCGTAGTAAGAATTTTCCAAAAAAGTTGTCATCACAGTGCTGACCAATTCTTCTTTCTCTTTGAGTTTGAAAGCTTTTTCACCCATGAAGTTTACCTCGGTAGGTTCTACTCCTACTTTTTTTGTACTAAAACGTACCATATTTCCACTATTTAATTTAAATTATTAAAAGAATTTTCTTAATTCGATGCAAAGGTACTACTTTATTTTCAATTCTCCAAATATTTGATATTAAAATTCGTTAAATTAAAAAAAGTATTTGTGGTACTATAGATATTATTATAATCTTGGTCGCCAATTACCTGTTCTATAATATTTTTATTTACATAGTATAATAATTTTATATTGTTAGAAGCACACTTATTGTATTTAGATAAATCCCTTTTAACGTTCAATCGATATCCTTCTTCGCCACCAAAAACATCAACCGTAACAAAATGCTGTACTCCTTGACATTCAATAGCGATATTATATTCTGGAAGATAGAAATCTAAACTTTGTTTGCCAAGCCATTTTAAATCTTTACTTGATGACTGGTATATATATTTAATATGTTTCTGCTCAAGGAAATTAATTACTTCACATTCCATCTTTGATTGGTTGCATTTAGGACAGCCATGACCTCGTAAATGAGTTGAAGGGGTTTGTTCAAAGTCCCCATGTTTTCTGCAAGTTATAATTACTGGTAATTTAGAATTCGTATATACAGTTTTTAAGTACAGATATTTTCCATTATGGATTTCATTTGATTTCTTGATAAACTCCTCTGTTGTAGAATTATTAATTAACGCTAATTTTTCAAACTTACATTTAGGGCAATTTTCGCCATTTAAATGACTTTTGGCTACTTGCTCGAATATTCCGTGTTCGACACCATTCTTATCTTTTCTATGACAAATAATTTTTACTTTGGAATGACTATCCTTATAGACAACATTACTATAATCGTAAAGTTCACCGTGAATTAATTTTGCTTCATATATAAATTCATCTGTATTACGTTGATAACAGTTTGCACATTTTGGACATCCATGACCTTGTAGATGTGTCAATGCCTGTTGAACAAATTCACCGTGTTCATTCCCATTCTTATCTTTTTCGTGACAAATAATTGTGACATCGTTTTTGCTACCACTATAAACTGTCTTCGAATAGTCATATTTTTTTCTGTGTATTATATCAGCTTCTCTTATAAATTCCTCGGTCGATTTTCTTTTGTTTCCGTAACAGAAAGGACAACCTTGTTTCATATTTATGTGGCTAGATGGTCTTTGTTCGAACGTAGTACCACAAACATTACAAGTTATCTCAACAGGTGTTATGCTGTTTACATATTCTATTCCGGTATAATCATACCTATTTCCGTGAATTTTTCTCGCCTTTTGAATAAATTCTTCCTTAGTGTAACGACGTTTATTTGCCCTTTCCTCAATATTACATTTACAGCATCCACAACCTCGTAAGTGCGTTTTAACCGACTGTTCAAACACTCCATGTTTAGAACAAATAATTTTTACTTTATCGGTTTTCCTTGTAAAATCGACCAAGTGATAATCATATTTGTCCCCATTTATCTTCCTTGCTTCCTCTACGAATTCCTTTATTGTCATTTAATTTATTCTTTCGTTAAAGCTTTTCTCCACAGATATGGCGAATGCCCTATTCCATGAATGGACATATTTATCAATTTCTCCTCATCGATACTGCTATTCCATCTCTTTCTCTCCCATTCGACGATTCTTATCGCATTATCACGGATTAATCTATATTTATCTTCAAATATACCGAATGGTATCGAATATTTAAATTTCTTTCCTACGATGGTAAAGTAATCCTCAGCATCTGCCATATTCTTCCATTCGTTACATTCATCTTTCATAACATAGTCGTTCTTTTCACTGTCATACGGAAGAGTAGAATCTCGTTTTTCCCAATATTCACTATGGATAACCCCATTATCATTTAACTGGCTGTATACGAAAGATGTTTGCTGATATTTACCATTCAATATCTTTGCCGTATCAAGAGACATATTAAAGACAGCATAAGGATGTTCTGCATTTCCAAACTGACCAATGGCAGGAACAAAGGAATATCCTCCCATCTTTATGTCATTCAGAAGAGATTTTTTTACTTTTTTGTTAAACTGCGAACTTGCTTGTTGTGAATCAGGATTTTCAGAAGTAAACACGACGATTGTCTTTATCGCATTAAAGCCTCTCTTTCCTTTCATAAATGCGTTTTCGAAATCTTTTACATTTCTTTTCTTCTGACTTATACTGAGTTCGTTCAACGTAGTGTTAACCGTTTCCTTTATTATGTCTTTAAGTTTATTATCAGTTAATTTTATTACTCGTTTCATCATACTTATCGCTATTTAATTTATTATCCGATATATAAGCTTTCATAAACGATAGAATCATTCGATTTGCCTATAGTTCTCTTGAACGATGAATTACCGCTCTTTATATACAAATGTTCCTTGTAAAGCTCCTTAGGGACATCAAATGTGTTGTCTTCTCTTCCACTGATACCATCATATGACAATATATAAGGACAATTTAGAGTTTTTATATATTCAAATAAGGCCTTTTGGTTAAAATTTCCGAAATACATTCCTTTTGTGTTTGCATAAGGTGGATCCATATAAATGAAATCATCATTATTCGGCTTTATATTAGTAAATGAACAGCATTTAAACTTAACATTATGTTCATTAAGTAAAACAGACCATTCATTGACTATATCCTTTAATTTATCAGGCAAAATACCATTCCTTGTTACGTGAAATGAATTGTTAAATTGACCTTCTGAATTATATCTTGGCATACCATTGGTTGTGGTTCTCATTATAAACATAAAATCCAATGGATTGTGTTCCTTATTGTATCTTTCCCTTATTTTGCTGAAGTATTTCTTCTTTCTTTCCTTATCGTCATCTTTATTCAATTCATTCCATAGCTGTTCATAATGATTTGCGACCTCTTTAGGATTGTCCTTTATTTTATTCCATAAATTAATCAATCCTTCGTTCAAATCAGAACAAACATATCTGTTTACCTTTATTACATCAGAACTGTCCATCAATTTTCTTAGCATTGAAGCCCCTCCCACAAAAGGTTCATAGTAGGTATTAATGTTTTTTGGGAAATACTTTATTATCTCGTTGGCTTGAGACCTTTTGCTGCCACTCCACTTTATTACAGGTTGAAAATTTGCCATCGTATTATACTTTATTTTATTGTCCAATTGTATCTTTGATTCATAGTCAGAAAATTAAACGCTGCCTTGTATGACGGAAAACTCCTTATGAAGCAACCATATATATCATATACTTTGAATTTCGACATATTTATATTATTTTATTTGATATTTATAAAAGAATAACTATATTGTATGTATTATGAATTTTAAAACTATCTGTGATAGTATCTTTAAACTTTATCTGTATGCCGACAATTGTAAGATGATACATTATTCGACCGATAGTAATCACGAACACGAACTTGCCGACAAAGTTAGAGACTGTATCATCGACTTTACTGATAATCTTGCCGAAAGTACTTTTGGTTTCTATGGTAAGCCTAAATTTAATGATTTATCATTGACACATTCAATATCATCTACAAACGACTTGGGTAAGTTATGCCAAAACACCGTCGATATTGCTGAAGCAATTCGTACAGATTTTAACAAGAACGAAAAACTCAGCGGAATTGTATCACTGATTGATGATTTCAAGAAAGAAATGTCAAAGAATGTATTCCTTGCGACATTCGATAAAGTTTCCAACTATCAGATGAAAAAATAATTTAATTAATATCATAATAAAATGGGATGTAATTGCGGTAAAAAAAAATTGCAAAGCCAACCAAAGAAGATAATCAAGAGTCCAAGTTCACAAAGCTCATCAACAAGTGGCTCGGTTGGTAAAAGAATTATTAGAAGGGCAATGAGATAACATCATAATTCTTGAAGAGAAGGTCATTTGATTTGACCTTCTCTTTTCTTTTTATTATACTCGATCGCCTCCTTTGATACCCTTTCCAATTCACTCTTTATCAGTTGTCTGATTTCAAATGAAAATGTCTCTCCTTTTTTCAAATCATCAAATAGTCCTTTTACTCTCTCTCTTATATTCTGTCCCATCAGTTGTTAGAATTAAATAATAATTTTATCAACGAACCCTTTTTCGAGTGCTTGTGATGCCGTTAGAATTGTATCACGGTCACACATCTTTTCCATTTCATCATAAGTTACCTTGCCATAGGTGTTATCAGTCAGCATTTGCGTAAGCTCGGTTTTCAATAATTCAATTTCCTTAGCGTGAATTTGAATGTCGCTGCATTGCGTACCTGCACTAATGCCAGACATAGGCTGATGAACTAGAAAACGTGAGTGAGGCAATATAAGTCTCTTCCCTTTGGTTCCACTACTTGCAATTACTGTAGCCATAGAAGCTACCATTCCCATACAGATGGTAGATACATCACATTTTATATAATGCATCGTATCGACGATTTTGTAGCCATCGTATATATTTCCTCCCGGACTCGACGTAAGTATAGTAATATCACTGTTACTTTGATTTTCAAGCCACAACAACTGTGCCGAAATAATATTGGATACATCGGGATCAATTTCGCTGCCTAAAAATAGGGTTCTGTCTAACATCAACCGAGAAAATACGTCCATCGTCACGACATTCAATTTTCGCTCCTCTATTACAGTAGGATTGATGTAATTACCCATAGGATTTAAAAAATTCCTATATGAATCTAACTTATTTGTGCTTATTCCTTTACTATTGGCAAATTTTTCGAAATCACTTTTCTGCATTTTCTATTCTTTCTTTACTAATGTCAAAATAATCTTCATTTATCTCCACCCCTATGAAATTTCGGTTGTTCTTTATACAAGCAACGCCAGTGCTTCCACTTCCCATACAGAAATCCAACACTATGCCATTTTCAGGACAATATGACTTGACAAGAAATTCCATCAAAGCGACAGGTTTCTGTGTTGGATGTAATTGATCCTGTCTTCTCCATTTTTGTTGGAAATCCAACACTGTCGAAGGGTGTCGTGTACCTTTATTGTCGGTTTCAACACCTTGTATGCCATAACCTAAGTTATTCTTCTTGTTAGGGGTATACTTACGTTTATATGGTTTCCCCTCAGTCATTTGTGGACAATAATAAGAAGAGGGTTTGCCAAATACCAAAATACTCTCGTGTTTTTTCAAAGGCATATATTTCGCCGTTAATGGTGAACCGCACTTAGATTTTTTCCATATTAGTTCATAACGGAATCTTTTCTCGTTGGATAACGCCAACTTGTATGCGAACATACCTGTACCGAATAAAACGATATTACCCTTTGGTTTAACCAACTTATTCAGACATTGCCACATTTCATCAAATGGGATAACATTGTCCCAATGAAGTATTGTCTTGCCGTATGGAGGATCACAGATAACGGCATCAACTTTGATACCTTCCGATATAAGTTGATGCATTACCTTTATACAGTCGTCATTATACAATAAATAACGTTTATCCTCAAACATTATTAATCTTTCTTTTTATTTTTCTTATTCTCTTTTTCAAGCTGCTTGCGTTCCTTCTCTTCCTCAGCAATCTGTTCAATTGCGACCACAGCACTCTCAGCGGCCCTCAGCAAATTGTCACCAAATTTCTGCAACCCCCAAGTCGTAACAGTGATACGTGGTGCACCAATGGAAACCTTTCCATTCTCGGGATTAAAAATAATATTATTAATTGCATCTCTCATAAGAGTTTCCTTCGCATCATCGTCAAGACGGTCGAATGCCTCTTCGTATACAATGATAAACACGGTTGATTCATCCTTCGCCAATTCACCTTCAATTGGTCCGGCTTTCTTAATCTTGATGACCTCCTTGCTCTTCTTGACTGCATATGTCTTCACACTGATGTAGTTATCAAGTCCTGTTTCGGAGATAATGTTTTCAATCAATTCAACTGTGTCTTCTGAAAGTTTACCTAATTTTGCCATTTCTAAAAATAAATTTAAATTAAAAATTATACCTTACCATATTGGTTACGATAAGATGTTTTACTTTACTCATTGCAAAGATAATACTTATTTTCCTATTAAAAACATTAAGTAGCCATATATTTATAGAAAATATGATTTTTTAACACTATGTTAGGTCTTAAAGGGTTAATTAAGCAAGAAGAAGAAAGAAAACGTAAGAAAGAAGAACGTGAAAAACGCAAAAAAGAAAAAGAGGAAGCAAAGAAAGCCGAGAAACGAGCAAAACGAATTAAGAAACTGCGTCACCAACAAAATCAAAGATATTACGCTAAGATAAAGAAAAAGATGGAAAAAGAGCGTAAGGAAAAAGGTGACAAATGGGGTTATTGCATGGTATTGCTTGTTAAAAACCACAAGAGGGTAAAAAGGTTAGGTGCTTCGTGGTGGAAAACCGATGCCTTTGAAATATATAACAAGGCGTTGGAAGAAAATCACAAGGAAGTGAAGTTTCCTGTCAAATTCAGAACTTCTTGTGAGAGTTCCGTCAGAAAGAACAATCGAATTGACACCAAATGGGAAGTAATCGTCGTACAACGATTAAGTGATGAGGAAGAAAATAACATAACGCAGTTCAGAAATGATAATGGTAAATTTGTGAATGTGGAAATTGTCGACAAGCAGCTATATAAAGTAATTGCAAGAGACGAGTGGTTCGTTGAGGAACATTTCTATGTATACGGTTATCATCCGAAAAAGGACAGAAAGACATATCAGTTCATATTGGATAATTTAATCCTTAAGAAATTAAACGAGATCAATGACGTGATACAAATTACGACGGTTAGAAATAAATTGATCATTAGCCATAGCGAGGATTTCGATTTCGTGATTTGCAAGAATCACGAGGAAGCTGAAAGGTTATATTCGACGTTACAAACCGATGATGCGTTAGTAAAAAATAAACGTGTTATTTTCTTTGGTGACGTTACCAATCTGAATTCAGTGCAAAAAGTCTACGACAAAATAGAAGAAAAGACTGGATGGGATAGGGCATTAATTAAAAAAGTATCGGTATTGTAGTATAGATAAAGGTGGAACATTACGTTTCCACCTTTTCTCTTATATTAAATTTCACATTGGATATCGTCGCATCTATATCCTTGCTATGTACAAAGCCATCATCATTGTCATTATGTGTCAGACGATAAAATTCCTTGTCGATACCATATGCCGTCGTTGGTGATACGTTGACCACAATGGAAATGTCGTTTCTTATTTCTTTCGGCAATTTCTCTTCAAGTATTGCTTCATTAATTACATCTGCCAATTTATATATATGTCTAAGCTCCATCGTATTCACCTCCGAATAATATGTATCTTATTTTATCTAAGAATGCCTTGAATTTTAATCTGAACGGCTTCTTGATAGGAATTGGCTTCGTATAATATTGAATGTCGTTTCTTAATTCATTTCCCACGCCATTCTTGAATCTGTCGACCAATATATTTTTCTCGTTCTCCAATTCCGTTTTGGCTATCAAGGCATCCTGCTTGTTTGTCATTACCTCTTTTCTCATACTATCGTAATAATTAGCCATCGTTGTTAGTCCTCATACGTTTTGGAATTATTTTCTAAATATTCATCAAGTACGTGTAATAGCCAAACAGTACCACAGGTTAAGAATGCATCCATAGGTATTATAAGCCACCATAATCCGCTTCCTCCTAATATCATATTAAAAGGGGTTATTCTAATAGGTATCCACAAATAGTTTGCCATTGAGAATATGCCTCCTATCCACGTGGAGAGGCATAGAGGGCATTGGAATAATTCACCTACCTTAGGGTGGATTGCATTCATTAGTCTTCTGAAATATTCAATTAAATCAAAAGGGCCATTAAAGTATACCATCATCGTGGTAATACCATAGCTGAATAATATGTAAGATATTAATGTTACGAGTTCCATCATTGATTCCTTAATTGCTCCAAATAATCCACTTTATTCTCCTCTTCGTCTTCAATAGCCTCGCCGTCATATTCGTTATAATTGATTTCATCAGCATTGACGTTTTCCTGTTCCTCAATGTTAACTTTCGGCTTCTCTACTTTTTCTTCATTCCGATGAATATCAGTTTCTGTTACCTCTGATTGTTCATCGACATTATCTATCTTAACATTAAGATCATCCTGTTTCTTGTTCTTACGAACATATTTTCTCTTTGGTTTTTTCTTTTCATCGAATATGAATGTTATTGTCCTCAATTTATCAAGACTTTCGTTTGCAAAAATTTCTTGTAATTCATCCACCTTTGCCTTATATAGTGTAACCTTACGTTGCAAATCGATATTATAGTCAATCGTCTCTTTTATTGACTCAAACACATCATCAAATGACACCTCGTTTATTGAAGCAGCATAATATGTTATGTTTCCTCTCTGTTCGAATTCGATTTTTTCATTTTCCGGTGGTATTACTTTCCACCCCTCGTCATAAGTGATGTTTATCATAAAATTACCATTTATTATTCGACAACCTACCGAATATGCGGACAATTTCATTAATATATCCTGTAAATTCATTTTATATTCCACAAATTATTGACATTATTATATATGATAGCGATGACCACACGAGCCAAGTCCTTTTCTCGTTGATTTCATACTTTTCCAAAGTCATGTAGCACTTAATTAGCCTTATGATTTCCCTTGCAATGACAAGGATTGCCAATATCAAGGCAAATACCATTAGTTTCGATAAAAACACCATATTTCTCAATATATCTTCATATTAATATATGAAAAAATGGTAATGAAATCAATCATTACCATCATTTTATGTATTGTCTATTACTTATTTCTTTAATAGATTGTATGTTACTCCTATACCGACATAGGCACCTGTCTGTCCTTGTGTATTTACCCCTATTCCTATCTGAGGACCAACAGCAAAACGATTATACCACTTATTCGAGTTGTCTTTCTTGTGATACGTTGTCATACCATCAATTGTCACATTAGGGTTATGAATGACGCTTGTCTCGTTTTGATTATCGTCATTTCTATTTATTATAGTGAATTTATCATTGATGGTAAAATTCATCGTATACCAATCAATGTCTCTTGCCTTAACTTTCAATTCGTAATTGACCGTGTCATTATCTGACGTAAATTCATACAACGAATCTCTACTTATTGTCTGGGTTGATGACTTGGCGACAAACACAGTATCCGTCTTATATCGGTATTTATAACGAATTTCAATGGCACTCTCTACGTTTTTCAATGACTTTATCGAATCATATAAAGCCTTGTTTTCTTTCTTGAGCTTACTTATGTTTTGACTTTCATATATTTTAACATAAGTATTATTTTTCTCATATTCAGCATTTTTCGTAAGTGCCTCATTCTGACGGAGAAAGCCTATTAACAGTATTATTGACAGTCCCACTATCAATATCCACTGTATGACATCTATTAATTTCTGTTTAGACATTATCGTTCGTTTTAATTAATTATTGCCTTATCTAATAATCTAGATAATTTTTGAACCGATGATGTAGTCTGTGCCATGATTAATTTCATATTATTAGGAACCTTACCGTCACAATATGTGAAACCAAAATATCCCAACTCATTGGTATCACTTTCTATTGTCGCAATCACCATATAGCTTGCACCATTGGTCTGCATTCTGGTCGCCATTTTGTTATCGACTTTCTTGAAGTCCTCAATAGTTCCCATCCAGTATTTATTTTTATGAAGGTATGACGGAAAATTAAATCTTGATAATGAAAGATTTTGATAGTCCTCATCAACATTCTCTATGCTGTCTCGATTTACTTCATAAGTCATAGTACAATGGACAAAGGGTAAACCGGCCGTATTACTTGAACCATTGTGCAATTCCAATATAAATGCCCTATCAGCATTAGTGGACTGCAACACTTTCATTAATACATTGTCAACAACAGGTTTGATTTCCTTTCTTACTTCCATTTGTTCGGAATGTTCTGCAATAGACTTTTCTGTCTGTTGTTCATTTGCTTCCATTGAGCCAGTCCTTGTTGCTGCAACTTGGACATAATACATTCCGAATAAAAACAACAATATAAGTAATATCGCACGTATTACCTTCCACATACCGTATTTGTCGATCATTCTTATGGTCTTTTCGACAAAGGTCATTTGTTCTCCTTCTAAAGCCATCTTAATGTGCCAATATTACTTATTTATTATTTCTGTGTATTCTCGTTTAACTTTTTTCTTGCAATATCAATGTTATGGATTAAATCCGTTTTAGGCTCTTTTGCTGATTCTCCTAAGTATTTGTTACTACTATATGAAGTCAACGCTTTAATTCTCTCCAATTCCTCGTTTACCAACTTGGGGCTTGCCTTGACAAGAGTGGCATCTGTATGAACGAAATTAAAATCCCTATCCTTATGGCATTCCACAAGATATTCATTGCCGATGGAATCTTTCATATAGAAACGATTTTCATCTATCTTATAATCCTCTGGTATACGTTTCTTGACATTTTCCTCATTCAAGAACACAGTATTTTTAAACACTAATCTTTTCATTACTTTACTTTCCTTAAATACTGTTTTTATTTTTGTATCTTCTTTTGGCAAATTATGTGACTTTAATCCTGAATGATGATATTCAGATTTATATTCTGTCCTTTCTTTTGCATTTTTCTCTACATTATTGTAGAAATTCTTATTGCCTTCATAATCCAATGAAGGATTGTCCTTTGAGGAACTGTTCTTTTCATCATTTACGGAAGCAAAGCCGTGTGCTTGTGCTTTCACACGTTCTTTATATTCCTTGCTTGGTTCGTTCGAGAACTCAACATCCAAGGTCGTCTTATTCATATCTTTCCCAAGCTCAGTATTTGTATCACGTTTATCTTCCGATACGTGGTCATATTCTTTAGCCTGCTTCATGATATCCTCAACAGCCTTTACATTGTTCTTGGCATCATCCTTAATGACTCCCTTACCTATAACCGATTTGGATTCACTACTTTCCTTTACAAGTGCCTCCTTTAATTCGCTGAATGTGTATCTTTTAGCTTCTAACATTGTTATTAATATATCTAAAAATAATTATACCGTATATAAAATTCTAAGAAAAATTATGATTTTACTTAGTTTTTATTTCTTGTTTCATCCTATCACTACTTTTTAGGCTGCTTTAGCAACGGTCATCCATAGTTGGATAGTCCACAAGCGTAAATTCGGCAGTACGGCTGCCTATTAAACGATTTCTTTAACTTATTTATCTTTGCAAAAATACAAAAAATTCGTCATAAAAACGAATAATTTTTCGTAGATTTTCTTAAAATTTTATTTAACAGTTATTTACCCTCTTGTACATAACTTTAGTCCTTGATAAAATTGTCTTAGGATTAGTTCTCTCTCTTTCTCCTTGTCAAGTTTTCCTTGTTCAGATAGGTCTTCCCTTTCCTCTGAGATTTGCAACATTCTTTCGATTACTTTATCACGGCTATCATCATTTTCTATATACATAAATAGTCCTAATTGTTACTTTATTATGCGAAATCACGGCTATCATCATTTTCTATATACATAAATAGTCCTAATTGTTACTTTATTATGCGAAATTTATTGAATTTGAACCTCCAACGCCATTATTTCGTTTCAAAGTCTCATCATCGCCCGCAAATGGTACATCGTATTGATAATCACCTACGCTGTCACAAGTGGTATCTTCGTCCATATGATACATTTTACCTCTCTGTAATGGGAACAATGGCTGCGAAAATTGTCCCGATGAAGCATCACAAGTGGTTGCACCTTCTCCATCCTCTGTGATATTATTAACCTCACTACAGTTGTCCTCGAATAGACGTATAAATAATTTCTTTAATTTCCTATCGAAATCTTTTTTTGGAACTTGATATTTTACCATCATCGTGGCTTTCTTAGGTTTCCCTTCGTTATCCTTGTCAGAAATCCTTTCGATTTTCTTAAGTAAGCCAAATTTCTTTAAGAAATATATCATCCTATTACGATTGACGCCATTTATCTTAAAAATAAAAGGCATTTTCGCACCAGATGGATTTACCAATAAGTCGTGCAAGAAATGCTTAATGTTTGAGTTAAACTTGTATTCCGTCATATTCGCATCGTCTGCGATTTCCATCATGACGGCCTCGTCTATCATAATGGTTCTTCCTTGTCTACCTTCTCTCACGTGAGGAACTAATCTATTTAAAGGTTCATTGTATTCCAATCTTCCCTTTCTCATCATATTCAATACCTTATCAGTATGAATCTTATGACTTTCAGCATATTTCTTTATCGCTTGCATTATGAAAGTGATGTCGTGATTACTACAATCAGGAAACATATCTCTTACTTGTCGTCCCAACTCATACATTTTTTCTTCTGAATTCTGATATGTCTTGCTGACTTGATCATCTGATTTACGGAATATCTTATTGTTCCTTGACATATGTTGTCCCTTAGGATTTAAGGGCATATTGGGTCTATAACCATATAACTCAACTTCACCTTGCTCGTTTCTACGTAAACCGATCAAAGGGGTGTTATTATCGGCATATACCTGTGTCCTACCATAAATTTTCCTTTTTTCTGTCAAATGCTCTATAATGTCATTCATTACACTTGATTTTCCGTCTGCTGCATTATAAATACATATCAACGCCTCCTTCAATGTGTAGTTATATCCATTCCTTATAAGCCAATCCCTTAAGGCGAAACCCATTTTCTTATTTTGCGAAAGGTAGGCTTTTATCTTATCCATTACATTATCCATTTCGTTCTACCTTTTAATATCATTTTTCCAAAAACCTCTCTTAGTATACATCATTTTAAAGAATTTCTCGAATACCTCAGAAGTTATGTCCTTTATCTTATCTTCAAATTCCCTTTCTCGCAAGAGTTCGTGTATACGGTCATTGATCATCGATCTTATGTCAGAACGGTTTAGTTCTTCTGACACCATTTGTCTAAGTACGTTAGAATCTATCCTTTTCATCGTGCAAATACCTTTAATAATAAGTATCATTCACATAAGAAAAACCATATCCTAAATAAATAGAATATGGTTTGGATTTCGATAATAAAGATAAAAATTATTTCAGCCTTTATAACCGATAGGCTTAATATCGGCAGATGTCTGCAATTCCTGCACCCAATTCTTATAGACACCGTTTATTCTTGATAACTTCTGTATATTGTCATCATTAAGTACCAGAGAATCAGACCAAAAATAGCAACCAAACGATGAATCTTTGTATCTGAACTGAAATTTAGCGTTGTTTAGTCCTGGTACTGTTCCGCTTAATACGACATCACCGTCAGAAGGGTAGTATATCATAGGACTTGGGTCATTATGATTGGTGAAATCAGCACCGAACTGTGTCTTACAGGTTTCCAATGAGTTTGTCATTATCTCGTCATTCTGAGTATATGACACGCCATCGGTTGCTTGTGAATCTTTACCGATTGCTTCTTGGATTTTCTTCTTGTCAAGATTATCCAAGGTGTTGAATATCATTTTAATTTCATTGTAATCTTTTTCCATTGACTTTAGAAATTTAAGATTTATTCATCATAGCATTGTCCCATCCAATTATAACCATATACATCCTTTGCCCATCGAGGAGCTACAGTTTCCTTGACTTGTTTATCAATGATTTCATCATTATAATCATTGGGTTCCACCATCTCATCTTCTTCTGAACCTTCAACGTCGCTGTCTTCCGATGGAATAATTTCATCCTTGTTTTCCTCTTCTTTATTGTCAAGAGTTTCCTTTGGAGAGTCCTTTTCTGCAATAACTTCTTCTTTCGAAATTGTCTCTTCAGTAGTATCGATTTTCTCATCGTCCTTTATTTCAACATTGTCAACAATTTCATTCTTTACCTCTTGCTTGACTTCTTTTGTTTCATTTTCCTTAGAAGTATTCTTGCTTGTTCTTGCCATAAATTATATCCTATATCTGTTTATTCTATAATAAGTATCAATGCATTTTGGTTTATTAACGCAATTCTCTCAGTTCTTGGATTTCATCACTGTTCATCAACAATACATTGGTCTTTAATTTTATAAGGGCGACATCTTTTATTTGTCTTATCCTTTCCATTGATAAATTCATATCTTGTCCAATTTCATCAAGATTCATTTCCTTTTTTCCATCGAGACCGAAGAACATTGCAACTACTTTTCGTTCACGTTCTTGTAGACATTCCATCAATTCATTGATGCTTGCATTTCGACTCTGTATGTCATTTAACTGTTCCTCGAATCTTTCATTTATTATTTCAGTTCTAAAAGTATCACTTTTATTTTTACCCCATAAGAAATCATCAATATCCATCTCATTGATTCTATCATTCCTCTTGATACACTCATTGAATGAATTTTTAATCCACCATACGGCATAAGTAATAAAACGTGTCTCACGACTACCATCATATTTCTCGGCTGCGTGATAAAGTCCTAAGTTGCCCTCGGATATTAAGTCTTCAAATGGAACACCCTTATCACGATATTTTTTCGCCATTGAAACAACGAACTTAAGATTATGTTGAACCAATTTATTCAAGGCATCTTTGTCACCTTGTTTTATACGCACACCAAGTTCTCTCTCTTCTTTACGAGAGAGAGACTTAAAGTGTTTTATATCAGCAAAATACTGATCTAGTCCCTTTATATATTCCCATTTAATTGTTTTTGACATATGCAATATTGTATATTATATTTTATAATCTTTTCCAATAAAATCCACCACATCTCCACCCTTTTTGGCAAGCAGTTAAAATACTTCTTTCACTTCTTCCGACATCCATTGCGGCTAAATGGGCATCTTTAAATATTTCTATTATATTCCCATCTAATATTTTAGCAAATTTACGAACTACTCTATCATAACATTTTTCTTTATTCTCTTTAATTTTCTCTTTTATATTATAATCGAATTCATCGTTTTCAAATAAGAAAACTTGCTCGTTAAAAAATTTGTATTTTACCTTATGCCTGCACATATTATATATCGAAGATCTACTGATGACAGTTTTCTCACTTGCCTCTGATACAGATGCATATTATTCCTTTAATACTTTTTTGCGACCTCTATTGCATCCTCTTTTGTTACATCCTTATGAAAATAATTTTTCATATGGCAACAAATATCATTTAACAACTTTCGTCTACGGGCAACATCATAAGCACTATAACTATTTTTCATAAATTTTTTTCTTGTCTTATAAAAAGAAGCAACGAAAAATAAATCGTCATTGGTATAGTATTTCTTTTTGCTGTGAAAATGTTTGGTTAATTCTTCATACACATTCATTTTACGACTTTCTTGACATTCTACACTTTGTTCAAATTCATCTAAATTTTTACATTGTAACGCAAAGAATCTTATTTTATTATATTCCATATACTATAGTATCATATTTAATAAATAAACATGTTATAGTATACGAAATATAATATGGTTTATTTCATCTCTATGACAGAAACATTATCTTTTTTAGTCACGGTTACGATACTTTCGTGGTAGTCGACCAAAGTAGTATCATGGCATATATGCAAAATGAAATCATAATTGTTAAGCATCCTATGATACAAAGTCATAATATTAGCGACGTTTTCAGCACTAATTCCGCTTAGTACCTCGTCCAATACTAATCCATTCGGTTTTGAAATTATCGAGATGTTTCCCAGTGCAGCACGTAACGCCAATGAAGAAATTGTTCCCTCGAAACCACTTGCACCTGTGCCAAGGTCTATTGCTTTGCCATCACGCAGTAAGTCAAGACATATCTGGTTATTATCCGATACTGACAAAACAACATCGAAATCGCACAAACCTTCAAGAAGCCTTTTGACCTCATTATTAATTATCGGTAATGCATTCTTCAATACTATTTTGACGATTCCATTCTTGCCAAGCAACTCTTGATACAAAGTCCAATTACGGATTACCTTTTCTTCCTCGACGAGTTTATCAATAACTATCTGATGATTCTTAATTTCAGCCTCATAATTATTATTTTCTGTCTTGTATTGTTGTATTTCCCTAATAAGTTGCTCCTTTACTCCATTTTCAACACGGATGCTATCATCACAAATACGTATCTTATTGTCAATCTCGTTGTTATAACGAATGTTATCCTTGTTAGTCTCTATCTCATTCTTCTGCCTATTATACTCAGAAATATTCATATCAAGATTTTTTATCTGCACTTCTATTGCTGACATCTTAAACTCAAGGTTTGATTTCCTTTGTACATTGGCTCTCTGTATTTCCATATTATTTATCGAAACCGACAATTCATCTATCATCTTTTTGTTGGAAACGCCTTGGGCTATCAACTTTTTCTCTTCTTGTTTATTGTTATCAATTACTGATGTTTGAGCCGTTACATCTATCTCTTGATGACAAGTAGGACAAATTTTCTGTGCTATCAATGCCTCAATATTGGCATTATTTGCTCTTATTATCTTGATCTGACCCTTTATCTCGGCATTTGAATTTTCGTATTGCTGCTTATCAGTAAGTGCCTTCTTATAAGTAGTCTCATCAAATATAGAATCTTTTATCTTATCATATTCGTCCTTTGCAATAGAATATTCGTTATTCTTTATCAGTTTCTCGTTGGACAGACTTAATAGTTTGTTCTCTATTGTCATTATGTCAATTCTAATTAATTCTTCCTTTATTTCTTTACGATTGGACTGTATCTTGGTTTTCTCCTCATTCAGTTCATTTATCTTTTCATTGGATTTGTTAAGTTTATCCTCAAGTTCTACTATTCTTCCGTTATTGTTATTGATGACGGATTTCATATCATTAATTTCATTGTCCAATACTCCCTTATTATAACGATTAGACAACAAATCCTTGCTTAGTTTCTTGTATTCATCTTTGGCTATCTTTTCCTTTTCCTCGATGGTTAATAGTCCCAACCATCTTGAGAAAAGTTTGCCCTTGTCGGTCTGACCCATATCAAGCAGATTGTCCAACGTCTTACGGGTGGCAGATATTACGAGATTGAAATCGTCGACATTACCGATAGTCTCACGAATCAAATTATTAGTCTGTGTTCCACTCTCGGCCTCGCAATTTTCAATCAATTCATTACTGCCATTCACCTTCTTGAAATACTCTACCTTTTGTTTACATTTACTCTTGGCAGTTCGCTTCTTCAAAGGAGGTCTTGTAATTGTTCTTCTAATAACATAATCGATACCTTCTATTTCAAGACCTACCTCGACCATAGCTTCAGTCTCGTTATCAAGGTAAATATTGAACACACTGTCGAGGGTGGGACACTTAGGTGACTTTCCAAAAAGAGCGAAGCGTAACAAATCAATTGCAAAAGTAGTTTTTCCACACTGATTCTCAGGCTCGCCGTTCAGTAAAACCAAACCCTTTAATTTCGTAAAATCAAAGTAATTTCCTTTACCATATGATAAATAATTATCCCATTTCGCATACTTTATTTTATATGATTTATACCTTGCATATGCATCAAAATCGACGTGGGCATTAATTACATTATCGATTTTAACGATATCGTCGAGATTTACATCTTTTATATCCTTCATCTCAATATACTCACCGAACAGCTTCTGTTGGAACTTTGGGTCTTGTATATTGTTTACAATATCCGATGCCAATGAAATCTTTGTGCCATCATCTTTGACTGTTATAGGATTAAAGTTCACTTCGACATTCTTCATAGGGACACCGTATTTCTCGGATATTTCCTTACGTAAACTCTTTATCTTTTGCTCGTTGTAATCAATTTGATACATGTTCAAATCGAATACCAATCTATCTGTCGGATTTATATTCTCTATCATTTTATTTACTCTTTATGGTTCTTGTTCTACTAACACGTTTCTTTATCTTCTCAGTTGCCTCATCTTCAGTGGAATCGGCTATATTGGTCTTTTCGCACTTAACGACTTCGGCTTCTTTAGTCCTTCTATCCTCTTTTTTCTCTTTTGGTTTTTTATCATCTACTTTTGCGGTATTCTCAATAAGCTTTTCTTTGAAAGCGGCTTCTTTTTTATTATTCAATATCTTATTCAAATCACCGTATTTATCGGTATAGAAACCATCCTCTATAATTTCAATCAAATAGTCATTGACCGAAATATTTAACGATTTCGACATTCTATCAATATCGTCATATAACCTATCGTTCAAAACTAATGTTATCTCCATTTAAAACAATATTTTATCGATTACAAATATACGTTTTTTATTAAAATATTTAATATTCCAACTGATATTTATATATTAAATAAACTTAAATGATATGACTGACAGGTCGATAAAACTAATAAATATGGTATTGTCTCACGAAGGTGGTTACAGTTCAGGCAACGAAAAACAAACCAAAGGAGACAAAGGAAAGGAAACCTATTGCGGTATATCAAGGGCATACAACCCTAATTGGAGTGGATGGAAAATCATCGACAAGCATAAGCCAATTAAATATAATGCAAAGATTAAGGATGCATCCTTGGACGCTTCGGTTAAACAATACTATTACACGACATATTATTATCCATTAAAGTGCGAACAGTTCACGAGCTTATTAATTGCAGGGCATCTCTTTTGCCACGGTGTTAATGCTGGTATCAAGACCTCTGCCAAACTTCTACAAAAGGCAATCAATAATGTATATAAGACAAATATAAGTGTTGATGGTGTCATCGGCACAACTACATTAAAATATGCGAATGGGAGTAAGATGAAAGCTGTCGAAACTGAATTTATCAGACAGCGCAACCAATATTACAAGAATGTAACTATTAAAAAACCAAGTCAAAAGAAATTCTTGAATGGATGGTATAACAGGGTTAAAAATACAACAAAGGTATGCCGTAGTTCTTCTATCAATGTACTATTCACATCACTTTCAAATGGAAACTTCCTTTCTAAAATACTTGCATTTATTTATGACTTAATACAATTATTCAACAAAAAGGCTTAGAAATCCTAAGCCTTTATCCTATACATTGAAAATACGGTCGAAATCATCCAATCGTCTCTTAGATTTCATTATCGTCTTAATGCCATCAATACCATATTTCTCATATATTGTTGAGGCATCGTAACCATCATCGCAAATTATTATTCTAACCCGATCCTTTAATGCACTGTCTTCAAGTTTGTAATACAATTTCTTCGCATCCTTTACAGCATCGCCATCCAACATCACGTTTACATTTGCCATTGCCCTATTCACCAAAGCTGAATATAATGCATTATTTTCATCCAACACCTTACCCAATAGAGGTATCGAATTAGGGACTACTATATGATCAAAAACTCCTTCGACCAATGTAATATCCTCATACCAATTTACTAAGCCTTCATTAAAAATATATGATGTCTTAGGGACTTCAGGGTTATTATATTTTCGTTTATTGTTTTTCCCTGAATAATCTCTGGCAATATAATAATTTAAATCACCAAATTCATCATATGAAGGGATAACGATACGGAAACTCATATTAGGTTCTTTTGTCCATCCCACATAGCCTATATTAAATTTTTTGATGATATTGTCATTGATTCCACGTTTTCTTAGGTATGACAAGGCATATATCGTCTGTCTATCATCCTTTGTGAAATCATTGGAATAATCCTTCGGTAACGTTACTGTATTTTCAATCTTAAGTATTTCAGCATCATTGACGATTCCATATTTTTCCAAACTGTATTGTTGACTCCTACGGATTTCATTTACGATATTTCGATATTCAGTTAATTTATCATTACCTCCATAACGACGAACATACTTCGATATTCTGCCACTCGTACCGCATTTCCAACAATGGCATACACCTTTTGAATAGTTTATACAAAAATTATATTTACCATCGACAGTATTTCCGTTTTCTTCAGCACAACAGGGACAATTATATTCAGTCCACCCGTCAATGGATGCTTCTCGTCTAGGCGTACCAAAAATATCATTAACGATATTAATTATTTCATTAATACTACTGTCTATCATATCTAATCATCATTATTATGTTCACTTAAAATATTTTTGATTGCAAAAATACAATTTATTTCTTAAATAACAAAATATTAAAAGTTAAAAAATAAAAAATCCGTATACATGTATACGGACCATTATATATTATTTAATTAATAAAAAACAATTAAAAATTAAAAAATAAATTATTATTCAGTAATTTCAATAGATTTATTTATTATTTGATCGCAAAATTTAAAATCATAGTTTATAACTATATTATCTTTATTTCTACTTTCATCAGTTAAAATTATAACAGGGACATCGTCCTTATATTTTTCTTTCGAAATCTGTCCCAATATACAAACTAGACTATCCGAAGCATCAAAATTCTCAGTTTTTAACTCACCTTTTTTATCATATAACCATTGAATTCCGTCGTACATTTCGGAAATCTTATTCCATAATATCATTTTCTTCGCACAGTCGAAAGGATAACTACCAAATAATACTAGTTCATTGTTGCTTATTGCCTTTTTAATCTTCTTATATGAATATTCCTCACCTTTCTTGTTGTATTTCCGTACTGCCATCAAGTCAGGAAAAGCAAATTTTCTTGCATCATAAGATGAGATATATTTAGGAACAACGCCCGTAAGTTCATACATGGATTCCGAAATCATTCCATTGAACTTCAACAAGGTATTAACTGTGCTTACATTCTGCGAACTAGGTAATGGTTCTTCAATCACAATATCAGTAATTGAATCCCTTATATTAAGTTCATCACATAATGCCGTAAACTTCTCTTTAAATATTCTGCTCTTTGCAAATAGAGCTTCGGTGCCTTTGATTTTTCTCGTATTTACCTTTGGCTTTATGTGACTTATATATAGCAATTTAACATTATCTCCATCATAACCGACCAACGAAATACCGAGACAAGTCGTGGAAATATCAATGCCTAAAATAACTCTTTTAAGATTTTTTTCCATAATATTTTCTTACTTTACATATTAAAGTAGTATCTTTGCACACGAATTTCAAGTATTAAAATTTAGGATTATGATAAAAAAAATTTTTGCAATTGCCGATATACACATACCCAACAGTGAGGAAAAAGTACCTTATCACGAAATGTTAAAACAAGCCATTGCTGAGTTATACAAAGCGACCAAAGATATACCGAACGATGAGTTTCGTATTATTATTGCAGGTGATATTTTCCATAACAAAATACGAATAAGTAATGAAGCAAGTGATACATTCCATATGATGCTTAATTATCTCAATGCGATAGGAAAAACATATATCATCGCAGGTAATCACGATATGCTTGAGAATAACTTAGACCGCTTGGATTCCATCAGTCCGACATTCGGTATCAAGGATGTATATCCTAACGTAGTCTATTTAGACCGTGAGACAGAATATAAGAGTGGATGCTATGTCGATGATAACGTTATCTTTGCCTTATACTCCATATTTGATGGTTTTAAACGTCCTTTAGACTTAGATGAGATTATTAAGGATAATCCTTCGAATAGAGTGATAGGACTTTATCACGGAGATATAAATGGAAGTGTGACTGACCTTGGGCGAGTTTCAGAAAATGGTTTACCAATAACAGAATTTGAGGGCTGTAATTGTGTAATTGCAGGACATATTCATAAACATCAAGAACTTAATAAGAATGACATACCGATAGTCTATTGTGGCTCGTTGCTGCAACAAAACAGTGGAGAGAATATCGAAGGTCACGGCTACATCGAATTAAATGTCGATAACTTAAGTTATGAACAACACGATGTTACCAACAATTATAAAATATATCATTTTAAGATAAATTCCTATGATGATGTAAATAATGATGTGGAAAGACTGATTAATCATTAATCTCTTCTAACATTAAATTCTTTGATAAAGATTTTTGTGTCAAAAGAAAACGTCGAGATGCTTCTGTGTCTTCGGCGTTTTTTACTGTCATAATACACTTTCTTTCGTTATCGAAACAGTTATCATCAGCAATAACGGTAATTATGTGGATTTCATTTTCGCTATCATAATCTAATGAAAAATCTGCCCATTTACAGGATAAATTAACCGTTATCATTGAATCATGTACATATTTATCATTCTCGTAAGTATTTGTTCTAAGTTTAACGACATTATCTTTAATACTTATTAATTCAACGCCATCAATATACTCAACTTCATTATAAACTACAGCGATACTATCGTGATTACAGGATTCAAGAGTTTCGATTTTAATCTTTCCATCTTGTTTAATGCTAACGCTGTTTCCGTATATCGTAATATTTCCGTTTCTGACACTTTCGCTGTCATTAGTGTCAACATATGCATAGATACAGTCATATCCACACATAAGATGTAACCAATCCAACGGGTTAACAATATTTTCCTCAATGCCGTTGTCAATAAGATTTCCGTTCAATTTAAGTATTCTATTCGTTGAAAAGCCATTGCTTTTAAATTCCAATGCCTTTGGTGACACGACAATATTCTTTGATAAATCTTGATACCGCAAATGTAGATTCAAGATTTTCGACGAGTTGTTATTGTGTACTAATACGATTTCAAAATAGTAAGCGTCTTCCGTTACACGCCCCATATTATGTACATTTAATTTATATACGCCGTCGTCTATTTGAAGTAACTCCGTTATCAATGATTTGTCAAAAGGAATACGAATATATTCGTCATCAGATAACACATATTCCTTTATCTCTTTTATTATACATTTTTTATCACCACCATCTACCTTTATATTGAACGTGAAATCCTCACCATCTATTAATGGAGACATATTATTTTTAGCTACAATGTCACTGCTTAATGTGTATACCTCACCTTTTTGACTAATTGCAATGTACGCATATTTGTCGGGATACATCGAATTAGATACCATCAATGATGCATCTCGTTCAATTTCAGATAAATTATTATTGATAATGAATGAAATTTTGTTACCAATGACTTTGTATTTATACCAACCATCATATCCTTTTAAATCCAAAGCAGAACAGTCCGTAACATTGATTACTAAACTATTAGTCTTAGAATCAATGTTAAAACTGTATTCTTCTCCATTTAATTTTATATTATTGTCTTCCATATTAAAAATTACGTAGTATCAATATTGTAGTCGACGGTGTCATTTGCATTAGGTAAGGTAATATCTTTTCTCTGAAATAAGATTTGAACAATCCTTTTTCATCACCTTTAACGGTATTCGTCAAAATAACGAGCTTAGAATTTATATAGTAATTATCATTTGTCTCTCTGTTTATATTCTTTGTTACAGTGGCACTTCCGTCTTCGTTTTCCTTATATGTATAAGTATTTGCAAAAACCTTGGTCTTATCGCTATCTTCAATGAATGTGTATTTAAAATTTGCATTATTGTCTTTAACTTCATCTTCAGTTAATCCAGTCAAAGGATTTTGTACTATATTGGCAAAAGGATGGGTAATATCTTCGATGAAAGATTTACCTAAATCATATTTACCGAAACCACAATGGGGATTATTACCAATAAGATTAGTCACTATGCTTTTGATATATTCAACCTTGTTACGAATTTGTTCACTACTATCTTGATTCACATTGTCCCACACATACATGAAATCCGTTTTCCTTGCAATGAAATAGTGTGTAATGTTAACCGTCGGAGTTTCACCAGTAATTTCGGTATAATCATCGAGGCTAAACACATAGCATACATCACCTTCTTTAATATCGTTTTGACTAATATATTTCAATTCACCTACATTTTGACACATTCTGAGATACGATGTCGTCTCACAATAATTAATACCATCATCAGTATATACAGTATTAATCACTGTATTATTGTTAAGATATTTTCCCCATCCACCGTTTGATTGAAAATAAAAATTTTTCTTATCCAAGTTCTTATCTTTATCTACATATGGGATAACATAAGTTTTACCATCAGAAAACACATAGTCTTTGACTGCTATACCCCAATATTCATCATCCTCTTCATAATTACCTGTAACATCTCTCTTGTTATTATACTCGGCTATTTTTGATGATGTTTTTAACAATGGAGTTACTTTATAATACATTTCCTTTATTGTAAAATCACCTTTGTTTTCACTAAAACCAAACATTCCCATCATCATACGCAAGGATTCAATAGTTCCCTTACACTTGAATAACGCTTTGGATGAAAGCAACAATCTCTTCATAAAATTAGTGTCAACATCCGTCATCGTTAAAACTTGACTATTTGAATGATTGAACCATTTATATTTACCATTCGTCAGGAAGTCTTTAGTCACAGTAATTGTATCAACACCTTCAAATGAAGGAATAACAGATAAAGTTTCCCATCCTCCGACCGACAATTTTTCGGTTATCTCGGAGTTCGGCATATTCGAATTACCATTGTACGATACACTATTACAAATTTTAATACCATCAGCATATTTCTTAATGTCATCGAATACACGACCGCAAAAATGAAGTATTTTCTTCATTCTTTCACCACCTTGAATATTGGCATCATCGTCTCCTTCATTAAATTCTCTCGTATATGTCCAATCGAAATTGCTTATTGCCTCATGTGTCATTTTTCGATAAAGATTATCAGTCCATAACTCATCGAAGGATTGTGCCATAGCATACATATTGTCAACGAACTCTTCATAATGAGATGAACTGACATCGATACAATAATCGGTCGAAGGCCACGTATATGTCTTATTAATATAATAATAAGCCAATTTACCTTCTATCGGAGTAATTAAATCATTTGAATACAGAGGATTTGTAGTCCTGTTAAGCAACAATCTTTCGAAACCCTCCAAATTGTCAAAGTATTCATTAATTTTATCTTCCGATGGCTTTATTACCAATCCAGATGATTTTGGGTAAGTAAAAACCAAATCGTCTTCGACCTTATATCCCTTAATGGTATACTTACCATTTATAATAATTTCAATAACATTAACTTTGTCATATTTATTTGCATAACGGTAATCCCATTGATTATGGGCGGAACATTTTTCATCGAAGTAAGTATTTATTACATACGATGTAATTTTTTCGTCGTTTACGACATAATCATTGATTGAATACGTAATCCACCTTAATGGATTATCACCGTCATTTAATGTGACTTCTTCTTCATACAAGTTAATATCGAATTGATTATTAATTATATATTCATTCAATTCAATGAATTTTCCGCTTTCAGATAAAGGAGGTACTGTAAGTTTTTCGTTGGTTACAATTATTGCTCCTGGAAATTCATTAACTATATTTTCAATGGAAGTGACTATCAAATCAACACAAGAACCATAGTAGACGTAATCACGTATATCATTCGTCTTTTCGACTATCTTTATCTTACTTGTATCATTCTTAGCGTCCTTGACATCATCATAATGGTATGTTGTCGACGATGACGAAATCTTATGATGTTTTGGGTTACTGATTACATTGCTTGTTGTAAACACAAAATTACCGTCAGTATAATACGGCGTTTTACCACTGCCGAAATTATACTGACTACCAGTAGTCACCCAATCTCTTTCATAAATCGTACCCTTGGAGGTATTCTGATGTTTTTTTCTAAGTATGTAATTACTATGATATTTTGTGTATCTTGACATTGTACAAAAATTCTAATTGTTTAATATTTCATCACTGCTGTCGATGTAATCAATGTTTCCTTCACGAGATTTCTTCACTTCATATTTGTCATTCTGTGTATAGTTATCTTTCAACGTATAATACTCGTGTTGTGTGAATATCTCACCATTATCGTTGTAGACTGTAACCAAGCCGTTATCCAAACTACGAATTGTATTTCCATTAATGGAAGTCCATAAGCTTTCAACATCATGTTTAGTCATCTCGACTTCGATGCAAACAGGATCAAATTTAGTATTGGTTATAATAATATCCTGTCCAGGACTTCCTATAAAAGGCGTTGCATTAGGTTTAAAACTAGGAGATGTACTAGGAGTCAAGGTGATAAATGACAATGAGCCACTTTCGTTATACCGATAACCATTAGCGTTCGTGTTCGCCGATGTCAAGTTTTGAGAGATTGGCTCGCATAGATTACTACTTGTAACCAGACGATAATAATCTTGTCGTTCATTGTTACCATCAGTACTCAGATACTCGATTCTATAACCCGTCAGATTATCATTACCGAATAACGCACGGTCTTCTGTTATACTATTCATATTAAGAACTATTCCACGTATGTCAGGACTCGCAGCCAAGGCACCGACATCATATATCGTGGCATTTATTTCCTTTGGTCTTATATATATGGTATAAATTCCAACCTTACCGAAAATAGATACTGGTAATGAAAGATTAAACATCCCATTTAGTGTTTGATTTGTACCATTGATAGTTGCTTCGGCGCACGAGAGCATCGATACCACATCATCCACTTTGTTGAAAGTGGCATTCGCTGCATCATTTGTTGTTCTATCTGAACGATAATTGTACCATATCTCTACATCCTTATCGACATCAAGGGTCGAAGGTCTGACAATACCGTATGTATTATTCATTATATTCCAATGTTTCTACTTTAATATAAATAATCAATATATTCTTTTTCAAGAATCTTCCTTCATTATGAAAAAGCCTCCGTTTGTAAATAATTCCATATCCTCAAGGGTTTTAACCTCACTGAATTTTAGATGTTTCTCCATTGCCGATGTATTGCCCCTATTAATACCCACATCGATATCCTTTGACGGGACATAACTAATACCGTTGAAATAATCTCTTCTAATTGTAGGGACGGAAATTGTATCGCCTAAATAAGTGCTTTCAAAAGTACTCAGAGTCGATGTAATTGGTATCTTTATATCGCCACAGGTAACCTCATATGACATTGAGGAATATAGTGTATTAAATTCAAATTTAGTGAACATATCAAAATCACTGTCAGTCAATGAACCATCGTAAATATAATTCTCAAATCCTCCGCCTTTTATTAATTTATCGATATCACTTCCTTCAGTATAAGAATATACGTCCGTATAAACTACACCATGTGTTTTATCATTTTCATCATAACTGAAATCACTGAACATATATTTCACGTTGCCGTCATCATCTGTCTCACTCTTTTGATACGTCGCTTTCAAATGGGCATCTAAGACATATTTGAAATAGATTAATTTATTACTATCATCATACGTAATATCTATCAATACATCACCATATGCCATTAGGTCGTTGCCATTTTTATAATCAGTTCCTGTGTGCGTAATATTTCCATATTCATCGTTTAATGTTCTGTAATTAGTCACATACCCTTTGCGATAGAAAAATAACCAATCTTCACTGAATGATGGCGTTTCGGTTTCATCATTAGCATTAATATATTCAGTATAACGTCGTAATGATTTAAGTTTACTATCTGTTGTACCCGTTACATTTCTCATTGATGAATTATCCTTGGATGCCAATTCCCAAGAAGTTTCGTTGAATTCAATTCTCTCAGTATCATCATTATATTTTCCCTTGTTCCCTGTCTTCGACTTACAACGATATACGTCGTTACCATAAATTACGCAATCACCGCTATAATACATCTTTCCTGCTATCCATTCCTCAATTGGACTATCTATGTAACCGATATCATCTATTGACTGAAATAATGGTAGTTTAAATCTCAATTTCAATGAGTCAGTTGCATCTATTACCGCATAAGTGTAATATTCATTTGCAATCTCCTTGGCTTTGGGTAATAAAGTCTTCAGATAGTTTAAAAAGGTATTGCCACCCATATTACGGTATTTTTCACGAAGACAACAAAGTTGTTGTTTGTCATCAATGTGACCGTTCTCGCACAATGATTTGACATTTAGATACTCATTATACAGAAACTCCACATTTGAAAGATATACATATTCAGGTAAAAGAGTTAAATCATTACCGAAATCATCTTTTTCAATTGTTATCTTTCCAATCGCTTTCTCCACGTAAGAATTTACGATATCATCACTGCCTTCTTTATACTTTGACATTAACTCACGGTACGACAATATACGTCCATCACCCAATTTCATATTAGGCACGATATGAGCATATGAACCATTGTGGTTATCCGTTGCGTAATGTAGCTCACACACATTGTTATCGTTCCAATCGACATATGGAAATAATGAAGGTATAAATGATAATATGTCTTCCTGTGACAATGAATATTTATAGTTTTTCATACCAGTATTATGCTTTATCACTTATTTTTGCCTCATACAGATTTAACGCAAGGCAATTATCCTTAACCGAACTGTCATAATTACCATAAACATTATCATCAAGATAGTATGCGTGGCATTGATTTTCTTTATCATATTTATATTTTAGATGAATATAGGAATATTTTATATATTGTCGTATACCATAAGGCTTATCGACACCGTTTCCGTTGAAATCATCCAATATATTCTGAAATGACTTTATCCCGTTAGTCCCATTATGTTTCTTAGGGTCAACAAAGGGCATCATCATCGGTATGGAACGACCATATCCTGCATGATTGAACTCAACCTTGAGATAAATATCAGACGGGATGATACCACTGTCGTTATCCTTCCATAGATATAAATAAAAACCCTCGCTTGAATTATTCGATTGATATTTATCACTTACCGTGAATTGCGAACTGATTCTTAAATCTTCATCATTAGGTATCCCTTTTGTTGAATAAGGTTCACGATTTACCCTAATGCCGTTAAGTTTATTCGTGTTCTCGCTATTAATCGTATTGATCATCGAATAACTATAATCTTCTTCCTCGAAATGTCTCATCAACTTTGTGAATGCATTGCCAGTATTATAAAATATGGTATAATATGCCAATAAGTTTTGATCCGATGCATTCATCGAATCATAGAATGACAGACGGAGAAACGATTTTTTTAGTTTATTCTTTCGATATTTCACATCATTGTTAGTAAAGTCCAAATATGACAATAGATCAGATTGTTCTGATTTATCGTCGTATGAGAAGAAGCCATTTTTCATAACACTATCACCCACATTATCCATCAAAGTGACTTTTCCATTAGAGATGTATGTCCCGTTCCAATAACTTTCATTGTCTGTTGTCCAATTACCGTCGGTTGTATGATTACGGAAATGTAAATTAAATTTCAACGATTTTAAATAAATTAATTTTTTATCTTTAATGTAACAAGGGTGGTATACATCCTTTTCCATATCAACGATTGAATTTATTGCCTTCTTTTTTTCAGTCTCGGTAAAATATTCGTTTAAATTTCCATCTTTTTCCAAATCAGTCTGAAACATTGAAGAGAAAGGTAATGCTATATTGAACAATGGTTTTTCATAATAAAAATCCGTCGTTACATTGTAAAACCTTTCATCCGACGTAAGACCATATGAACGATAAAGAAAATTATCCCTATAAAATTCCACATTGCTTATATCGCCGACCTCATCATTAATGGTTTGACTGAACAACGTGCTATAAAATAGATTTACGTCATCAACGGTAACATTCTTAAAAAAGGCATTATTTTCTTGTATCGTTGTAACCAAGGTGTTTAATGATGTACTATCAGTATCATATTGACACCTTAAAACAGTTTTCGTCACATAATGACAACTAAATGGGACTATTAACCTTGCACCATTGTTGTCTGTAATAGATGCATATATAATGTAAGGATGTTTTGTTTCGTCCATTATATTGCCATTCATATCATTTTTAGTAAAATAATGACTATCATTAAAATAAAAATATACATATGCAACACCATCAATATGTACCAAGGATACCGTGACGGTGTCTAATTTGTAATAACGTCCGATAAAGAAAGAAAACGTTTGATTTGTATCATTCAATGAAGCAGCCTTTATTACGTCATCGAATATATAATCATAATTGGTATTATGCGCATCTTCATTATCAAGTAAGGTTACAGTATTCTTGATATATATTTTAGAATCCTTTTTTATCTTAGCACCCGAATAATGACAGTTAACCAATAAAGTATCTCTTCCCTCATATGAATGAGGGTCAAGGACACTAACTTTATCAACTGGTATAATGTCCTTTTCAACAGCTTTATTATCAAGTTTTAACTTATATCTTAACATTTCACGTGAGTTTCGTCCTTATATTCATAATTACTTTCTTTCTTTATGTTTCCATAAACATCATTAGGGAAGCCTTCTTTTGTATACAAGCCTAACTTACCTTCTGGATCCTGTCTTCTGAGATAAAAATTTATTTCCTTCGTAATATAATAATATCCGTTCGCAAAAACGTATTCATTACCGTCATCATTCTCAGAATCTTCCAAAGGAACAACGTCCCTCCATAAAAAGGTATTCTCCCCCTTTATCTGTGTTGCATACGACGGTATTTCCTCATTCTTCTTAAATAAAGACATATGGTTATTCTCCATATTGTTGAGCAAACTCATAAGTTCGAGCTGAGGTACCTGTTTGCCTAACGGCGAATTTCCGTCGACATCAAGTATGCCATTCGGATCAATAAAAAACTTGGTTTCACCATCTATATAAACCACCTTGGTAGAATACCACTTATCTTCCAATGAATCGAAGAACAACAAGGTATCATTAGATGATAACTTATGTCGTAATTTAGTGTTTACTTGTACCAACACCTTATTATTGACGACAATACAATTTGAACTGTTAACAGCAATGGTATGATGTGCCGATTGTTTGAGACTACCCATACCTTTCAAGGGGATTTTATAATGCGCCTTGTAATAATAGCCCTCAGGTCTAATGGTATCACAACTTTCTTCGGTGTTTAATTCCTTCTTATCCACTTTGAAACTCACATCACTATTCGAGTAGTCATAATCGTCCGATGCAATCTCGTCATATTGAAATTGACCTATCCAATTATTTTTGTCACAATTCCATTCCCTTTGTGCAGTATTAAAACGGAAACAAACATCTGACAATACCGTCTCGATACACTCATTAGGATTAAAGGCTACAATATCACCATAAAAAAAGTCATCATCCTTGTTTATCTCACCGTCACCTTCAAGACATTTATCATAAGACGTTATATTATTCAACTTTCTTACGTCAGAATATTTCTCACTATCAAGATAACCACCGTACATCATTTCAAAACCACTGCATAATCGACCGAAACAATGAGAATATTCGTAATCCTCATTTTTATAATCAGTAGGCAGCTTGTTCTCGTTATTATACCATTTTTTATAACCCTTATTGTTCTTGACAATGGTCGCATACATCTCACTCAGAGGTCTTCCCAAATTATCCCTTATATATGATATGTCAATTCCATCAGTAAATGTTATTTGCGTCGAGTTATCATTATATACAGTGCTTGCGAATGCTAATTGGTACTGTTCTTTATCGAAATCACGTATTTTTCCATCCTTTAGCGCATTTTCTTTCACGTAAGTATTGAAATCTTCATTTGTCGAGGCAATTTTATCGGTCAATATTTCCTTTCTTGCCTTGAAATTAGGCAGTTTAGAAAATTTCCTTATATAATATTTACTTTCGACCCCGTTTACTACCCTATTTAGACGGTAATCCGCTTTCTTATTGTCAATTTCGCCGATTTCATCGAGCATATTTGTACCATTAATAATGAAAATATAATCTTGATTATTGGCATTTATGTCACCTAATGAATACACCTTAAATAGACGATTTGTCCTGATGCCATCAAAATATATGCAGATGCTATCTCCTTGCTTCAGTCCATGCTTAACATATGTTTTAATCACAATGACGTCATTACCATTGGTGCCTACCATTTTGTCAATAGAACATATTTTCAATGCATTAATTCCATATTCGGCATTTTTGACCAATGGATGCTCATAGTAATTTTCAGATGGATAAGTAATACAGATATCCCAATTATATTCCAATCTATTTTTATAAGAATTATACTTAGGATTGAACGAATAAAGGGTGCGGTCAGGATACATATCAACGAACTCGCAGTTTTTCTTGTTGCAAATCGTATGCTCTATCCCTAGACTATTCCATTTATCACTGTTGGTATTCGTCCTGTACTTATTCTTTAATGACGAGGCATTCACAAAACCCCACCAACCGTTTTGTTCTGATAAATTGGCATTTATACTATCCGTGATATTTAATATATCATCTGCCAAGTATAAATGACGATTATATTCGTTGCTTATTGATGATATATTATTTCTTTTCTTATACTTGACATTACTACTGTCAGAATATCTCATATAGTCTTCTATTGTATTAAATACATCACGGTCTTTACCGTTGTTGTAGTTAACCAATTTAAATGAAGTATTACGGAGGATATGATTGTTGAAAATATCATAACCAGGTAAATATTCATAATTTATTTCATCCCTTGAGTATTCAGTGTTCCTTATCATTTGATAACGATTTGGGGATGCATTTCCATATGCCTTACTGCAAGATTTTGCATTGTTCTCATTACCTACGACTTCCAGTTTATCAGAACCTTCATCTTTTACAATCTCAGTAAGGGTATTAAATAGCACGTTAGTGCAATACGGATTAATAGTTAATATTAACCTGTATTTACTACAATTCTCTTTCTCTTCCTTAAATACCTCATATTGGTCGACTGTTTCTTTAATTCGCAAGTCGTGGAAAGGTTTTGTAGTTTGTTGGAACTCCAAATCGGAGAATGTATCTTTATTCAAAGAATTCACACTATCGCTGCTATTTAATTTTATTTTCATTTTTCAGTTTGATAAAAATTTATTGTTACATTAGGTGTATAATACTTTTCATCATTATATGGCATAGAGAGACGGACATCGACATTACGGACTAAACCTGTTGTTCCCGTATTAGTTGGCATATTATAATCCAATATTAATCCACCACTTCCGTCACTCTTTATTTGAACTTTAAGACTGTCATCATCAGCACCATTATAGTAACTTTTAATGCAATCCAAGGTGTTAACATCCCAACTTAGATATGATGTTATTCCATTATAGATTTCCCTTATCTTACCTATCTTAACTTGACCTGTATGAGCATTTTTATCAAAATATGATAAACTATAATTTGTCGAATTTATCTCCTCGCCATCAAAGGAACCATAACATTCTAATTGTCTGCCACTCTTTGTATAATTACCAATCAACAAGGCGGATTTGTTCCTTATGTCATATTCGACTGTCGCAATCTTACTATAAAATTCCTTCATAAGGTCTAATGGCTTCCATGCATTATATGCATATGCGGCATAGGCATTAAGATTCTTTAAAGATTTTGTTGACACCAAGGTTGTATTGCCGGTAGGTTTAAATACATAGCCTTTCTGTTCCATTCCATCATCTCCTTTATAGGTATTAAACGTTATGGACAAATTTCCGTTCTTCCTTATTTTAAACCAGTTGGCATATATGTCTAAATACAAAGTCGTGACACCATCAGATATATAATCCTTGGTTGCCAAAATATCTTTCCAATTAACCAACGCACCCTCGTCACCAGATGCTTGATTGTCACCTCCATATTTCAAATATTTAGTAACCGTGGCATTGCTGTTTCCATTACCTCCGTAGCCGACATAATAGTCATCCAATGTTTCGATGTCATTAATAGATATCCCGGAATTTCTCACAACCGTTGCACTATCCAAATCTCGACCATCATCGGAAGTCCAACTATAAGTAAATGTCAGATAATCGAAAGGTGGTAAAATAATTTGTTCTTTTCCAACTTGTCTTATCTCACAGACATCTGAATAGACTCCATCATCCTTTGTGTATTTCGCTTTAAAACGATAATATCTATCTTTGTTCACATCATTTTCTTTGACTGTTACTTTCTTGACGTTCTTATTACTCTCTTTTGTCGTGCCATTATCAGTGAATTGTATCTCCAACTCATCAGATGATAATGCGACCTTTTCAAAAGAAACATTATCAGATAATATCCGTCCGCTATCAGTCTTGAGATAATAAAACATTTTAGTGGGATCGGTACTACTATCACCGTCTCCACTAATTAATGTCCTATTCGCATCGGCAACAACCGTATATTTATCCCATACTGGATGTATATCAGTATCCTCGGTTATTACCTTGTTCTTCCAATCATAATCCCATCCATTGAAAAGATAACCCTTTCTCGTAGGTTCTACATAATCGGATTGATTAGGCCAATTTGCCTTATTGCCTTGTTCAACAGTCTCAGTCTTATATATTTTCTCTGCCATATTACATAAATAATCTAAGAACTAAAATTTTATATGTCTTTATCCATCCATCGGACGGTATATGACTTTGTCCATTTTGGATAAACGGTGCAGGCATGATCAGTCACAACCGTTCCATCTTCTTGGATAATGACAGTCGTGTCATCACACTGCCAACCGCCGAACTTAACATTCTTGTCGTTATTAACAGGATTTCCTTTCTCACAAGTAACCTTGCCTAAAGCTGTAATTTCTGACAATGAATCATCGGTGGTATCATCGCTCCATTTACCTCCGTTTGTACTATCACAGGTAAATGTGACATACTCCGTCGTACGCCATACTGCATACCATATCATACTTTCAGTTACAGTAGCCTTACCTATAGGTGTAATTCTTATTTCACCTTCTTGCTTCTTACTGTTCCATTTGGTTTCTTTTAAAGTTGTCCAGAACATTATCTTCGCACCGTCATCATCATATACATAAGGCAATTCATACTTATCATCTTTCTCAAGATACAATGTCCTATCAGTATAGTCACTATCGTCGGGATTTTGTTCATTAAAATGATATGTACCTTTACCTTCTTGATCGTTCAATGACAATAATATACGGTATCGGTCTTTCTTCACTATTTTTCCTGCTGAGAATATGTGAGTCAAATTCGTATAATCGACCGCAGTGAAGGTTGTTTTCTTTTTTATTAATTTATTACCAAGTTTAAGGGGTAAAGATGTATACTCATTAAGCAAGTCAAAAGTACTACTGTCAGTAATCGCATATATTGGACTATTTGTACCTCCACTCAAATCACCACTTGCCGTAACCTTATGAAGGCTATCTATTTCACAAGTTGCCTCCAAGGAATAACGATACTTATTGAAATAATATGGGTTATTTGAATCTACATTGAGTCCATCTATATAGAAGCCAATCATATTATCCTCAATATCTTTGTATTTGGTAACAGTAGACTTTACTTTTTCAGTCTTCTGTGTGCCGTCCTCGTTAAGTACTGGTTTACCTTCTTCATCTACCACAGGAACTTCAGTCTCAATTTCCTCAGTACCATCCTCTATCTTTGAATATATCTTCGATACTTCTACGACACCTTCCAAGTTTACAAAGTCAAACACTGGTGAAATTGCCCTACAGTTATTTTCTGTCACAGCAACGACATAATAAGATTTACCTTTTCCTATATTGGTAAAACTACCCGTTGTCCCATAACCATGCGATTCTGTCGTCTGCGATGCATCTTCGGTATTCGGAACCGTCGATTTCACACCTTCGTCGACAAGATTCTGTAAAACTGTCTTGGTAGTCTTATAGTTAAACAAACGATATGCGTTATTGTCGTCTTTCCATTCACTGTCATCATACATTGTGATGAAGTTATTTCCATCAATTGAGTTTATAGGATAGTTCAATCCTCCTTCGGTTGAATATATATAGTAATATGTATCGCCCGAACTGTCAGCATTCGATAAATTTATCTTCAGTATCCTTTCACCAGTGATAAGATTATTAACCGAACTTCCTCCTGCGGTTATTCTCATTCCACCGAAAATTGTCTCATCAATTTGACAACCGTTACTGTCCTCGATGTTCATTCTTGTCGATACAGGAGGTAAGGTAACATAGGCATCGGTCTTATCATCGACCTTATAGCCTTTATAAGTCTTTAATAAATTTGGTCCTGTGATAACACGTTTAGTCGCCATTGACGTTCCATCAGAGACTGTCGTTATATTAAACGTGACACCTGCCAATGTCTGTGACTCGAACAACGTATTGCCATTCACATCCACAGACGTAGGTGAGCCGTTATACAAGATACCTGCAAATAGACCTTCTTTTGCAACAACACTCTTGCCATTAAAACCTTGCCATGAAGGTTTAAAATACGGTATATCTGTAATGTATGCCCAACTGATAATGTTATTAACCAACATCTTATCAATTATATGGAAACCAAAATATCCTGCAATATTTCCATTCAATTTATATGAATTGTCCTCTTTACTTACACCGACATTCGTCATCGGAAGGGTTTTTCCTTTTGAATTGACCGCCGCAACAAAATAAGGATGCTTATAAATTGCTTCCTTATTGCAACTACTGTTTATATCCCTTGCGAATACAGCGTCCTTAATCTTCGCATCAGTCAGTTTATCACCACCTCCATATCGTGTGTTATCAAAGTTGGTTAACGTTGGTATTTTCACATCATCAATCTGATTGTCCGTCGTTAATAATCGACTATCACAACCGTCAAACGTATTATATTCCTCTTCTTCTGATACCATTTCTGGACGATATATTATCGCCGTCGAATAAGGATAGTCATCAGTCTTTACTGAAACGTTTAACGACAATGAATCGGAAGGACAACTTAGATAAAAGGTTTCTTTAAACGACTTGATAAATTGACGACGTGCTTCCTTCATTTCTTCAATGTTATCGGCATATTTGTCGGGATTAAGTCTATAATCGTCCATATCATCGATATAGTATTCCAACTTATATGTATCGTTGTTCTCCCATTTAAAGAGACCATTGTCGTCCACTATGAAATCATCAACGTTGTCTAAGTTAGTCAACCATCCCTTTACAGAATTACCTCGTTTTAACTTGATATTATCTGTCTTACCGCTAATAGTCCACCCACAATCGAAACCGTCCTTTATTACGTCATAATCGACATCATTTATATACAATTTATAAGGGGTCGGCTGTTCAACCAATAATGTTTTCTCGACACTATTCTTGCTGTCGATACCATTACATAGTTGTGTCACGGTTACAGAATATCTGACATCGCCCTTAGGGAGACCAAATACTAAATAATCACCGACTTTGCCCAAGAAACCATTACCAGAGACAGTACCATTACTACTGTAAACGACAGGCGTGTAACTTCCATCATTCGTAAAATCAGAAGCCAAAGGTTTAATCTCTACTTTGTAATCCTTCAATATATCATTATTGAAATATACATCATATACGACTATTACACCGCCTATCTCACGACTATCCACACTGCCTTCGATAACTTGGGCAAAATCTTTCGCCAAACCTTTCTTGTCGTTAGCAATAGCCGCCATATTAGCGTATTCCGACTGTAAGACATTATTAGGCTGTCTGAATTTATCAACATAAGTCTTATATGTTAGATAAGAAGCAATCATCCTAAATGTAGATGTCGTAATCTCACCATCTGCGTCAGTAATTGTCAATTGATATTCACTGTTTTCGAGATTCTTTATATCATCAAACACGACATAACCTTTATCGGTTAGTTTCTTTATCTCTTCAGCAGAAGCCTTGTCACCCTTGATTATTATCTTATCTGATGTTATGTCATTAGCAGAGACAGAATAAGACAAATTCGTTGTTGAATTTATGATAATGTCATAAGGCGTGGCGATTCCACTTACATCCAAAGCGACATAACCATCCCTATTCTTCTCATCGTCATTCGAGCACCAGGAGTTAGGGTTTACCTTTATGCCAATAGATGCTTCCTGCCCATTAACAGTCTCGCACTCACTAAAGAACTGACTGTTGAATTTCTCAATTGCGGTCTTTCCGTTTTTTAGTCCGAAATAAAAATAGAATGAATTTTCATAACGAGGGAAACGATACTCCTTGTCATAATAATAAGGATTGTTACCCATTCTGAATATATAATAATCACGACTGGCAGATTCAAGGTTATAGTTGTTCTTGTAATTTACATCGTTTCCATACCGTCCTGTTTTGTCACGCATTATCTTTTCAAGTGAGCCATCGAAACTCTCGGGATACAAATATCTGAAATCATATTCTCTCAGACCATTAGTTGTGTTAAGTTTAGTCTTAAGTCTGTTGCCATTCATTGTTGCAAACATAGAACGGCCATCCAAATTATATAGTTCATCGTGAGACACAAAACCATCGGCAATTAACAAATCGTAAGCGTTTTCATCGCCACTAAGATTCTTCAAGTTAGGTACATATTTACTTTCATCGAGAGAGACACCAAACTCGCAGATACGGCTTAAATTAACGCAAGACTTGGTTTGCATCTCAATAGTCGAGCAACCGATTCCATAAAATAAGCCTCCGTCATCTTTACCGAACTCATTCTTATTGCCCCAGTCACATCCTGTCATTTCAGTGTTTGAAGTATATTTTACATCGACAAGATTTCCATTGTCATCGAAACTGTTAACGATTTCATTATCAGTAAAAAGAATATCAGTTGGTAAGTTATAGGTGCTTGAATCCAATTCTTTGAAGAATTGTGGTATTCCTTGTGAATCACAATTGTTCAAACTGCCCAATAATACAATATCAGTCGCAAATAACGTCTTAATGGCACCTTTGACATCAGTGTTGCTCTCTTGGGTTGCTGTTGGATCATATTCAACGGCACGATAATAATAAACAGTTTGTCCTAACATTGTCAACTTAGGGGATATTACACCATTGGTAACATCTTGATTCTTTACTGTCTCGTGGCACTTATTACCACATTGGTTCCCATCGACGATTCTCATAGTCGTTGCTTTACCATCGAAATTGGCATATGTCATTTTTGACGCAGGACGTGCAACAGCACATGCTTGCATTAATCTGAAGCTTCCGAACTCCCTATCGGCAGAACACCACTCATCCTTTGCCTTACGTTTAAACAAACCGAATAAGAATGACTTTTTAGGTGTAATCTTACGATACCACAGAGGTGCATAAAGCGAACCATTAATCCAATCATTGTAAAAATTGAACGATGTCGCATCATTGCTTTGTGCCAGCTCATTCTCGACACAAGTATATAGCTGTGCGGTTGAATTAAGGCATCTCAATTGTTCTTCCTTTGGCTGCTTTGATTGATAATCTTGGCAATCTTTTCTTGTTTTTTTATTCCATACACAGCCTGTGCATCCTGGATAATAGACATTAGGATTTATTCCATCATCGCAAAATTCCGACGATAGCTTAATACAGCTCGGTATTAATTTCAATAAGAATTTAAAAGGGCGACCGATGAGAGGCAGTTTCAAACTACCAATCCAACAAGGTAGTGTACCCAATAAACTGATAACGATATTCAAAAATTCGATTAAGGTAATAAACGCCTTGGTTAACACACAAATCAATCTGAATGTGAAGGTTAATTTAATGCTCAAGCCATTATAAGGCATAGGGTTATTATCGCCGTAATGGTTTATTAACTTTATACCTGTATGTTTACGGTTTGTTACCTTACTATTTTTTTGTAGTCTTGGAATATAGTTTTTAACTGTATATACTTTATTCCAAAACATATCACAATAACTCTCCTCTCTTGTTGCCGAACCAAATTCATAGTCAGCGTCAAGATTCTCTTTAAACCCATCGTCGTTGATATGAGGGTTATTAGGAACAAGATATTTGCAACGTTTTCTCGCAGAGCCATCGTTAGGTTGCTCATCCAATGAAATTCTGAAACGCACCCTTGTACGAGTAGGTATACCCCTATCAGGATTATCACTTGGTACTAAATTACCAAACTCATCGGTCATCACATAATCGAGATTCATCGGTATCTGGTAACACCATACTCCATCACCATCGATTACACGATTACCTTTTATCTGCACTTGCTCGACTTTATTGTCGAGGGTCTTCCTTATCATTTCAATAGAACCCTCACCAGTTGACAAGTCAGACATCTTTCCCACTAAATCAGTGCCAGTACAATTCTTACCTATTGCGTTATTACCTTTATCAGTTACGATAGAACCCATAAAGATACAGGTAGGTTCAAATTTATAATCAATTTGTATATCACAACGGGTAATACCAATGGTATCACCGTTCTCGGTTGTCTCTCCCCAATAAGGATACACATATAACCCTCTATCCTGTGAATAAATCTGAGACAGCGAATTTAAATTGGTGTCTGTCTTGAATTTGTTCGGACTATCAAACTGGTTGATATTAAATCCCTTATATATAAGGTCTCTTGGTCTTTGTGACCATATACCAATATCACTCAAGTCAATATCTACATGCAATTGTTGAGAGCCTGTGGGAATGCCGAACAACATATAATCACCAGCCTCATTTGTAACTGTGGTATACTTCCAATATTTATCGAAGATTTCCATTACATCCTTGTTATCAAGGACTAATCTCTTGTTAGGGAATGTACCAACATTCTGATGACAGGCTTCATCTATTTCGTCTGGCAATAAATTATATCTTACACCATCATTATCAGTAGATTGTACTGATGAATAATGATATAAAATATATTTTTTGATATCAGCGGTTGTCTCGTCACTCTCGATGAATATTGATACCTTTGCGTTCGGAATACCTACACCTCCATTAGCAAGGACACGACCGACAATGACACCGTAATCAGATGTATAATACTTATAAGAGTTACTTTGGTCTAATTTTAACGAAAGTATCTCAAAAGTATCATATGTCTGTTTTAAAGGTACTTTTAACACAGTAGGTTTATCCTCACCGACCTTTGTTCTTATCCTGTATGTTCTCAAATCGTTGTTCATACTTATAATGTATCAATATTTTCTAATATTCTATTAATTGCCTCATTACAGTCGTCTGTATATTTAATATAAAAGATATCAATATCGTTTTGATTGCATAATTTTAATTTTCTTTTATCTCTTTCCTGTATCACACTTAATTTATTATCGCCACCGATATATTTTATAGGTTTATAATGTTGTTCACCTTGACATTCTATTGCAATATTATATTTTGGTAAATAAAAATCCAAACTCTGTTTTCCCAACCATTTGAATTTCTTTTGAGATTCAAACTGCACATTATTAAAGAGTAATGCATTTTCAACTATACTTTCCATTTTACTATAATTACACTTTGGACAACCATTACCAATAAGATGATGACAAGGTGTCTGATAAAATTCCCCATGTACAGGACAAATAATACATACTTTTTCCTTCACCTTTACATAGTTTACTTTAGAATAATCATACTTATTCCCGTGTACCTTCTTGGCTTTTATAATAAATTCATCTGTATTCGAACGATGTCTCAATCCGTTCTTTAAAAAATGACACTTTGGGCATCCATGCCCTTGTAAATGACTGCTTGGAGGTTGCCAAAATTCTCCATGCTCGGGACAAATAATACATACTTTAGTCAAAGCATTACGATATGTTGTTTTACTATAATCGTAAGTGTCACCCCATTTATTCGTTGCCTCTTGTATAAATTGTTCAGTAGTTTTAATACTGGAACCTCCGCAATATGGGCATCCATGCCCTTGTAAATGACTGCTTGGTAACTGATAAAAAACCCCGTGTGTAGGGCATATAATAGAAACTTTAGTCACAGCATTTACATACACAGTATTAGTATAATTATACTTATCATTATGTATGTCTTTGGCTTTATTTATAAATTCCTCAGTTGTCAGTCTTCTCATCAACAATATATCATTATCCTTTATTGAATAGTTTTCTAAAATCCCTTAACCTAAGAGATGGTGTGAGATTAAAAATAAGACAAAACACCACATATAGTATCATAGGGACTGCCATAACGATAAATATTATCGCTATCAAAATGCCGAACATCAACTGTATTAAAAATTGTGTTGCCTTGACTATAATGCCATTATCCTCGTTAAAATCTTTACCATCATCGGTATATTTAGATATATTGCTTAAATTCTTCTTTCCACAATTACATCCCATTATTCTATAAAATAAAAATGCTAATGTCTATCTATATAAAAATAGAACATTAGCACCTTGTTTTCAACATATATCAGTGAATGATGAAAATTTATCTTGTCTTTACGATGACCTCGATATCATGATTCTTATCCCTTATCTCGAACATTGACATTGAATCCCCTATTAGCGTATAATCGCTTGAATCCAAGTCAATCTGATTATCAGTATTTATGTCACTCTCGGCATATTCATCATTACAACAGTCCGATACGCTTACCAAAGGTTGATTAATTGTATCGGTCGAATATCCATCGCCTCCGTTACCGACTTTATTATAACATTTAATAGACACGAGATTCTGTACGCCGTCAAGTTTTCCTATTTCCTTTGACAAGTCGCCCAAGAAAATATCCTCACCCATTTGGTGATTTCTAATATCCATATAATCATATACCATATCGATAACTCTCTTAGTCACCTCTGATTTGCTGTATGACTTATCGACATACATTGTCAGACGAAACGCCACATTGATTATTTTTCCGCTCTTAATTTCAATAAAGTCATTGAGCATCTTGTAATGAGTAAGATATGTCTTGATATTGTTTGCCACAGTTTCAGCCAATAAACTTGTCAACTTACCATTATAATCAAGACCAAGGGTATAAATAACTACCTTATTATTCTCCTCATTAACACTAAATCTGAAAGGTAAACCATACATCGCAGGAATTTTCTGTATCCTTGATTTATAATCGTTCAATGTGACACATCGATTCTGTTCCGCACTATTGTATTTTATCATATAACGCATCTCAGCAGTTGACGGTTCATCCTTTCCTCCATATGAAGGAGTCGTGTTTGTTACTGACAGTGAGTTTCTGACATTCTTGATTTTCCTTGCATTATTATTGTCATCACAATTCCCAACAATATCCATATTGAGGTAGATGATAGAATTTAACGTTCCTGCTGCAATATTCGACATTTCTCCTCCGCCTACTCTATATAATACATACATCGTAGTATTTGTCTCGGGCAATACCCCCATACAATCATTCGCTTCCATCCTCGACATCATATATTGTGTGAATGACTTTGCATCTGAAGGTATTTCTCCATAATTGTTTCTTACACCAGAGCCGAATATTATCTTGAGATACCAATTATCCTGATACTCGGTAATGAATTTGTTCTTCAATGGTTTCCATTTGCCTCTTACGACTTCCCTTACGTCGATATTCTCATCACCTATGATAAAGCCTTCTTTATCCCATATCGGATTATAATAAGTTCTGTTTGTTTTCTCGCCATCCGTCAAAGGTGCATTTATATCCGTCTTTTGCAATTCATAACCATATCTTTCTTGTTCCAATAAGTTATCAACCTCGAAATAACGTTGTACAGGTTTGTTCAACTTATCGTAATAAGTCTCTTCATCCACATAGAATTCAGCAATAGTAGGATCAGAATTAAGATTGCTACCCTCCTTGAATATGATACTTTCCACACCAAGTATATCATTGTCTTGCAACAGCACCTCCATAAAAGGCTTGATATCTGATGATGTTATGACCTTTTTATAGATTTTACTTTGTCCTGCACTTACAACAGCCAATTTTTTATAGGTATAACCAACAATAACTCCATTCGAATTCTTGTTAGGGATAATCTCACGGTCTGAATAACCATCACTGTTGAATTGGTTGGCGAAATCAATGTCATTCATCAATTCAAAGGTGGTCGAACCATTCGAGAACAATGTTCCCCTCTTGATATAAGGACAATAATTCTCATCAGCTTGGGCGATATTACCATTTCCATTGTTTCCTTGCTGATATACTGGTAGAACACACGAAATCTCTATCTCACACAAGGCACTCTTTTTGCCTGGTAATCTTAGACCATTTGTCCTCGCCATGTCCTGTAGCGAACTTACTTGCTGCGCACTATTGATATTCGTCTCTTGATATGACCTATCAATATGGTAATTCAAATTATCGCCAATATCCGACAAAACGTCTATCAACCATTGACCTATGCTTGCATCACCAAAACTATCGAAAACATCCCCATAATACTTTCGACTTAATTCTATCAGACTCTTACGATAATCATCATAATTTCTGTTCGTATATTGTATCTTGTTTTCCGACATTGTTCAAATTAAATGCTTATTGATTTTGTATACTCAGTATTTGTACCATTTTGTTTTACTGTGTACTTCATTTCCACGTTCAATCCTATTCCGTTATCACTTTCGTTAACCGTTAAGTCCTTTATGGAACAACTTGGTATATATTTACTGACTGTTTCCTTAATCTCGGTTAAAATATCACCCCAAGTCTCACTGTCGTTCGGATTAAATATAAATTGAATCAATCTTGTACCGAAATTAGGGTCTCTAAGTCTCTGACCTTTCGGTGTAAAAATGAGATGCACCAACTCGGAATACACCTCATCATCCTTGGTTTGATTCAAATCTATCAAAGTGTTATCGGCAGATTGTATCGTAATAGGGAACTTAATCCCATATCGTTTTAAATTAGCCATTTATGATGTACTATTATAAAATAAATATAGTGACCTGATATTTTTCAATCAAGCCACCACACATTAAATACATATTAATTTAAATTAGAAAGAACAAAATTACCTTCACTATCCTTTATCCAAATCTTCTGATTAGACGACCCTCTGAAAGCCAAGGTAATGTCCCTTTTACTCTCAATAAACTCGCCATCAACAATCACATCAACGAAAATTAATATATCTGGCATTGTTTTCTTAATCACATCAATAGTAAAGCCTGTATATAACCATATATCCTTGTCAGGAAATACATCTTTTATATCCTTAGCCAAGTCTAATATGTCATTATATGAACATAAAGGGTCTCCACCACTAAGAGTTAAACCTTTTATGTAAGGTAATTTTAATATTTCAATTAATTTATCCTTGGCTTCTTTATTAAATAGTTTACCACTATTGAAATCCCAAGTCCGTCTATTTTGGCATCCATTGCAATGGTGGGTACAGCCACTTACCCATAAAGTGACCCTACATCCAATTCCATTGTTTACATCAGGATATGTTATGCTTTCGTAATTCATCTGAAACGTTTAATGTGTTTGACTCTATCTTCAGTTTCATATCGTTTACCTACGTTAAATGAGGTCATATAGTCGCCAGTAAGATATCCGGTCACCCGTCTCAATCTTTCTATATCACTACAACCACACATAGGGCATTTGTCATTTATCTCATCTCTATACCCGCATTGGCGACACGTGTCATTCGGTACATTAACCGCAAAATAAGGAATATCCTTATCCATTGCATAAAGTACAATAGTCTCAAGCGCATCGAGATTATACTTAGTCGTTGAAGGTAACTCCACATAGGTAATGCAGCCCGCATTTGAAAAACCCGTCAATTTAGACTCAATATCAATTTTTTCGAACGGTGTCATCTCCTTCCACACAGGAACATGCATCGAGTTCGTAAAATACTCTCTATCTGAAACATTAGGTATCACACCGTATTTCGCTTTGAACTTCTTCATCGCAGTATAACAAAGATTCTCAGCAGGGGTCAGATATACGCCGAAGTTCAAACTATATTTCTTTTTGTATTCCTTGCACTTCTTGGCAAACAGACTTTCAATCTCAATCGCTAATTTCATTCCTTCTTCTGTCGTATGATCTGTCCCAATCAACGCTTGCAAGCATTCAGCTAATCCGAGTTGACCCACGGCTAATGTACCATGTTTCAATGCAGACCTTATACCTTCCTCTGGTTTATATCCGAACATCGTATTATTCTCATACATAAATTTCGCCGATTTAGGAGACTGACTGCAAATCCATTCAAACCTTTCGAGGAGCATATCCTTTGCCTCTCCTATTTTTTTGGAGAGTAACTTCATAAAGATGGTTACGACAGTTTCATTTTCTTGTAATTCATTCTTGTTAGCTTTTTCATTGTACATTTCCTTTGCTTCCATTGCCAATGTCGGTAAAATGATAGTCACAGGACAAATATTTCCCCGACCGTCCTTCAATTGACCGAAGCCATTAATGTCGAAACCATTGTAAGTTCTACAGCCCATCGTGCTGGTATATGTCATAGGGTTATCTTTATCATACCCCTCATTGTTACTCCAATCTACATTCACATAATTCGGATACAGCCTTTGACTTGTTGACTTCAACGCCAATTTGAATAAATCATAATTAGGCTCACCTTCGTGTTTATTAACACCATTCATCAATTGGAAAATTCCACAAGGGAATATCGGTGTCTTATGGAATTTACCGACTCCGTCAAGAGACCCCTCCAATAATGCTCTTATGACCATTCGTCCCTCAGGTAATGTACAAGTTCCGTAGTTAATAGAACTGAACGGAAGTTGACATCCACTTCTGCTTTGGAGTGAATTAAGATTATGATACATTCCTTCGACCGCTTGTTCCAATTCACTTTTAGTCTCATCATATGCCCTTACGTACCAATCATAGTTTATCTCTCTTATCTTAGTATCATCAATATGAAAATCGACAATATTTATTGAGAAATCACCTATTGTGAATTTTTCATCTTTTATATCGTACTTATTTTTAAATTCCTCACGTTTTTCCTTCTTATATTTATCCCACTCATCTTTGCTCATTGAAGTCGTATCATAACCTTCGTGTTTCGCACAATCAAGAATATATTCGAACGTAAAATGCTTAAAAAACGATTTCCTCACATATGGCACCATCGACCAATCCAGATGAGTCACTGAGACACCACCAAATTGTTGCAAACTTTGTATCTGGAAATATACTGCAAGCAACTGAAATGCTGTATTTATACTGTTTGCTGGACGTATATCCACTTGTCTTGTCTTTGTACCATCTCGATATGAGTAATCAATAGGGTATGATAGACAATTGTGTTCTCCATCGGCATATGAACCTAGGTCGTGAATATAAATCTCGTTATTATTGTGATTGTTTCTCGATTTCCTTGACATACAATTTCTTAGGGCATAATCCTTAAACACATATTCAGTAACCTCGCCTTTCTTACCACCGAAGGAATGTTCATCCAAATTAGCGTTTTGGTTTTGTACGTCGGTCGCCATCAATTTCTTCTTGATTTCCTTTGATAACTTGCTGTCATTATCTCTAATCATCTTGTGTTCGTAACGATAGATGATATACGCCTTTGCAACGGCTTTATCGATTTCCATAAGGCAATCCTCGACATCATCTTGTATATCCTCGATGTTTACGACAACATCTAATGCTTCATCGTATTTATATTTTATACATTCAAGCACCCCCTCTGGTGTTTCCTTTCCACAAGACTTAAACGCCTTATCTACAGCATTATAAATCTTATCAAAATTAAACAACTCTAAAGTTTTGTCCCTTTTTTGAACCTTCATAATTTTACTGATTATTTAAATAATTGTATAGAATAACTATATGTTTCATCAATAAAAAATTATTATAAAATTAACTAAAAGTGTCTAAATAATTGAGTTTCAGACAGAAAAATTTTATTAGAAAAATTACACTGAAATTCAGTCAAAACTACTATTTAGTCACCTATTGTCGGTATTGATTTGCTACTTGTTGAGCCACCGCAGACTGTTGTGTCGGGTAATCAATGCCGTCAAGTTCATCACTGTTATTATCGGTAAAATGACAAGTACCATTGTTGAAACTGATATTCATCATCTTTGTATCATTCATTCTACCCCCTCTGAATTTTTGAAGGTATATATTCATCAAGCCTTTCTCTGTCATATCAGGTGTCCTTGCGAAAGTAATAATGACGTGGCCGATCTGTACTTTTTTCACTGAACCTCCCGCTTGTTGCAGCCCTACGTACTCTTGACCCAAGGAATCCTTTGTACCCTGAATTGGTACCCATAATGCCACATCGAATTCGTGTGCAATCGATTCAAGTTTTCTCATCGTTATACCCTCACGTGTCCATTCCTTATCGGCTGCGGTTTCAGGTTTTTCCAATTTAAGACATTCGAAATAGTCAATAACGACCAAGTCGGGCTTAAATCCGTGCGCTATCATACGTTTAATCTTAGCTTTTATCTCGCTCGCCGACATTTCTCCACTTTGAGGATGGTAGCAAGTGACATTCTCCTTTATCATTCTTGCTTCTTCTGCCTTGGTTGTGGAAAGCATCTCAATGACATTAGGTCTAACATCCGGCAACGAAAGCATACAAGCGTCAATATCAGTCATAAAGCCATAATACTTACGCTTGATATTTTTATCCTCATCTTCGAAATGAATGTGTAGTACCTTGAAACCCTTGTAATTATTAGCCTCACATTTATATGTTGCCGCATATGCCGCAAAACCTGTTGTTGCACTCGTTTTTCCAGTACCACTTGGAGCGACGATAACTCCCAATTCACCTTTGGCAAGTCCACCATATAAAGCATCATCAAGACGTTTAAAACCTGTCGGTATTGCGTTTCGATAATCCTCGCTTAAGGCATCCTCGATACCATCCATAGGATTGTAGCCCTTATCGAAATTTGTATTGACATCTAACGCCTTTCTGATAATGTCTTCTATCTCGTAATAATTGTCGGCATTTCCTTTCTTGATTATTTCGACTGATTGGTTTATCGCCTTGGTAAGATTCTGTTGTTTAAAGAATTTCTCACAGGTATTTTCAATCAAGTCCATTCCATCCAAATCGGAGGTCTTTATATTGTTAAGTGTCGCCAAAGTCATTTCAACCGTGACGACATCGGATATTTTACTCCTGATAATAGTTTCCAACTCGAAATAGGTCGCAACTTTCTCGTCTTTCTCATAACGTTCCTTCATAAACCTCACAATTTTCCTAAGAGACTCATCAGAGAACATATTTTGGTCTACAATCGCTGCTATTGAAGCGAAAAAGCTTTGGTCTTCTATGAAACACTTTACCAGTTTCATTTGAAACTCGTTTCCTAAATAACCTAATGTTGTAGTATTTACAATTTCTGCCATTTAAAGAGACTAACAAAAAGTCAACTCGAAAAATACATTTAAAACTTTATATTCCGAGTTGACAAGGTTAAAAAATATTAAAAATAACAAGTAAGATTACAGATAACGTTCAATATAATCTATTTGACCTTTGGTTGGATAGAGATGATTGAAATAATCATTCGTCTTGTTCGATACAGCATTTCTCCATCCATTTACGAAATTCTTGTTATAGGTAGAATATGTATACGCCTTATCACCGTTGATTCCATTCTTATAAATCTCGTTTTTGGTGTATTCATAGTCATCGCTATATGTGGTACTCAAATTATCACAAATATTCTTGATAATATGGAAAACCAAATCTGACTTTCCTGCCGTCATATGATGAATAATTGCCAATGAGAATGACAAGGTTGACGGGTCTCTGTCTTTATATACAGCATTCGAATTGCTCAAATCAACACCGTTTCTAATGTATTTAGGATATACATTTGCATCCCAAACTCTTTCATATAATGGTTTGTCATCCATCATAAAGGTAAACTTGAATACAAACTCGCCATCAGCAGGTTTCTCGTCTACATAATCAGCGTTTGAACTTGCAACTGAAGCATAATCGAAATATGTTTTCTTTATATGCTCACCATTACTTAGCACACCCTCACCTTCATTTCCATCAGTCAAAAAACGAACATCAGCGTCATCAAGGTCATCGATATTACTTACAAAGCCTGTCATCTTAACAGGATCGTTGTTCGTATACCACATATATACACGACTCTTTTCTGTCAAGTCCTTTTGAATCATTCTGACGCATTCGTCCATTGTTTCCTTCAATTCGATCGACTCAATGGAGGCGAAATCGAAATTTTTGATTCTGAAATAACGTTGACAAATTACATTCTCGTTGATTGAGAGTAAAAATTGAAATTTTTCACGATAAGAAGAATTATCTATCTTCTTCACCACTTTTTCTTCCATCAAATTAAATTAATTTAAGAAATTAAACATAAAATTGAAACTAACTCGCTTTAACGTTTCAAATATACTACCAATTTTTGATGTTTGAACTAAATTGCCGAATTTTTTTGTTCTTTATCCATAATATATTTGAATTCAGTGAAAAAATTACCGAAACGAGTGGCATCTTTCAAATCATCAATGCCATTTTCAAGAATTATCTTGTATAAATTCTCGATGCTGCGTCCTTCGGTATCCATAGGGGCATACATCATCGAATCTATTAATTCTTTCGCTTCTTGTGACATCATAGGGCACTTTGGGTCTGTTAAATCTATAATTTTGTAATTAATATCATAGATTTTATCTCCTTGCACTCCATCAGTCACCGAATTTACAATATTTTCCGCCCATTTTAAAGGTTTTTTCTTGACTTTCGCTCTTTCCTCGTTGATTTTCCTTGCACCATCAATAATTTCATCCAATGTGACCTTTCTTTCTTTCAATTGTTTGAAATTAGTCAGCAAGGTTTTCTCACCTAAGCCCTTAATACCCTTGATGTTATCGGAACTGTCACCACAAAGTACTTTTTTTAACGCTACATTTTGGTAATTATACCCCATTACTTGCGTATGATTCTTCGTGTTTATAAAATCTTTCATCGATTGGACATAAACTATCACTTGGTCGGAAATAAGTTGCGTCAAATCACGGTCATTGGAGACAATTACGATTCTTTCATTCGGCTTTTTGTGCGTTACATAGTATGAAATGAAGTCATCTGCCTCTGTCTTATCACATAAACATTGACGGATGCATAATTCTTCGAGACATTCCATCAATACTTCCCTTTGCCAATGAAAGATTTCCTTCTGTCTTTGTTCCTCGGCTATTTTTACAGGATCTTGTTTTTTGGCAAAGTAATTCTTCATACCATTTATTCGTTTATTGACTTCCTTCATATAATCTGAAAGGTTGTCATCCTCAAATGTCTTATTCCTGTTTGCCTTATACTCAGGATATATGTCATATCGACTTTGTCCTGAATTATCGCCGTCCCAAAAAACATAGACATACCTAAAATTCCCCTTCTTTAATAACAATTTCAACTGTAAAAGGCATTGGAAAATACCTCCCGTCTGCCTTCCATTACTCGAAATCTTCTTATCAGCAAGAGAGGACAGTTCCAAAATGTTGGAACCGTCAACTAATAGCGTATTAAACGTCTTATTTAAGATCTGTGGCTTTGTCTTCTGGATCCTCTTTGGTATTGGCTGCGACATTTTGTTGTTCTTTGGTGTTTACAGACGATTTGACATTCTCGTCATTTTTCTTAAGTTCTAAAGCATTTTCTGTGATATTATCTTGTGTTAATTTCAAGAATACACAGATTTCGCCACTTGGCAATATAATAACATCTTTTGATGTGTCGAACTTATCCAATTCACTCTTAGTAAGAGAACGGAAATCATCTATCTTTGAGAAGAATCTCACATTAGGGGGTGTAACAATGCTATCGTCTGACTGTTCCTTACCATTTGGTGTTACACCACACATTTTCATAAACGTACTGAAAGGCAAAAACGATGATTTCTTCTCGTTAATCTCATAGTAAGCCTCTTTAATCAAATTAACTTTCATAATACAAACAATTTAGTTTTACATTACTTTTTTTCGACATTGCAAATGTACTACTTAAAGATGAAACTTTAACATTCTTGTATATTTAAAAATGTTAAGAGTAAGAGATTTTTTTCCTCCTACCATTAGCCATATTATCTTGATTTACTCTTCCTCGTCTTCTGTAAATACAACATCCTCAGCATCTGCCGTCTTGTTTGACTTGGTCAATTGCTCGTTCAATTGCGCCAACATATCACCGATATGTTCTTTCTGATACTGAGGTAATTCTTCCTTGTCTATCAGACCGTGGGCAGTACATATCATATTGCCCTCGTATGTCACATTGTATGGGCTTGGCAAATGATTCTTTACGACCTTTATCTTTGTCTCAAGACCATAACGGTATGTTGCACCCTTTGAAACAGCCTTAAGCTTCTTAGTACCACTTGTCAAAGCACCTCCTACGTGAACAATTAAGCCATGACAAGCATAATAGAACGTATTACCATTCTTATACTTCACCGTAGGTGCAGCCATTGGTGCAGTCATTGAATCAAGCCATATTTTACTGATGGCAATCATTGTGTTTGTATAAGGTGAAGACATCTTACGTGATGACGGTATACGGTTGTTAAGAATATTTGAAAAGGCGACGCTCACAGAACCAGCATCGAACATATTATTATTTGTCACTGACTTGTAAGACTTATATGAATTGATTGAGCCTATTGAATCCCATACAAATACAAGACCTTGTTCGATCTCACCATTATCCTGTGCATCAAGCAACTCCTTCATGCTTGCAGCAATATCCTCAATAACGGCTTCCTTCCTCTTTGTCTTGGTCTCTTTGCCAGTTGAATAATCATACTGTCCGTACTTCGCAGCGAGAATTGTGTTATTGAAGTAAATAAAGTCACCATCATAACCTATAATACGATTTTCTTTTGTATATGTTACTTCGCCAGTTTCAGAATCGACATTTTCAATGTCTACTTCTCCATACACAGGTGTAGCCTCGAAACCCATGTCAGTCAAATAACGCCAATCCATATTATTCTCGGTATCATAGATGACAGGAATAAAACCTTGTCTTTGAGCTGACACTAATACGTGATTGATAATGGTTGTTTTACCTGTATCGGAGAAACCGCCAATCATACTTACGTAACCAATAGGAAAACCAGTAAGTCTAGTCGCCTCTTGGAATGCCTTAGGCATCACCAACCAATCCATTGGTTTATCTGCATTACTTACTTCAAGGTTGGCCGATGTAACACCCAAACCTGCTTTCTCTTTCCACGCACTAATACCTTTCTTCTTGATACCTGCACCTTTTTTAATCGCTTGTTTCATAAATAAAATTTTTAAATTTACATTACTTCTTGTTAACTAATTCACTATAACATTTACGACACATAGTAACATAACGTTCATTACCACCCGTCATTATCTGTTCACCTTCCTTGATTATGTTTCCATTATCGTCAATTCGGGCATTTATTATTGCCTTTCTACCGCAACGACAAGAGACTTTCATTTCCTCGATGTTATCGGCTAATTCAAATAACCGTTTAGAACCATCGAATAAATTCGTCTTGAAATCAGTCCTTAAACCATAACACATTACATTAATATCCAACGTATCTACGATTTTAGCCAATTGGTCTACCTGTTCTTTCGTTAAGAATTGACTTTCATCCACCAATATCCATTTCAAAGGATTTTTAGCGTCATTATATGTCTTGAATATCCTATAAATGTCATCTGTCGGTTTTACTGAAATACATTCTCGTTCGATGCCCACCCTTGACTTAATGATGCTACTTCCATCACGGTCATCAATTGATGATTTAAGGCAAACGAAAGGGATATTATTACTCTCAAAAGAGTGTGCCTTCATTAACAAAGACGCACTCTTTGAGACGTTCATCGGTCCATATATGTAATACAACTTAGCCATAATAGTTCCAAATTCCATTGAAATCCAGTGAAATCAGTTCATGGTTCTTATGACCACTGGGTAAACTACACACCCATTATACCATTGCCCATCAAAGGCATTTGGCTTACTATTTCAAAATAATCGGTGAGCATTCACAAATACGAATTAAAATGGTAATGGATCACTTTCATCTTCATTTGCTACGGGAGCTACCGTTGGTTGTGGCATCGTTGTAGATGGTATGACATTAGATGATGGTGTTGCAATATGCACATCGCTCTGTGGGGTTGCTTGTGGTGCTGCCAATATCTCTTGTGCCACCTTATTGACTTCATCCTCTTGTTGCTTTTTCATCGAAACGACAGTATCTTTCCCCTCATACTTACCAGTCTCTTTGTTTCTTACCGGAATTTGCCCTTCTGCTACAATAGACAGATAATCAGCGTGACGAATACTATATGCATCAGTCCACTTTTTGTCATCATTAATCCATTTATTCGCTTGCCCGGTATTTGCTGACAATGGTGATGGGAATGTCGCATCTACTATATTAATCGATGACTTGTCGGTCGCTTTTTCGTCATTGGTAAATGTTCTCTTGATTGTCAAAACCAAATCTTTACCATCAACCAAGTCAAAGATATTATAAATCGTACCATCAGGTTTTGGTTCCTTGCGGGCATTAAAGATATTCATCAACTTATCATAAACCCCTTCACCTTTTGAATTTGCATTAAATCTCCAAAACTTTGGGCCTTCTTCTTCCTTGCCTCTTTCAATAACTCGAACAATGTAAGTGTTCTTGGCTTTAAACGAACACGCTTGTCTGAAAATAGTCTTAGACTCTTCCTCTTTTCCCTCAGAACGGCATTGGTTCGCCTTGTCAAACAATTCATTCGCCTTTCGACATAAAGGACAACCGTCCGTTTCTTTTTTCTCAATGTGAGAATCATTCAGACATACAAAAGATTTAAAGCCACTCTTCGCAATTTCTGTGGGTACTTTAAGAGAATGAGTTCTCAAAACCATAAAGATATTAGGGTCAGTACCACTTACAGGTAAAATTCTAATTCTAACGATTTTTTCATTTACATCCTTGTCTAACTGTGTATTTAAATACAACTTTGGGTCAAAATTGAACTTCTTTTGTCCATCATCATGCTTTCCTTGTGAGTTTCTGTACTGTGCCTCAATAGCATCAATACTCGTGTTGTTAATTAATGTTTCCATATTTTTTACATAAAATTAATTTCAAATGTTATTTCAATATAAGCCATTAGGTTTCACGTTTCAAATATACTACTTACTCTTGCATTTTAATAAAAATAATGAGGAAATTCTAGAAAATTAACTTCTTTTACTTCCTCATTATATAAATATCAGAAATTTAAAAAATCGGACAATTTCATATCATCATCGAAAGAATCCGAAATACTCTTATAATTAAGACCATTCAAATCGCTGTCCTTTATATCAAATTTCTCTTGTTCCTTATCAGTAGGAACATCATTATCGAACATTACATTATAATTAGGATTATCTTTTATCTTCTTCTTCCAATAATCCTTTGGTTGTTCAGAATAAGGATAACCCGCTTGAGACCTTATGTTCAATTGTTCCTCTTCCGTAGGATTTCTTCTTTCGAATTCCTTCTTTAAGTCCTCGATTTCTTGATTCTGTCTATCTATTGCGTCGTTATACTTTGTCACGACCTTCAACAGTCTAAGCAACTGATGACTGACACCGTCGACTTTTTCCTCGGTATCTTCTTGTGCATTAGTCAAGTCGTCAACGTCAATTACTTCATCATCAGGCTGTATCTCGTCCGTTCCATCGTCAGTTACGCCTATCTCGGTATTGTCCATCGGTAGTTGCTCACCATTACCGTTTGCATCACCGAGAGGAGGAGTTTGTTGCTGTATACCTTGTTCCTGTTGTTGAGGGGCATTTGCATCCGTTGGTTGTTGAGGCATCTGTTGTGGCTGTCCATTATCCATACCCATCTGTGGCTGACTTCCGTCCGATGGTTGACCTTGAGGTATATCGTTACCCCCATTCATTCCAGACTGTTGCTCATTACCACTTCCGTTTTCATCGTCGCCTTCCTCAGTCAATGGTGCTGATGTAATGAAAGTATATTCGTTTATCTGTTTAAAACGATTGACGGCTTCAGACAGTTTATATTCCTCGATAAGTTTTCTGTCTGCCATATTGTTAATCGTTCAACATCATCTTATTTTCCTCGGTCAAAACGATTGTACTATTCTCAGTACGTTCAATCAATCCCTTATCTTTCTTTTCAACCTTTACCTTTCTTTTTGGTGCTTTTACACCAGCCAATGCTTCTACTTTGGCAAGTCTCTCGTCATTCATATCGTCAGTGTTATTTAATTCATTATTATCGACCTTGGATTCATCTGTATCATTTTTTGATTGTTCAATTACAATCTTATGTTGCACGGCAGAATTCTTCAAAGGTCTGACATACTTCTTTAACGGTCTTTTACCGAAAAATCTTTGTACCATCTCTATTACATTTCTTTATAAAGATAAATATTAACTAATTTCAAAAATAATCATATAACACGATATTATTGTGCGTTCTATCACCTATCAATCTTTTTACCTTGATAGGTATCTTTGCGAAATTCTTAATCCATTGGGTATTCTTAATATTATTTAACACCTTTTCGATACTCCGTTGCTTAACACCATAAAACATCATTGTACCCAAGGAAAAACCCCATACCTTCTTGAAATGAGGACTATACAAGTAAAGAAAATTATTACCGTCAATGTACGCTACCTTATAATCATTAGATGACATAAGATAGCTCAATACCTTTTTACCTTTTCCCAATGAACAATCTAAATAATCGACATACGAATATTCTACCTTATCAACAATATTGTCCACGGCTTCGAGACAAAATTTGTATATATCGTCTTGAAAATCGACTCCTCTCTCCGTCTTGCTAAATGTCCACCATAAATTTTGCTTCGGATATGCTTTTTTTAAAATATTGAAATCCTTTATATATTTCTTTGCATTCTTATAACCAATAATAAGAGTAGGAAGAGATTTTTCTATCTCATCCATGCTCTTACACTTATTTACCTTTATATCGAATTTAATCCTCGTCAAATCAGTAATTACATTTGCCAAAACTTTTTGCATAAACTAACATTTTACATTAAACGCCACAAACATACTACTTTTTCTCTGATTAAAGAGAATTTATATAATTTTTAACTTCTTCAACGGTAGGATGATTTTTATCATTGTATACATTATGGTAATCGCCATATTTTGTATTATATATTATTTTACGCCACCCTTCATGTGTCTTGAAAGTTTTGCCTTCATTATATTCCATCATACACTTACCATACAGCTTCATTACCTTATTAAATGCCTTCTGAGGTTGCATACTATTCAGTGAATTGATAATATCTGGGGTAATCAAACTATGAAAATGAAAGTGTCCTCTCGCATATATAATCGCAACATTCTCATCCTTCACTTGTGAAGCCTTTCCACTATCCCATAACCATTTGTAATAATTCTTATAATTATAGTCGTTTCGACCTGTCTTCTCATGATATGTCTGCCATGCGTTATCCTGTATTCCATACCCATGAGGTGTCGCTGTAGTTTTTTTATCACCCCCTTCCAATTGTATCGTCCATTCCATCCATCTATTGAATGCCGAGCCATCACTTCTCCCAAAATGCTTCTCTAATACATCGTCAGAATAATCACAATAATTACGGAAACTCTTTTTAAAATTGGTCTTGTTCGCACGATATGCATTACCAGCAGTCTCGTCAAACTTAGGATTTACTTTCTTTAAGAAATCATTAGGATAATATCTATCAATGCGAGTATACCCCATTGACCCACCGATAACCCCTATCCAACACTCGTGACGTATTGTTCCTGTAAGACTAAGTACACCCACATGCAAGACATTATATTTATCGTATTTACCGGGTACCATATTCTGGGCATTTTTGTACTCCAATATCAATTGGTCTATCTCATTCAAATGTAATCTTGCCATTATATCCGTTACCCTTGCGAGTTCTGGCATCGGTGACGATGTCTGAGGAGTGGAAATAACCTTTCCATTTTTGTTATAGTACGCTATTGTCAAATCCATTGCATTTCCCTGACAATGTGCTGAACCGCTGCCACTTCTTAGAACATGACTAAGCACGACATTCCATTTCATCTTTGGCTGATTCTCCGACAAGGACGCAATCTCCTCATATAACCTGTTGAACAACGAGACTAATTTTTCATTTCTTGTAATGCCATTTCTTGAATCGATACCTAACCCTTCCACAGTTTTAGCATTACCTGTATCCTTATCATGATACCAATCCTTTCTCCACGTAGTAGCCTTCTTATATTCCTCCGTGAAATATTTGCCTCCTCCACTACTATAATCACCGTTATTATACTCATTGTTTCTTGTATCACAGTCAGGTTTCTGTACGAAGAACGAGGTACTAAACGGCTTAGGGAAACGACACAGTTTCACACCTCTGAAGGTCGTCGTCATGTTACCAGGTGTCATATTATGAATCACCTTGTAAATCATATAAGTACCTCTCCACATCGGTACATTAAGCAATTGGAAATACATCAAAGGACATATTTGTGCATTGCCAAGCATCTCAACCTCACATTCATAAGAATAGTTCGTATAGATATTAAATACATCCTGTCCCGTAAATGCGATTTTTCTCTCACTCGACTTACCGACGCTTATCAGATTATGCCACGTCTTAATCGCTTGTTCGGTCTGGACAGGGTTATTCATATCAACCTTGATGTTCTTGAATAAATGCTGATTCTGCCTTGCGAAACTAACGCCGAACGAAGGCACTTTATAACCCAATCTCGTTATGGTATCATCTGAATTTTCAAGTAATCTATCAGACTTAAATATCGGCGGTGCAACATTAAACCCGTCTGTATGTGACCAAATGTCGAAACTATCATATCTGAAATTATTAATATTTGACGGTACTTCCGACAACTTATGTATATAAATGATTACGAATTTATTATTATTCTGTGGTGCCGGTATCTCGTTATAAGGCATCGGTCTAAATACATCTTTCATCGTCTCGATATCCGAATACATTCCTTCCTTGTTATGACCGTCCGTTGTGTCTTCACCCGTAAAATGTATAAAATCAGGAACTGCCACAAACCAACAATCGTGTTCCTTACACAAATCACCGATGAAACTATACAGACTCTTGTCTTTCGCAGCACCGTGATAGGCATCTATTATCTTCTGACAGTTCATTGGTAAACGGTAATATGTATTGCGATAGAATGAATCCATAAAGATGAAATCATTATCGAAGAAAGTAGCTACGTCATATGTGTTTTCTGCCTTACCTACCATCCATCTATCCCATACATTTTTTAAATAATAGTAAATCGCAACGCAAAGGTTTCTATTATAATTCAATCTATCGTTTTGTGTAGGACTTAAATCACTATCAGTTGTCATTACCTTGGAAGTAGTACTAACTATGTCTTTCAACTTATCGGTAAAACCTTTTACATAAGCTTTAAATACACTCTTGTCTACCGTAACGACATCGTTCACCGAAGTCTTGCTATTATTACCCATTACCCTTGCACAGGAATCTGATACAAGACACTTTCTAAGGTACAAGTCCTTTAATTTAGACTGCATATCCTTATCATCCTCATTGAACAGCATCTTAAAGCCATAAATACCCTTAGTATTCCTGCCATCTTCGACGGCAAGCATCCTATATCTAATAACAGAATCGTTATTCATACAAATTCCGTTATTACGTATCCATCTCATATTACTCTTTATTGTCATTAGTTCATTTTTACCTTTGACTTTCAGATAATGACCCACATTATTCCATCTTTTGTAGAATTCTGCTGTATCTTCACACAAATATTTAGGTGTATACTCACGTGACAACTTTTCCTTCACAACGTACCAATCACTAATCTCTAACGAGTTTTTAATTGTCCCGAAATCATTCTTGCTGAAATTAAGGAATAATTCTACCAATTGTTCCTCGATGTTATAATCAATTGAAGAATTACCTCCCAACAAACTACTCAAGGTGACATTATACATATGCGCTGTTGTCGCATCATTATTACCAACGGTAAAATAATACTCTCCTCCTATCTTGGTAAACAAGGCATAGTCTTTACTACAAGGACGGTAGTTTTTAGTATCATCCATATAAGCTATCGGATCTTTTGCTTGTCTCTTTCTCCACAAAAGACCCCCCAATAACAACAAATACCCATAAGGCACACATTCAATACAACCGTTTGCCTTGTCTTTTGCAAACACATTCAATATATTCGCATAATTGTATTTAAATGTATGCAAGAACAACAAGGCTTTAACGTTTCTTTGGGTATCTTTATTGGTTATCTTTTCAGATTGCAAATAATAAAAAGGGCTACCAAAGATATTTACGCTATACTTTACCGTATTGTTCAGATAAAAATACTGTTTTAAATCCTGTATTACAAGGTCATCGGTAGACACATCGTTCGAGCCACTATTTGTTGTAACCGTCCAAGTACCATCTGTTTTACATTCGACACTATTCTTATATTTTGACGTAGTATACCACCCATTGAAATCAGGCAAAGTCTTGCGACTATCCTCGTTCTTCAATACGGGATTTGCCGAGACGGTACTCAATTCACTCATAAACAAGTCGTCTGTATTAATGCCTATTGTCCCAAGATTTGCACTCAGCATATTCTTGGAATTAAAAAATTTTGCATACCTTTCGTCGCTTACCTTCCAATATTTTTCCGTGAACGTTTTAAGTCCACTGTCATCTGTTATATCATAGTTGATTACCTTTACGCTGCCACTATTCAGTGTTTCATAACGTTTCACGACAGAATTAACATAATCAACATCATTGAATATATTGAACATATCCAATGATATACACTTCTTATTTAAACGAACTGTATCGGAAGGATATAAAGTGTTCTGCATTGCATCTACATTATAATTGTTCTCTTGATATGCAGGCACAAAATAAGGTTTCCCTCCATCCACGTCATACACATAATCCCGTTGGTAGTCATTGTAGTTTCTAAACTTTGATGGTATCAACGATACTCCCTTTTTGTCATAATAATGCACCCATTTACCATCCTTAAAGAATGGATGTCTATCATTATCTACACCATTCACCTTAAGAACCGTCTCGAATTTATGTCTTTCCTTATCAGTGTTGGTTGACAATACTCCATACTTGTCATAGTTTGAGTCGCATTCCGATATACCAACTACGATGTCTGAAATGTCTTCGTTTGCTGCCTTATTTAATATGTTACCTTGAATAAGACTTATCGAGCCTATGGCATTGTAGTAGTTGTATGCATCGATATTACCAAGAAGTTTAACAGTATTAATGTCGTTCTGCATATTCTTGGTCATTACGCCAAACAACTGTGCTGCCCTAATAGACAAATACCCACTTAACTCGCTCAACGAACATTCACTTACACCCTTGAATATATTTCCACTATTATTGAAATCACAAGTGGTTATAGGGAAACTGTTCAATTCCGTAGACTCGTCTTTTTGACTCTTTTCTGTTTCCTCGATTGACTGTATCGCCATCTCGAAGCCATATACGACTTTTTCCTCCACAAAGTCACCTTTCAGATCACCAGGCCAACCGAAAGTCTCAGCATCATCTTCAACCGTAACATTCTCGCCATCGGTTGTAGTGGCTTTCGAATTAATGATACCAACCCACGCTGGCACGGTGACGTCCTTTCCGTCTCCACTATCAACGGATAAATCAGTTTCTGATTGTAGATTAATAATACCCAATACTGATGGACTTCTGAGACCATTCAATGCCTCAGACTGTATATCCTTTGAAGCCTCATACATTATATGGCAAAATGTCTCAAGGTGACAGAATAGCAATTTGAACACATTACCTATATATGGCTTGAAAGGAAGGATACTCGTTATATCTTCCTCTATTGACTGAGTTATCTCCTTCTCCATACGGGTTTTAGATGCTTCCAAGTTCTCAACATTAGTCGATATGTCAGTTATCAAGGTTCCACAATCAATTATGTAACAATAACGACGTATTATGGTACTATTTTTATCTTTCTTAAATTCCTCTAATATTTTATTGACCGAACTATCCGTTAAATTTCTATTATCATTAAACTTTATCTCCTTGACGGAACTATGAGTAAACTTTTTTCCTTTCGATTGATTGAATGCATCGACGCCCTTAATGTCAAGAGGGCAATCCACATCCCATCCATTAGGCATCTTATCCTTACCTATCATTGTACTGCTAAATGCGTCATTATAAGTCTTAACAGCCTCGACAAATGACTTATATGCACCACTCGCATTCACCAACCTTATATTCTCTTTATCTGAAAACAATATAATTTGTCTCTTTTTATCGCTCTCGTTGGTTGTATCTATATACGTATTGTTTACATCTTTTATGAGACCTTGATAAAATGAATTGAAATTGCTTAATATATTGTTTAATAATGTCTTCTCTTGTTGTACCGCACTCAAATCACTATTAGTGCCGTCTGAAACTGCTGATTGTCTCTCGTTATATGCCGATTGTGCATTTTCAATATCCAAGAAAAACTTACTTAATCGAACAGGCTCCTTATCCGCCTTACCATCCTCGCCGACCATTTGCCATTTTGGGTCTGTCTTATGTTTATCCCAATATTCAACACCTACATATGGATTATGGGGTGCAGCAATGAGATAATCTAATGGAATATCAGTCAATAAGGCATACGAATATCCAATAAACGATACTGTGAACTCAAAATTGCCTGTCTGTGAGTTTAATTCCGCCTTGAAATTGCTGCAAGCCAACTGATAAGTCACGGGTTTACCCAAGAATCCCTTGATTTGTAACTTGAACTCAGGATATGGAACCGTCGCAAAGCAACCGAATACATTATCAGCCGTTAGTTTATCATTATAATGTATCGCCTCCTCTCTTCCAAAGAAAGCAGAGCCTCTTGTATCGACGAATTTAATGGATACGGTAGGTGTATACCAACTCTCGAAACTTACGTTTACTTGCTCTACACCTAATCCTTCAATTTCTTCTCCCTCGAAATAATGGTCAAACGATATATCAGTATAGTTCGTTGTCAATGAATTTGTTCCATTTCCAACATCGTTGCCAGACATGAATGTAACCCACGAAGGAGTACCCTGCTTAGGGGTACTCGTCCATGATATGACCCATTTATACTTTCCATCCTCGTCTACCTCACCACTGTTTCCACGTACCTCGTTACTTCTGAAACGTGAAGCCACCTTGACTATTAAGTCGAAGGCAATCGAAAAATCCTCATATGGTGGAGTTACCGGTATACCATCGATACTATCGAAAACATCATTCGGTTCTACATAACATATTCTATTAATTCTTTCTTCTTGACCTATAACATCTGCCATTATCTCGTTATGAATAAATTAGTTTATACTATTCGACATTATAAAGATAATTAGTGCAGACATTGAAATCAATCAGTATACATAATCAATGAGCCACGTATTGTAAACTTTACCTGTACTATCACTGACTCTTTCTATCTTAATCAAATTATATGGCTCATTGTCAGTAAATGTATAACGATAATAGCTATTGACTACTTCCAATGGCAGACATTCCGAATAGAAATTATACCATTCAGTCATTCTCTCAATATCCCAATTACCTTGATATAAATAACCAACGTTGATATTTAAATCGTTGTATTCACAAGCATATTTATCATTCCTACCGTGATGATACGTGTTTCCACCAATAATGTCATACCAAGTAGTAAATCTGTCACCGACAACCTCCTTCTCAACCCTCTTGCCCTTAATAGTCTCACCTATAAATGAATAATGACTCTCTTTTACTATTTGTCTTATTTCATCCTTATAAGGGTAGTCATATGTGAATCTCGTAACCTCTTTCAAGTACCATTTATCTGTCCCTGACACATCTTTAAACGTTCTTTCTACAACATACCTGTCGCTATCCAAAACATAAGAGTAGATAAATTTAGTCTTTTTATACCCATACTCATCATAATCGGTTCTTTGCAGCTTTCCATCTTTGTATTCCAAACGATTACGCAATAGGTATCTTCCATAATTTTGACTACTATTTCTCAGTCTATCCATTCTTATCAATCGACATTCATCATCATCATAGTAAAAATTATATTTTATAGTGTCTTTCTTGTTAGGAACGAAACATATTACACTGCGAACCATCTTCTTACCTTGATGGTTTAATCTCTGCGCATTCGACAGTGAACAAGTGAACAACAAACTGATTATTAAAATAAAAAATCTCATAACTTTATAATATTAATTGGTTAATAATATTGCAAAGTTATGAGAAGTAAATATAATATCCAAATATTTTAAGTTAATAAAGGTTAATCAATGAGATTCTATATAACTGTTAATTGCATTCTCGTATCTATTAATGGCGGTATTCAAGGGATATGGAATCCTTAACACTGTGCCATCAGGAATGGAATATTCCAAACTACCGCATTTAGGGTTAGCCATCATAATTAGCCATCCGTAATTGGCATCGTTGTAATATTTGTAAGACAAAGTGTCCATTCGCATTGTATCCTTGCTGAAAACCACCGTAATATCTGTGGTACTTGGGTTTATTTCAACATAAGGCAATATATGACTGCTGTTTTCACCCCTAAACCTACTGTATCTATCGTAATATGACATATTATGTTTCAATTAATTATTTTATTTCCTTTTTCATATCTGTAGTATAGGCATAACTCTTGTCAGTTTCAAGTTCACTGATTCCTGTTATATAATTTTCCTTATACGACGGTCTGTCAGCTCTATTATCATATAGTCTGGTATTGGCATAATAATTGAATGTCATCGCATTTTGCAAACGCTTAACAGGACCCGCAAGGTCTCCTCCTCCAATAAACTTGAAACTAATGTTCACATGTGCCAATAACGGTTGCATACCGATACTCTCAGTATTTAAATCCCACTGCAACGGATCATAATCAATACTAATATTATCAATTACTATTAATTGGTTATAGAAGTCACCAAGGCGTAGTACGCAGTATGGCGCACGCCCGAATGCGAGGTTATTTGCTGATTTCGCTTGTCGGTCGGATGCACCTATTGTATTTCCTTGTCTGGTACACTGCTGCAAGAAAGTCAATCTGGCGTTAAAACCCTCAGGAGTCATTGAATGAAAGGCAGGATCGAAATATTGAATTTTATCCATCAGACTACTGTATACGGCAGGTGCCTTATGTTCAAGGGTCTTAAAGAAATAATACTCTTGGTCGTATCTCAAGTTGTTATATTCTTGAGTACTGTCGTTTGCCGACATATTTGGTAAATAGATTTCGCCAAACTTCCAATTATATTTCGCAATATTAGTATAATATTTTGCGACTCCACTTCTATTCTCACGGCATTCGACTGCATTGGGATAGGATGCCTTAATCTTTTCATATTCAGAAGCACTTATTTCTCTCCATCCGTCATTATTTACCGCAGCTAAGTTACTAATCGAATTTTGGCTTCTTGCTATTACTTTTCCTAACTTGTTTACTTTTCTGACGAATTTCGTCTTATCTTCTGATAAATACCATATGTCACCGTTTTCATCTTTATAGGCTGTATTCTGATTCTCGTCCTTTATCTCAGTATAACCTTTATATTTTACATTTTCACCACTGTTACTTTCAGCTAAAGTCGTCGTAACGTCACGTTCAAACGTAATCATCACCTTCGCAGACCTCCATTTTTTTGCTGATGAGCCGTTAACATTGAGCTTATCGTCAGAATTCACAGCTTTTGAAGCTTGTACTGTTGACTTCTGATTAATATCATCGGTAAAGACATTGCCGTAACGTTTCTCCAACCAATTGATTACCGTTCGTCCACGATTGATCGCCAATTTATCATTTCTTGTTGTAGATACACTCTTTTTGTTAGTAGTTCCTGTCGAAGTCGTTTTATTTTTATCATGATTATTAGAATAGCCTATTGTCTCAACCCTGACAACCTTATATTTACCTTCCGTCCTTCCTTCGGTCGTCTTCTCATCACCATAGAAGATTTCCTTTAGTTTATCTATCCTATCAGTTTTACTTCCTAAACAATTCTTGGTAATATTATCTGAAATTGTTTCATTCTTATTACTTTCCAACGCAGCGGCGACCTCGGCAAAACTATACAGTACACTCTTGTTTTCTTCATCATCAGGAACTTCAAAAAGTTTTCTTACGGCACTTGCGTCTGAATTATAGGCGAATGATGTCGTGTCAGAATAGTTTGAGTCGTTCAACAACGTTTGGTCATATGTATTGATATAATATTCACTCGTAGGGGCTTGTTGATACTTGCCATCGATACGATAATACCATTTCTTGTTGTTCGCTTGATATGAGTTTCTATTCTTCTGATATTGCCATATAGGTTTCGTGCCGTGAATATAGTTTTTATTATCAGACATATCTTTATAGTTTGATATTCCCTTTGTTTCACTATTCTTTACCTCATATCCATATCCATTATCCCACGTCTCGTCTTCTGATAACATTTCGATTGTCAACGGTATATCCTTGGTAGGGGCATTCTTATTGTCACCGTTAGATTGCATCTGCGCACCGCTACCTGCGAGCAAATAGGCAATTGCTTCAACATTACTTCCAATATGATCATAGTATCCAGAATAATTGTTAGGATAAAAGACGTAAAAAGTCATTACCAATTCCTCGGTCTTCTTTTCTTGCTGTGGTTCTCTCTTCTCAGGCTCGGCAGTAACCGAAAGTTCTTCTTCTACAACATTCTGTATATATTCATCCGTTAAAGGGGTAGGTTTCACGTAATGTAATAAACTACCCTCGTCCTCAGGATTGCCGCTATCGCAACCCGCAAAGAATCTCAGCAAATCACTGTCCTTTACCTTATCTTTGATATCATCTGCGTGCCAACCGACATAATCGATGATGGACGGATGGTCAACCACCAACATAAATGATAATGTACCTGTCCTTGTAGTATTAACATATGTATATACGTCTTCGCCACGGCCTATAAACGACTGCGTGCCCCAATTGACATTTGTTGTCTCATTGAAATCGATGCCGTAAGGTGGAAACCACATTATACGACCTCCATTAGGTCCTCTCTGTTCCCACGACAATGCCTTCTCGAATGAATATGGGTCATAGCCTTTCCAAGCAAGGTTCTCGATTGAAAACATACATTGTTTGGTATGAATATTATACTCTCCGCCTCCTTGGTATTTAGGTGTAATATTCGGATAACCATTATCTTGTATTACGGATTTATTCCATGCGTCATCGTTATCACCTGATTTCCATCCCCATTTCTCAGTACCTTTTTTGTCCCATGTTATTTTCTTGTTAAATGTTATATTACCAGTGTCATCGTGGGAGAAATTATGCCAATGATGGAAATCCTTCAATTTTGTGACTGACTTGAAATTTCCATAGTCATCCATTTGATAAAATGGCCTTATTCTCTTGAAAAGTCTGTCATATTGATAATGGTGTGTCCACACACGACAATACGGATTATTGTATCCGTTTATACTATACCCATTTCCACCTTTTTTTTCGACATCTCTCAATAACAAGTTCCTACCGTGGGATTTTCCAAATTTTTCAGTATTTGCGTCGCCTATTCCCTTTACGTTTTCACTACCACCCATTACACCTCCATCACCATGAAACCTTGATATTAAGGTGTTAATCTTAGCTTGGTTAAATAACTCTTTGGTTTTGGTTAAAATACTGTTTTTTTCACCTTCCAGCTCCCACTTGGCAATATCATCGGTTAAACTATCATTATCATCAGGAAACAAATTAGTTGTCTGACCATACAATTGTCCATGATTTACGTAATTACCATCGTTATCACTGCCACGACTTTCAGCCCTTCTCGTACTCAGATAGCCATTTTGTTCCATTCCGTTCACGTTACGGGCGAAATTATCGGTATAATTCAAATTACTAACATATGAAGGTGCTGTTGTGTTTGTTGTTATATGTGAACCGTCTCCTTTAAAGGCGGCATCAGTACCAAGTGCCTTCATTGTAATGTCGTGTTCCGTGATGTTAACCATCATCAATCTTCGCATATAGACCTCGTTCTTGTTATTGAAATTACAGAATTTATCTATTGACAATCCATTTATGAGACCATCCATAAAATTATATTTGCAACGATTGTTCAATGCAAGGTTGTCAATTGTCCTGTAACCATAGTCAGGAGTTTTCTCGATGATATTCTTGGCTTCATTAACACCTTTTGCAATGGCATCCTTCGTGGCGTTAACGATTCCATTGGCAATGGATTTTATCGTTGATTTTCCACTGCTTTTCTCAGACTTTACTAATTTCCTCTGACTACTTGATATTCTTCTTACCATTGTTATTCGTTGATGAAGCTATTATAAATTATATATTACATAAATATTAACATTCGTTACTTTCTGAAATTACTGTTACCGACTGGTCTACCTCCATAATACTTGGTACTGATATTCTGTACTATCATATCACTAATTGACCTAAGCAGCATAGGGTTATTCTTGATTTCACTCATTATATCTATTGACTGACCATTTCCACCAGATAATTCCAATTTGCCATTAATTGTAATGTTAACCGGATCTATCTGTACCTTTCCATCGTTTATCGGTGTGACCTTGGATGCTTGAGTGTCACTTGCAGGCGCTTCCGCAAACGCAGCGTCCTTGCCCAACGGCTCTGTTGGCATAACGTTCGATGACACCTTGTTGTACACGTCGTTTATACGACCGAACACGTCGTTGAACAACGTGTCGAATGGACCACCATTCTTGGCGAACACGGCAGTGTCCTTCGGATCCGACTTGGCTATCTGTACCTTTCCGTCGTTTATCGGAGTGACCTTGGATGCCTGAGTGAACATTGAATTGCCATTTCCATTCATTACGCCATCACTGACTAATGATTCGTACTTGGGGTTCGGATTCTGTGAAGGAACATACATTGTTTTACCATCGCCAGCATCGACAATCTTGCCTTCGGCTGCCTTTTTACGTTTGTAATTACGAGCTTTTATCTGTTCATTCTGTATTTTTACTGAAGTTGCGTAATCGTCAGTTCCACCGACACCCGTATACCTTAATCTACCGTATGTTTTCTCATTTATACCACGTTGTTTCAACTGTTGTCTTGTGTAATCACCATACATAAGTTTACCGGTACTTCCATATGTCTCCCTGATCTTGTTTTGGTTAATATACATTTGACCGTTACCTCCCATATACAGCGAACCATTCATTACGAGTTCTTGAGCACTTACATTTTTTCTCTTTCCACCACGAGTGTTCACACCGAAACTTAATCCTTTTAACTTTTCAGCCAATTCATTCTTATTTGCGATATCGGCAGCAGCACCCCCCATTTGTTTCAATATCAAATTTAATTGTTCATGTGTATTTTTACTGAAGGATTTTATCTCCTTTAAGACCTCTTTTTCAGCATTGGCAGGATCAACAAATCCATTTAAGAAATTTTTATATACAGCTGTCGCCTCTTGCATCTTTTCTAATATGGTCTCAGAATATTCCTGTGACTTCGCAAAGAAATATTTCTGTTCTGCGAGCAGACGTTCCCGCAACTCATTGTCGGCTGCACCGTTTTTGTTAATGGAATCTGACAAATGTGCCATATTAGCATCGATATTGCCAGTAAACAACTTGGTAAATGAAACTATTTGTTCCATGCCTTGTTCCATCTTACCCTCATAAGTATCGGCTTGGATATCCTTAATGTTGGAAGAGTTGACATCCGACAGATTCACTGCATTACCCGTCACGTCATTCACTTTCCATTGACCATCTTGATAATATGCCTTGTTCACCAAATCCATTCTCTGTTCCTGTGACAAAGTATTATCTTTGATGAAACCTTCGACTTTATCCTTCTTCACATTGTATCTTGCTTGTTTCTTAACGTCATCAATGGATTGATCTGTATACTCAGCCAAGGCTCGCATTTGATCCATCTCCATTCCATTAAATTCGACCTCACCAGTCTCCTTATTGAAATGTCCCATTCCCATAGTCATACTATTGAAACGTTTGGCTAAGGCAGCAGGATTATTGTATGCCTCGAATGCCATTGCGATAGGGTCTGCACCCATGGCGAATCTACCTCCTAATACTTGTAGCTTGGCAGCCTTGGTGATGATGCCTTCAAGTCCGCCTTTCTGTATGTCTTCCAACATATTAGGCAGATTGTCCATATTGAAACGGGTATTCTGCGCCCACTTCGCCATTTTCATCATACCCTTGACACCTCCTCTGAAATCATATTTCTGCGCCATCTTAAGGTTCTTGACCATGTCTTTAAGATATTTTCTTCCGTCAAGACCAATCTTATTGACTTGCTTTGACATTTCACCCATCAAGTCAACAGTATCACTGACACCCATATTGAATATCTCGGTGTTATTAGCCAACTCAGCAGCAGTACCAAAATCGCCTCCAAGATATATCTTACCCAAAGAGGCTTGCTGATTTAAATCCTCACGATTAAGCAACTTGCTACGTCCATCGGCGGTGTAATCATTCTGCATCTTGACGAATTCTTCCTTGGTAACTCCGTATTTACGGGATACCTCTTCCATAATAGGGAGCATTGACGAACGATATTTATCCAACTGCCCTCTATCGGTCATCCCTTTAAGAATACCACTATCGTATATCTTGTCTTGCCAATCCATGAACCATTTCTCTACTGCTTGAGCCATCTTTTGATATGCCTTATCAATGGCAGCTTGCGTATCAATTACGGATGACTTTATTTCAGTCATTCCTTCCAAGACTTTGTTCTTTATCTCGTTACTATTGGCAATTACGGTATTTTGCATTTTTACTCGATTGGTGTTCTCGGCTTGAGCTGCATTCAAATCATTGGAAGCATTGGTCAAATCACGTTTCGTTCTCGTCTGTTGGACGGTTATTCCCGATTTTAAGGTATTCTTTAGAAGACCGTTTGCTAGATCATTAGTCATACCCAGCATCGCACTTCCTTTTGTACCATTGCTAAGATATTTGTCGGTACTACTGTCGTATTGTGCGTTCCATTTATTGTCACCACGAACATGATCGGCTTCTGTACTACCACCAACCATCTTGTTAGCCGTTGTTGCCCAAGGATGCTCATAAGTGTAGTTTTGTTCTTCCATATTCAATTCGGCATTTGTTCGTTGTGCCTTCAATATGGATTGACTACTTTGATATACTCTTTCACTTTGTCTTCCTCCTAACTCGATGTCACGTTGGGCAATTGCACGATTTTCGATATCTTTGGTTTTTGCTACTTGTAGTCCTAATTTTTGTTGTTGCGCCCATATGTCTGTCTGTGCAGCCAAAGCATTCCACGCAGCATTATTAATGTCACCTATTGTCCCTTCTATTTGAGCGTTTGTTGATGCTATTGCTTTTGCATTTGCTATTGCTACTTGCCCTTGTAGTTCAGTAAATAACTTGTTATATTCAGACAACATATTGTCCTTAAAGGTATTAAGTATATCTACATTGCCCTCGGTCTCGATGTTAGACAACTCAATATTTCTATCGGTTAACATCGTATTCCTACGATTCTGGATATCTTGTTGTTTTGCATCCGCATCTGCGATTGCTCCTATTGCTTTATCAAGTAATTTTACGGCTTCTATAGCAATACCTATCCATCCCGCAAATCTGGTCAACACGCCTCCAACTTTACCAATTCTTCCACCGAACATGGATAATGCATCACCGACCTCCTTTACTTTCTTAGTACTGCCAAAGCCTTCTCCGAATGAACTTCTTTCAATATTTCCTTGATTACTACTATAATCATAGCCAAAACGTCCCCAAAAAGCACTCATTTTATTAGCTTTCTTTTCTTGTTCCTTTTCAAATTCTTTGCGTAGTCTATCTTGTTCCTTTTTTTCACTGGTTGTTTGATAAATAAGGGCTTCACCTTTACCCTTCGCCATCATTTGAAGAACATCTAATATCTTTTGTATCACATTCTTCTCACCTTCAGCCCTTTTTAGATATTGTTCAATTTCATTGGCAAGTTTACTATTACCTTCGTTTAATGCCTGTGTTTTTGCTGCTGTTAGATTGTTGATTCTTTCAGTAACATTATTCATTGCATCAAGGTAATCGCTAAAACTATTCTGTATATTATTGAATTTCGGGTCTTTCGCCATTTATTTACATTATAACATATTATATAAATAATGAGGTGAATGATTTTTCACCACCCACCTCATCTCTTTCTTTTCTTCATTGCGTCCTTTTCCCTCTCGATTTCCTTGTTGTGTGTCATTATGTAAAACTTTCTGTCCCTTCTCGGCATCATATATAATTCATCTATACTCAGTTTCATATTCTTATGGCACATGAACAATTCCTTCTTCAAATTCTTTTCGTATCCGTCATATAGTAATGAAAATAGTATCGTCGAGGGCAAGAAAGGTGTCGAAAGAGCCGCCTCCATCGCTCTGAGGGATATTTACCTTGAATTTGAAATCGACACCAGGTTGATGACTGACGACATAGTCCATAAATGACTTCGCATACAGCGAACGCATATTGTCAATGTATCTATTAATATATTCCCTGTCATTATTTCCGTTAATGGAAACCGTATACGACTTCATTGTCTCAGTAACTATCTCCAAATAATTAGTCGTAACATTGCTATCGCCTATCTTTGTGTTCTCACCCAATATGTCCTTTATATCCTCAATGCAATCATTTAAATCCTTTCGGTCGTTATCATTCAAATCTGTAATATTGTCAGTATACTCTTGAAGGTTGTTGACACATTTTATTGCATTGTATGAATTCAGTTTAACCCTTTGGTCTATCATATTATTCTTCAGACGATTATTGTCATCATTGGTCAAATACCTATACTTGAATACATCACCGTTTGCCAATTTATATTCAAACAAACCATTCTCATCACCTTTTAATTCAAAAGGCTTATATTTGAATGAACCCAAATCCACATCAAGGTTGTATTGTTTTCCTGTTTCAGGATTAGTCGCTGACACTGGCATCATATTTCCGTAACCAGTTGCTCTTAACCACAGGATGATTGCATCCCTGTCGCCTTGACACAACTCACTTGGTTTAATTCTCTTATCCAAAATTTTTCTTTCGAGAATCACATCGATGACTTTTCCATCACGATACATATTAGGTGAAGAAACAATGTTTTCATCATAGGCAGTCAAATAAGCAACTGGTATTCTTCCTATGTGATGTGGGTAGCACTCTCCATTCGAAGGCAATGGAATAACGTCATACTGTACATAGTCAGGTATCTGTGAAAAATCGAAAGTATAATCGACGTTTTCATTTTTTTCGATACGTTTTTCCTCGACCTTTATGTCAACCGTCTTAGGTTCGGTTTCTTCCTTGGTCTTTACCTTTTTCCTAGATGCTTTTTTCTCAATTCTCTCAAGGTCTTCCTTATCGTGAATTGAAATCACTTTTTGGATGTCGTCATCAGACTTCACCATACTTTTCTTCATCAGCTCCTCTTCGTCCTTGACCCTTTGGATTCCATCGTTATCATCGTTCTTTCGATTACGACGGCGTTTCTTTTTCTCGATGGTATGATTATTTGGTTCTTCCGAAGACCCCATACTCGCAGTAGCCAATTCCTTTTCGTGCAACTCATCGTCAGTGACACCTTTCTTTTTCAAATACTCCTCATATTTTTTCTTCTCCTCGTCACTTACCTCGTCATATTCGGCATTTTCAATTTCTCTCTTGCTGCTGTTCAATAAATTGCTACCCTTAAGGTAATTCTCATTAATTGCTTTATCAAATTCCTTCAAACGTTCCTCTTTTTCCAGACCGCTAAGCTTGGTCTGTTCCATCATACTTTCCCTGGCTTGTTTCAACATTTCATTGGATGCCTTGAGTATCTTGATTTGTTTTAATCGTTTTTGTTCTTTAATTTCATCTGGCGTCATTGACATATTATATTAAGAATTAGATTTTATTTAACTGTTGATAAAGATTATTTTATCAACCATTATGGCAAAAGAATTTTTTCCTCCCATTCGTTTCAGAAATTTGCAATCTTTCAGAACTGCCGTTGACTTATCCTCATCAATGTATATTTTGAAATCTTTCTTCGGCAGATAAAATATCGCTTCTTCATCACTTAGCTTCTTACAACCCGTGACTTTCTTACTTTCGTTTATCCACATATTCAAATCAGTCTCCATATCAGGATTATTGAGGTATTCCTCGGTATTCAACTGAACTATCTCGACAAATTTCTCCTTGGTGCGATACATTCTGTCTAATTCAGACAATGTCTCATCCTGTCCTTCTATGTTCAATAGGCGACAGTTACACTCATGGAATTGATATTTCTGTTTGTTATAATCTATCTTTCTTTTCTTAAAAGGGTTTATTGCCATATTACATCCCATACTTGTAGTAACCATTTGGTCAACGCCCCTCTTATGCGTGTTGTATTCATCCAATTCCATCTTTGCATATTCCTTGGCTTTTATTTCTCGACCGTACCTAAATCCTCTGACACAATCGCCTTGGGCATATGGAATAAAGAATTTAGCTTTCATCCTTATAATACAAATAGTTTAATCTAAATTTAATATAACTTAATTATTCCTACTTTTCAAATCAATGAGGTTTCTTTCTCCATTCTTCCTTCTTTTTCTTCTTGTAACCAATGTCGATATAGTTATTTATCTGTTCAAGAACATAATCGGGATTATTTCTAATATCGTATTCCCATATTCTCAACAATGGTATACAATGTATACCACACCATTTATCTTTTAGACTGTCAACGAATTTATTATGTTTCTGCATAGGGTTCAACTTTCCCTCTTTCACAACTCTTGGGTCTCCATGAAAATATCCACCATCAACCTCTATCATAAAAGATATTGGAAAATACTGTCCTTCTTGCTTGACACATTTTATACCATCTTTAACTTCCATTTCATAATCGACTTCGGGATAAGAGGCTATGGCGAAATCGTAATAGCGAGATATGTCAGATGCACAGTATTCATATATAAACTTTATACCGTTCTTCTCCAAGAAATCCCTTGCGAAATCTCTTTCCAACTTAGAGGTACCATACTTTTGATTACCTTTTTTCTTATAACGTGAATTGAATGGGCTATAAGGCTTTTTAACCGTTTTCTTTTTCCTATTCTTCTTGTTGTTAGATTTATTTCCTTTTATTGGTTGCTTCATCTTTTATATAAAAATTCCACATAGTTGACAATAACTATGTGGAATGTGTTATTCGGAATTACTTACTATCGGCTTTATTTTAATTTCCATCCATCGCCTTTGTCATAACGATAATTTCCTTTCTTGTAATTCTTCACCTCAGCATCAGCATTTCTGTATGACTGTGCGGCATCACCGTTATCTCCGAAGAAATCCTCTGGTGTACTATGGGTCATTTTGTTGTCGTCCCATCCGTGTTCAAACTTCGCAGGATTTCCATAACCTTTATCCTTTCGGCCTACAACGTGAGGACCGAATTCCTCGCTTGCATCAAAGTCACCTCCTAACCTTACGTCGGCGAAATCATCATCCCACATATCACCATTCTTATAACCGTAGTCCCTATTAAAGGCATCCTTTGCTGCATTGCCGAAACGTTGTGACCTATTTCTTGCATCGACTGCCTTTCCTATCGCACCATTGGGGCTTTCGCCTTTATTTTTCCAATAGGAAGTATTACCTCTTTCCAATGACTTATTGGCGGCATTCGCATATGTTTTCCAATCGAGTTCGGAAATTACCTTCTTGACGCTCTCCTTGATTATCTGACGTAATTTACTTTCGTCTATTTTATTCATTCTGTTCATATTTATAACTGATACTTGTAATTAATTATAAATATCATCAGATATATAATAAATTACCGTTTCCACACGTATTTATATTGTCCACAGTCGTATATGCGATAATAACCAAGTTTTCTGATCATTTCATCCACTGTCATATCATCAGTAAGTTCGTGCATTTTACTATATTGTTTAATCAGTTTATCTTTTTCGAAGAAAGTCTTTGTTATGTAATCATTCTGTCCTCTCGTGTAACCATAATCAGGTGAAATTACATCCGCAAAATCGAAGCCCAATCTATTATATAAGCTATCAGTTTGTTCAGCAACCCATCTCCTGTCGTCGAATGCTTCTATTTTGTGCGGTTTGTATTTATTTATGAAATAATTCATTGACTTTTTAAAAACAACGTAATTATTTGTATTGCAACTGAGTCTTGTTATTCTCCATTCATTATTATTCTCTCTTAATAATGCCATCACGGATACTAACTTGCTATTATAGAATCCACCTATGTACAACGAAGAGGCGAAATGTCCTTGCAAATTGTTTGTCTCATTAAAATTCTTGGCCATTTCTTCATTTATCTCCATAACATTACATTTGTTTAATACATTGTTTTCGATATCGAAAATACCCAATATCCGTTCTATTTTACGTTTTACGATTTCTCGTTTATTCATCCATTCATATTCAAATATATGATATAATTTTATTCCTTGTTTCAAGCATTCTTCCGTCTTATTAAGATGATAATTTGAATCTATCTTAAACCTATCACTATGCCATACCATTCCATCGTATTCGAATGCAATTTTCAATGAAGGGATGTAAATATCCAACTCCTTATGTCCCGTAAGCATATTGCGGTTATTCGTAATTACCTCTATTTCGTGGCTACTCTTAATGAAGTCTGTTATCTCCATTTCGGCTTTGCTAATTATATGGTTACACTTTGGGCAGCCACAACCACTTAGATGCGAACTTGCCTCTTGCCAAAACTCTCCGTGTTCGGGACATATTATGAGGATTTTATCTTTGGCACTTAGATATTTCGTTCTCGAATAATCGTATTTATCTCCATGGATTTCTCTCGCTTCTAATATAAACTTTTCGGTAGTTTTCGTCTCTGAATTTGAAATCTTTTTGTTCTTGCATTTAGGGCAACCATGCCCTATCAGATGATTATGCGGCGTTTGCCAAAATTCTCCATGTTCAGGACAAATGATACAAACCTTGACCGAATTATTTATGTAGTCTACTTTTGTATAGTCGTATTTATCTCCATGGATTTCTCTCGCCTTTCTAATGAATTCTTCCGTTGTTAATCTTTTAGTTCCTCCACATATAGGACATCCTTGACCTAATAAATGCTTATTTGGTGTTTGCCAAAACTCTCCGTGTTTAGGGCAGATTATACAAATCTTAGTTAAATTATTGATATAGTTTACTTTTGAGTAATCGTATTTGTATCCATGGATTTCTCTCGCCTTTCGTATGAAATCATTTTTAGTTAGTCTTGTCGCATCGTTTTGTTTTACCGAGCCGCATATAGGACAACCACAACCCCTTAAATGTATACGTGGTGATTGCCAAAACTCACCGTGTTCGGGACAAATGATACAGACTTTCTCTATTACTCCTTTATATTCCACCTTTGAATAATCATACTTGTCTTGATGCATACTAATGGCATCTCTTATGAAATCATTTTTATTTGTCCTAAGTTGTGTTAACTTATCATTTGTACATATAGGGCAACCAACGTTTCTTAATATCTGAGAGGGAGTCAACTCTATATCTCCGTGGATAGGACAAATTACTGTTACAGGAATACCCATTCCTTTGTAATCGACCTTGGAATAATCGAAACCTTGTCTGTTCTTTAATTTAAATCTTTCTGTTATGCTTTCTGTCGTATATATCTTTGGCATCTTTTATCAATTTACTATTGCGACGCAAATATACTACAAAGTTTTGAACTAAAGGCAAAAAATGTGAGACAAATTATAGAAATCTATCTCACATTTATATAGTCATCAAGAATGTCATTTATTAGTAACTCAATATGCAATAGTCAGGTCTGATGGTCAACTCCCAAGTTGCCAATGAATCGTCATCATATGACAAGTCACCGCCAGCAGCACTGACAATAAAGGCATTCTTAATTATCCATTGACTAACAGCACATCCTGTTGGATCGAGCATTTCAAGCACCAAATCTCTCTTATATGCGACTGCATAACCTTGTCTACCAGTTACACTTTCAGAAGACAAACGTACCCATTCCATGATTGCCTGTGACGCACTTGGACCAATAGGGTCACGTAAGGTGACATTAATCTGTTCCCAAATATAACGGCCGACAACCCAAGTTGATGTATTCAAGAAAGGTATCTCGGTTTCTCCCATTGTAATCGTAGGTCTTGATGCATTTGACACCCACCACTCTTGAATGCCTAGATCGGAAGGGAAACGAAGCAAAAATCGGTTCTTGCGAAGTGGCTCATATTCAAGAGGCATATTCAAAAGTAAATCTCCCATGTCTTAAAACTATTTAAAATTCTTATTATTTTATTATAAATATCTATTATTAACGATTTTTACAATAATCCAATTTTGTATATTTTAATAAATAGTATTATCTTTGTTTATTAATTTTTAATGAAAAAATTTATATGAGAAAATATACCAAGGAAATATTCATAGAGAAAGCCATTAAACTATATGGTGAACGATATGTACACGACAAGGTTGTCTATATTAATTCTCAAACGAAGATATGTGTTATCTGTCCCGAACATGGTGAATTTTACGTCAGACCCGCCGATTATCTGCGTGGTTATGGGTGTCCTAAGTGCGGTAATCTGAGGAAAAACAAAAAATTGTCATTGTCACAAGACGAAGTTATCAAACGTTTTAACGAAAAACACGGAAACGTATATGATTATTCGAGAGTTAATTATAAAAATATGGATACCAAAGTTGACATCATATGTAAGAAACATGGTGTTTTTAAAATGTCACCATTGAATCATTTACAAGGTCAAGGCTGCCCTAAATGTAGTGGTATACACTTAACAACGGAAGACGTCATAAGTGAATTTCGTGAAATCCACGGAAATAAATACGATTATTCAAGTTTCATTTATAATAAAATGTACGAAAAAGCTACGGTAATCTGTCCTATACACGGAGAATTTAAAATTACACCATCAAAACATCGAATAGGTCAAGGCTGCCCTAAGTGCGGAATAATAAAAAGGTCAAAAAGTCTATCTTACAACGATGAGGCATTAATTAAACGTTTTAAAGAAATACATAAGGATAAATACATATATAATAAAACAGAATTAAATGGTAATTTACATAATAGAATAACAGTGACTTGCCCTATACATGGAGACTTCGAACAGATAGCACAATCTCATTTACAAGGTTACGGTTGTAAGAAATGCCAGACAAGTAAGCTTGAAGAACAGATAAAAGATTTCTTATCGAAAGAGAATATTGATTTTGAGCAACAAAAAACCTTTAGTTGGCTTAAATATAAAAACCATCTGTATTTAGATTTCTATCTATCAGAATATAATATTGCTATTGAATGTCAAGGAATACAGCATTTCAAACCAATTGACTTTTTCGGAGGTGAGGAATCTTTTGTTAAAACCATCAAACGAGATGAGACTAAACACAGACTATGCCGTGAACATGACATCGACGTTATTTATTTCAGTAACGGCGATAATTATGAAGGTAATTTTTCGATTATTAAAACATTAGAAAATTTAAGAGAAACATTATATAATTTAAAATCAGACAAAAAATTATTATGAAAACAATAACTAAAGACACTATAAAAAGTATCTGAATTGTATTCCATATTGAAGAACTTGAAATATTCTCGATTTATAACTGATAAATTCTCGTTTAATAAGGATGTTAATAACTATCGTATTTGTGGATACACATATAACACGATGGTTAAAATGTTTTCAAAACGAATTCAAAGACTTGAGAAGAAAATGAAAAACATAAAAAAGAATTTTAAAGTACGAATTAAATAACTTTTATTCTAATGATTGACAAAGATACTATTTTAAGAAATGCGATTAAAATTCACGGAGATAGATATAACTACGATAATATTACAGATATTAACAATGTAAATGAAAAATTACATATAATTTGTCCTGAACACGGAGATTTTTATCAGACATATTGGAATCATATTCATCTCAAACGTGGGTGTCGAAAATGCGGCTTTCTTAGGAATATAGAGACAAGAAAACTAACAAATGAAAAATTTATCCAAAAATCTAAATTAACTCACGATGATATCGAAAACTATGATTTCTCAGAACTTGATGTCGGCACAAAGGATGAAAAGGGAAGAATCATTATAAAATGCAAGAAACATGGAGAATTCAAAATGAGACCTTCACATTTCATGGAAGGATGCATATGCCCATATTGCAACGGTTCTTCAAAGAAAGACAATGAAGTAAAGTCTGAGTTATCAAAAATTCACAAGGATCTAGACTTTAGTATAACAAAGTTTTCGGAGCACGATGAAAGATATAGAATTAAGGTCATTTGCCCCATACACGGAATTAGAAACTTAAACTACTATAGTTTAAGGAAAGGGCAAGGATGTGATTTATGCCGTTATAAAAAAGGTGGTCTTAAACAAAGAATGAGCTACAATGCCTTTATAAAAAGGGCTGAAGACACATTCGGTAAAGGTGCGTATATTTACGACAAAGACATTATGGAAAATAGAGATGATGACGGAAAAATTACAGTGACTTGTCCTGTTCACGGAGATTTCAAAGTATTATTGGATAACTTCTTGAATAGGCATTCCGGTTGCCCTATTTGTAATCAAAGTCATTTGGAAGAAGAAGTTAGACTATTTCTAATTAATAACAATATTGATTTCATTCAGGAAAAAACGTTCGATTGGTTAAAAGATAAAAACAATCTATTTTTGGATTTTTATCTCCCTAACTTAAATACCGCAATCGAATGTCAAGGAATACAGCATTTCAAGCCAATTGACTTTTTCGGAGGTGAAAATAATCTATTAATAATTGAACGTAGAGACGACTTGAAGTATCGTCTATGTAGAGAACATAATATTAAACTACTGTATTTTGCTCATAATAATTTAGAATACCGTTACAATACTATAACATCATTAAAAGAATTAAAGGAAGCCATATTGTCTTGACTTCCTTTGTTATATTATTCAACAGGTTTGTTACCCGTCTGTGGCTGTTCAATGGCTTTATCTACCATATTCCATATCTTTTTCATCGTGTCATATTGAGGACAAGTTGGTCTATCTGCCAATCTATTTATTACACTTAGGGCAATTTTTCTTATCTGAGTGAGTTCTTTCTCGATACCAGTTATATCGTCGGAATTATTATCCTCTGCCTTGTCAACATCGTTATTTACGGGTGTCTCTTCACCAAAGCTTCCTTCATCATTTCCTCCACCGAAATCTTCTTCCTCATTCTCCGTATGAGGCATTACAAAATTCTCTAACGTTAGACTTTTATTTTCATCCAACATTAATTTCATTTCATTTATTGCTTCTCTATTCTTATTTTTCATTTGTATACAAAATTTAACTTATAAATAAATAGTCAGACTAACGAGAAATTATAGTTTCATTTCGAACACCATCGTTCCGCAATCATATATCCTCGGTATTCCACGTTCAAGCATTATCTCGTGTTCGGACTTGACTGAATCGTACCCTTGCTTTACAAGCTCACCCTTGCGGTACTTGAAACGATTCTCACGGTGTTGACCCACCACGTAGAAGTAATTCGGCTTGCTGTCGTGCGTGTGGGCGAAGCCCAACCTCTCGTACAGGTTGCCGACACTCCAACGCTTGTCAGCGTAGGTCACGATTCGGTGAGGTTTTACCTCACTAATGAAATGTTTGAGCAACTTGCTTGCCCCACCGACGACCGACGTGTCCAACTTGTTGCAGAAACGCAACAACTCCCACGTGTTGTCGTAGTTCTCGTTGTACTTCCTCTGCTGACGGGTCTTTCCTAATGTCATTAACGAAACGAGTTCTCCGTTATAATAAAGTCCGTAATGGTACTTTGCCTTGCAACGTCCCTGTATGTGATTATCATCAAGGAACTGCATCGCAGTCCTTGAATCAACGTCACGTACCTCGCACTGACGTGCGTACAGACGGCCGCTTGTCTTCCCGAGGATATTACTGAGCATCGACTTGATGATTTGTGGCTTCTCAAGCCACTCATCCTCGAATATGTGGATTAGACGAACACCCTTCTCGGCACATTTTTCAGTCTTATCTAAATGATAGTTAAACGCCTTATCTTTAAACTTCTCACTATGCCATATAAGTCCATCATATTCTATTGCGATTTTCTTTGACGGTATATAGATGTCGAGTTCTTTTGGCCTTAATATGTTTCTATCTCTTCGAATTAAATCAGTGTTTCCAAAATTTTTAATTGCTTCAGCAATTTCGTCCTCTGCCTTGGATAGTTTAACACTACATTTAGGACAGCCACAACCCTGTAGGTGGTCATGTATCGTTTGTATAAACATTCCATGTATTGGGCACGTTATTTTCATCTTACAATCAACCCCATTATAGTCATCAAGACAATATTTATATTTATTATTATGTAAATCGTTTGCCTTATTCAGAAATGTTATTTTATATCTATTTACTCGTTTTCTTCCTATATCATCCAATGCGCATTGTTTACAACCAAATTCACTATGTAAATGATCATAAGGAGTCATTTGTATTCTACCATGTATAGGACATATTATTGTTACATTAGTTTTATTATTAATATATTTAACTTCATCATATATAAATTTATTATTAAACCTTTTACTTCCTTCGTCTATTAATTTTTGTAATCCTTTTTCTCGTTCTTTTTTGTTCCTTTTTTCTTTAGCACACAATGGGCAGCCTTGACCTTTTAGATGATTTTGTGGTACCTGTTTAAATATACCGTGCTTAGGACATATAATTTCAACCTCTTTGTTCATTGACTGATATTCTACATTATCATAAATGTACCTTCCTTTATGTACTTCATTGAATCTTCGTATTATTTCGTCCCGTGTTATATGTTCATATTGGTTGTTTCCTAATTTTCTCATTTTAATGCGTATTTTCATGAAATGCAAAATTACTATTATTTTTTAATTAAACAAAATTATTTAGATAAATTTAACAAAAAAAAAAAATAAAAGGTAATTTTTATTAATTACCTTTTATCAGTTGATTATATTTCATCAAAATTACTGCCGCTAGGAGTTATGACAAAACTAATATCGATGTATTCGAGATTTGGCTGTAATTTCAAATAAATCTTGGCAGGAAGTTCAAGTCTATCCCTTGCCTCTTGGCTATCATCAATTTCCAAACGATAATCAGTCAATCCTCTCTTGCTTCTAATGTCATCCAAAATAGGCTCTACGGCACTTCTGAATGACTTGGCAGTTGTATTATCATTAGGGTCGAATACAAGTCCTATACAAGCAATTGAAAGGAGTTTTCTAATCCTTACCAGCAGTCTTCTCTTGGAAATTCTGTTCATTTGGCTTTCAGCAACCTGTAAATTCTTATCACCCCAAATACGCATACCCTCGCTTGCAAACTTATTGATAAAATTAATACGTCCGCTATATAATTCATCTTGTTCGGATAGCTTAAGTACTTTCTTTGGATTTACGCCAGAAATTTGACCTCTTGAATAACCAGCGGCAGGGAACCAAGGATATGCCGTATTGTCAGTGTATGCAAAGTTCTTAACGACATCCTTTGTTGGTGGCAAATAAATGTATTGGTTATTGTCAGCATCGAATGTCTTAACCCAAGGATAATAAGTACAAGCGTAGTTACTGTCAATATCGCTATCATCGAGGTTATCCACTGCATCCACAGGTGTATACATCTCGCTCTCACTATCAGAAGCACCAAATGGCTTATCAGGTGTAGTAACAACGTAAACACAATCGGCACGTTCATTCTCAACCATATCAATTACCTCATCAACAAGCATCTTGTTATTTACATAATCAATACCTGGTGTTGCCAACACATTAATGTCGATGGTACTTGGATTAGCAAACTGTCTAATAGCTGACAAGTATGCATACCAGTCGGATGTAATCACTTTCTCGGTAGCATCGAAACCATAATTCTCAGGATCCTTAATTACATCAAAACTTGCGCCATGACCACTTGTAGTATCCAAATTACCACGATACTTACGATAAATGAAGTCATCGGTATTACTACGTGAAGAACGATAATAGTCCCATCCATCAAAGCCACCGTAGAATGCCATTGTGAACTTACGATAACGTTTATCCTCATAGATGGTATTCATCATTGTCTCTTCGTCACCTATACGTGGTTCAGTACCAAATTCAGTAGTGTTGCCTTTACCAACTGTTACCCACTGATAGCCTGTGATACCGTCTACGCTTACAGTTTGGGTAACGTTATCCTCTGTAACCTCACCGTTTTCATTAGGAGTACCGTTCAAAATTCTCGAATCCAAGTGGAATGAAGGTGTCAAACCTTGTGGTAAACCATTGTAAGCCTCAGCACCTTTGTATGAGAACACGTCAGCATCAATTCCCACGATATCAGACAAACCAAAATATTGTCTCGTGATACGTACATCGTCATCTATATTAGTATTGTATTCAACGTATGGATTTGCAAGTTTTGGGGCAACGCCGTCACCTACGACGCAACGTCCACCGTAATTTCTAACAGGATAACCTAAGAAACCGGCAGGAATTGAGTTCTTTGTTCGTTCGTTCTCATTAACCTCGACCGTAATGTAATTTGAACGTGTCTCATAACTCTCGTCTGTCGAGCCAATCTTGTATGCTATATAATTCTGTGACCCAGGAATAAGGTCACAACCTTTGTATCTCTCAAGTACCACAGGGGCATTATCAGTATCATAGAAACTACGTACTAAGACATCAAATGTACCGTTTGTAGGATCAATATTTTCGATTGATACCTTTACCTCAGTATTGGAAGCATTACCATCCGAAATAGTATTAAACCTAAACAACTTAGACAACTCTACGTGTTCGGCAGAACCCTTCATTTCTGATACGACCCAAGGTGTAGTTGCATAACGATACTGTTCCTTGTAATTGTTCATATCAAGAGTAATTGGATACACATCATCGGTGTCAAGAATATATGTCATACCATCGGAAAGTACATTAACAGCTTCACTGCATACTTCATTCTCAACGGTTGGAGTAGTCAATAATTCGGTCTTGAAATTCTTTCCATTGTCACCCGTATACTCTCCATAGTAATAATCTCTTGTACCATCAGACTTTGTGAAAGCAACAACTGTATAGATGTGTCCAGCAACACCATCAGCAGCGACCCAAGTCTTACCCTTATCACTTGATGTATGGATTTTCAAAGGCTTTCCGTCTTCATTATTCACAGACTCACTCTTGCTATAAAGATAACGTTTGCCTACATCTTTACGACGCAACATACTCTCATCCTCTACCAATAAGTCGTTAACAGCCTCGTGTGAAGGTATAATCCTTACTGGCTTATATGAATCAATTTCTTGTTTAATAGCGTCGATTTCTCCACGTTCAATTAACTGTTTTAACGCAACGTCATATAACTCTTCCACATACAATTCGGCTTCACCGTCTTCAGGATCGGTTCCCAATACGTTAAGAATATAATTTTTCTCATTTGGATTGAGAGTTACAGCATAGTTCTTTGTTACATCTTCGTTAGTAGTTACTTCAATGGTAAAAGTACCGTAATTGATTGCATTAACAGTGAAATCGCCTGTCACCGTACTATAACCAGGATTGCAATCATCACTTAGCGATAATGTTTTGGAAGCTTTCAAACTAACCGATTTTGCATAGTAAATTAACTTATCATATTCATAAACGTCTTCACAGATACCTTGTTCCTTATTAGCGGCTTTAACGAAGGCAGCTTTCTTATGTTCACCTCTTGAACGTAATACTGCAATTACTACTGGTTTTTCTTTCTTGTAGCCTAATGAAGTGCTATCAGGAGTTGAAGAATATGCACTAATGACCCAAGCAGGACCGGCATTAGTACCTGAAAGTCCTAATACCCTACACACTTGAAGTTGTTGAGATTGCTCCAAATAAGTTTTTGCGATATAAGGAAGCTCGTATTTTGGGTATTGACTGCCTTTGAATTTAGTGGTGTTTGTTCCTCCGAAATAAGTTTGGAACTGTCTCCAATTCTCTATCAAAATAGGTTGAAAGGCAGGACCTTTCACTGTTTCACCAACAACACCGAGAGTAGTAATACCCAACGATTTTGACGCATAAGACAAATCTACCTCCTTGGTATAAATACCAGGTGATACATGAGTTTGTCTTGCATTATTATTACTTGTATTTGCCATTATTCTGAATAATATATTCTTTATTTTTCACTTAATAATAAATATCACTTACAAACCGTAAAATTCGTTTTTGATAATATTTACTTTGGTAAAAAATGATGAAGTGTATCTTTTTGTTTTTGTGTTAATTTTAAACCATATTTATCAACAAGGTCAGAGACTGAAATATTCGGTGTATTGAAGAATATTGTCTCGTTACAGATGAAATTGAATTGTTCATTACTTATCGTATTACCAATTTCGTCCAAGAATGAATATACATCTTTCATATTTTTTTGAAATTTACGTATTTCAAACGTATCTGAGATAGTTAAGTCTATATCCCCATCAATTGAATCAATAATTTTTGAAAATTCAAGTATGTCAGAAATTTTTACCTTCATTCATGTATACTAGTATATTATTTATTTTTTAATATTATATATAAAAATAATTAAAAATTATAAAATATATTGATCTAGTATACATGAGAAAAATTAATCTATTTTTATTTCTTCAAATTTTTCTTTTTCATCATATACTTTCTCAGGTACATCCGAGACTTCATAGGTTTTATTTGGATTATACCCATGCAAATATACTACCGAATTCTTAAAAATGTCAACTACGAACAACTTTATTTTCACTTCATCCTCATTTTTTATCTTAAAACCATCCTTATGGTATATCATAGTTCCATTTATGAATATTCTCAGATTTCTAACATTGTCAGTTTTTATATTCTCGACGACAAAATCCGTATCAGACGTAAAGTTGGCTTTGTCTATTCCATTCTTGAAATCAATAGTCATATCAATGTTGGTATATTCAAAATCGTCAGTTTCATATTCCTCGATTGATATCTTAGGCTTCTTAGACTTTTCGCCTTCAGTCATCAAAATTATTCTTTTAGGAAACCTTTCAACTTGAAAATCGTCTTCATGAATTATATAAGCCATAACCTTTATCGAAACAGACTGCACATAAAACTTACGGTCTTCGATACTGTAAGTACTCTCATCATCGATTTGATCAATTACCATAGGGATATAATGTCCGTTAGGTCTTATGTAACATTGTCGTGATTTAAATAACTCATTTATCTTTTGGTTGAATAAATTAATGCTTTCAAATGTATTTGTAACAAAATTCACCCTATATGACAAATCCACTGAATAAGGTTGTTTCATCGAATACACCTCGTAGCTTTCATTTCCATTGTCATCCAACACAGTTCGTTGCAATAGTGTATATTTTCTTTCACCGGGGATATTCCAAAGTCCTCCTTGGTTATCGCCCGATGTCGGATTATTATCCCTACTTACAGTCTTGAAATTCATTAAAACATTGTTGTCTTCGTCTGAATGATTCCACGTTTGAGAATACTCGGAGAAACGTTGACTGCTATAAAGGGTAAATGTTGGTATCTTCTTCCCATTAACGATTATCTCGACCGTGTTTTCAACAAAATCAAAAAAAGCATTGTCAATGTCCTCATATTCTAAGGGCTTAGGTATTATAGGCGATTTATCCAATATTGTCTTTTGATAAGACTTTCTCACTTCATTACCGAAAGGTATATCGGAATACCTTATAGGTTGTATATATTTTTTAGGTTGCTTATCCATATCGTTTTATTTTCCATTAAATTCATCTATCGTAGTGGCTGTTGCCTCTATTTTTCTGTAGGCAGTCTTATATGCTCCAATGTAATTCGCATTTGCTGTATTAATTTTACCATCGTTAGTCACGACAAAGTATGACTTCCTATTGGTATCAATTTGGACAGCTATGTAGTCGCCCCTCTTAATGTCACAATGATATTTTTCAAGTGTACGGCATAATATTATACCTTCAAAATTACCACTGACTGAATATATGCCGTTCGCAGTTTTATTATCGTAAGACTTTACCTCGGATTCTTTAATCTCAAACATACAAGGTATTTCCCTTGGAGATTTAAATCTTACACCCCCATGAGCTTCATCCACTTCTTTGTATGTTGTGTTGACATTTGTTCGTTTTCTGTCCACCTCATATAGTATGATAGTCTGATTAAGGTCTTCCTCGAAATAATCTTCTACAAGACCACTTTCCATCTGAAAATCTTCCTCGGAATAAAACATACTATTCCTTCCTATCGGATTATATGTACCATTCATTAAAAATTATTAAATTCTTTACTAATAATTATCATTTTAGGAAATTAAGTAGTATATTTACCAAAAATATGAAAACTTGTGAATGAAAACCAATGCGGTAGATAAAGCATATGAAATAATCAAAATATATAATGGACAAAGCAATTACTTGAAGTACCTGCAATACAAGGTCATTAAAGGTCACTATTCACTTAGTGACTTCGATATCGAATACATTATAAACAACGAGGATTTTATTCCTTATGAATTGAATAAAACTGTAAAAATAAGCACTGACTTTGGTCAAAAATTGAATGAAAAATTCTTGATAGGATTTAATCCCGAAAAAATAAGAATTTCGACTGTCGTCGGCGAGATGGGGAATAGTTTCCATTGTTATATCCAATACAGACAAAGTGTTCCACCTGTATTGACATATGTGAACAAGAACAATATACTAACTCCATTGGAAACTGTCGATAGTAGTACGATAGAAGTCGATTTTGATTATTATGATAATATTGCAAAGGATGGCAGAAAACTGAAAAAACTTCAAAAGGAGGGGGTCAAGTTCTTGTTGGCAAATCGCAAATGCATCATGGCGGACGGAATGGGAAGTGGGAAGACAGTTCAGTCAATCGTTGCTGCTATGGCAAGCGGTTCAAAGAAAATATTAATAATTACGACTGCGTCTTTGAAGACTAATTGGAAAAGAGAGTTGTCATTATACAATGATGAAAATGATATTCAAATAATACAAGGTTCAAAAGACGAGATAACAGATAAAAAATATATAATAACAAATTATGATATATTAGATAATTATTATGATTTACCTCTCGAAACTGTTTATGAGACTGAATATGTATATAACGAAAATGGAGACCGTGAGGAGATAAGAAAACCTGTAATGGTTAAGGCTAAAGATGGAAAAATGGTCGAAAAGAAAAAGAAATCCATCAGAAAAGACGTAATAAAGGAATGCTTGGAGAATAGTCCGTTGTTCTTAAATAAATTCGATTGTGTAATTATCGATGAAGCACAAAAACTGTCGAATAATTCCTCAACGAGGTATAAGGTTATATATGATTTCTTGAAGAGGGCAAATCCAAATTATGTATTCTTACTTACAGGTACACCTCTTACGAATAAACCAATTAATTTATATTATATCTTAAAACTAATAGATGCCCCAATAACAAGAGACTATCGTTATTTTATAAAAAGATACTGCGATGCAAAGACGTTTCATCTAAAGACAGGCAGAGAAGTGACGACGTTTAGCGGAGCATCTAATCTTGAGGAGTTGAGAGAAAAGATAAAGCATCTATACATACGTCGTCTGTTATCTGAAATGACCGATATGGTGGACAAAAACATAATCACAAAGACATACGATTTAAATGAGGCACAAAGAATAGAATATGAACGCCTATGGAAAGAGTATGTAGAGGCACAGGCTGAACAAGGAAACGATAATAGCGAACAATACAGACAACTTGTCGAAGGAATACTAGTAAGGCAATATTTAGCTAAACAAATGGTTGAGAATACGATAAAGTTAGTCGATGAAATGCTTGAAGAAGGAGGTAAAGTCATTATTGCTTGTACATTTACTGAGGAAATCGAGATGTTCAAGAAGTACTACAAAAAGAAATGCGTCGTATATGATGGAAAGATGACATCAAAGGCGAAGGACAAGGCAGAACAATCGTTCAATAACGACGATAACGTTAAGGTATTCATAGGGCAAATAATCGCTGCTGGTGTAGGACTTAACTTGGTAGTCGCCAATAAAATGGTGTTTAATAGTTATTCTTGGGTAGCTGCCGACAACGCACAAATAGAGGATAGAATTTATCGTCTCACACAGAAAAAGGACGTAACGTGTGTATATCAATTGTTCAATGATTCAATATCGAAACATATGTATGATACGGTGATAAACAAAAAGAATATGATGGATACAATAATTAAATCCGAAGCTAATAAATAATATGGAATATAAAAAAATTAGACCTAATACACTACCAAAACGTTTTGTTGCGATTGACTTTGAAACAATGGATAGTTGGAGAGCCACTATATGCAGTGTAGGAATAGCCGTTTTCGAGAACGGTGTAATGACTGATACCTATTATAGCTTGGTATGCCCACCATCAAAAGCTGAAAACTATCATTGCTATAAGATTCATGGCTTGCATTATAGAGACGTAAAGGATAGTCCTTCGTTTTCGGACATATGGCCAATGATTAATGAAAAATACATCAAAGATAGTCCTTTGGTCGCCCATAGTGCTTCTTTTGAAAGAGGCTGCATAACTGCGTATGGTGAAGCCTATGGCACAAAAACTGATTATGAATATATCGATACCTTGGATTTAAGTCGAGAAAAACTAACTTGGATTAAAGGTCATTCTCTTGATAAAACGTGTGAAGCCTTAAATTATAATCTAAAGCATCACCATAACGCATTAGAAGACGCAATTGCCTGTGGTGAGATATATGTAAGAATAAACAAATTAGACAATTTATTAAATGAGTGATGAGATTTTCAAAGACGATGTGGATGAAACTAATCTAAAAGTCGTCTATATACTTGACATAGGCAAAGATTCAGACAATAAGAATGTATATCATTTCTTATTATCTGAAAATGATGAGGACACTTTCTCGGAAGGATGGGATGAAAAGCCAAGTTGCAATATTAATCCCGAAATTTTGAAACCCGATAGTAGTCAATATGAATATATCAAACAATTAAAGACGGATATAAAGTTAGATTTAGCACAGTATTCTTGTTGTACCTCAATGATGGATTGCAAAGACAGAATCATAGCCTTGGCATACGAAAACTTGGATGAAGCTGAAGAATACCCCGAAGACGGACGCATCGTAATACATTTCGGAGAATATATTGATGATGTAGAATCAATGCTTGCCAGAAGAGATATGAGAATGAAATTCGTATAATAATTATTAATAAAGGCGAGACTTATTCATAGTTCTCGCCTTTAATGTTTAATTTCAACAAAGATAAACCACAATCGTATAAACGGTTACAATAATCATTATTGATATTAGTTCTACGTTTATTGTTAATAAGATAATAACAATTAGGCTTAATATTATTTACAAACTTAAAACCTAATTTATAAAATATATCACCATTATCCCATCTTCGGTCGATGTAAGTTATTATTTCTTTTGGCTTTATTTCCCTTATGAATTTATTTATTATTAAAGACATACCTTCAGTTGTTGTGGTATATTTTTTAAAACAAGACTGATGCAATGTATATTTTCCTTTGTCATCATCACGTTTGAATGATACAACAAGTAATAATTCATTTTTATTGTAAAGCCCTATATGATAATCGCTATCAGCATAATCATTAATATTATTATCATTAATAAAAAGTTTTACAATATCATCTTTAATGAATTTAGTTTCACAGCCATCGATATTAATAGTTTCATTACATCCTAATACATTGCTTATCATAGATTTAGTCACGTCATTTTTATTTAACCATTCGTCTTCAAAAATATGAAATAATTTTATACCCTTAATAGCCGCCTTTTCAGTCTTTAATAGATGATAATCCATTTTTACAAATTTATCTGAATGCCAATATAACCCATCGTATTCAAAGGCAATATTTCTTGACGGAATATAAATATCAAGTTCATTCGGCGAAATGATATTTCTATCATTAAGTATTATCGTATCTTTTATAAGTCCTCTAATATATTTTGAAATTTCGTTCTCTTCAGACGATATATTTTTACCAATTGCGCACAAAGGGCATCCGTGGCCTTGCAGATGGTTATTAGGTGTCTGATAAAACTCTCCATGTTCGGGACAGATTATACATACTTTATCAGCTCCTCTGCTATACTTTACTTTCGTGTAATCATATTTGTTATTATGAATTATATTAGCCTTCTGAATAAATTCATCTATAGTATCTCGAAATAATATCGATAAATGATGTTTTCCACATTTAGGACAACCTTGTCCTCGTAAATGTGCCGATGGTGTCTGATAAAACTCTCCATGTTCGGGACAGATTATACATACCTTCGTAGAACTATTTATATAATTTACTTTCGAATAATCATATCTGTATCCGTGAATTTCTCTCGCCTTTCGTATGAAATCATTTTTAGTCATCTTATCTTTCCTATTATCCCATAGATGCTCATTCGAGCATTTAGGACAACCTTTACTATGTAAATGCGTATTCGGAAATTGCCAAAATTCACCGTGATTGGGACATATGATACACACTTTAGTTTTTGCGTTTATATAATTGGTCTTTGTATAGTCGTACTTATTATTATGTACTATTTTGGCTTCTTCAATAAACTGTTCATTTGTCTTTGCTTGAGACTCTGAAATACGTTTCTTTTTACATATAGGACATTCTGTTAAATGTTCGGTTATTGAAGAAGGAAGTGTACTAAATAAACCGTGTGTTGGACACCTTAATTGAATTGGAGTGTGATTGTTTTTATAAACAATGTTATCAAAACTGTATGGTGAACAAGGATATTGTTTTTTTAATTTATTAATATATTCATTAGATGAAAGTCTGTTATTATTACTACAGTTAGGACAACCACAACCCTTTAAATGATTATTAGGTAATTGCAAGAATTCTCCATGTTCAGGACAGATAATATAGACTTTTGTGACAGCATTAATATATTGTGTCTTTGAATAATCGTACTTGTCTCCGTGGATTTCTCTTGCTTTTGTAATGAAATACTCAGTAGTTAATTTCTTCATAAAATTATAAGATTACCTATTTAGTATAAATATAGTAATCTTATAACCCAAGTTTCAAGTATTAGTAATCATTATATTACCATCAAAGGAAGTGGTGTTCCCTTCTTTGCTTGTATCATACTATCGACTAGCTCGGCTTGTCTCTTCATCACTTCATAAGGATTCATCCTCTGTAAACGTTCATCAAGCGACCTCATTGCGTTTTCTTTCTCTCTCTGTCCAAGATTAATATACATATTGTAGTCTAAAGTAAGCGAATTGCTTATCATACTGATATTTCCGCTATATGTTCCTCTTATTAATCCCAGTGTTTCTGCTGCTTCTCCTACCAATAATTGTCTTACTATAACTTTCGTTGGCGAGTTTAACATAGAGTAATCCATCTCATCCAAAGGAACTTGATCTGGTGTAAGTAATACATCGCTGTTTTCCTTACGGCATTCATCTACGTTGGATGGATTTACATCGTAATATGTATACCACACGGTACAATTATGAAGCGAATATTGATTCATTCCTCCTGCACCGAAAGTCAATTTACTACCAGGTGTAGACATCAGATGTATTAGATGCGTACCATTAGGTCCTGCGGTTACTTTATAAGTTAAATCACATCTAAAATATTGTTGCTTTGCTGATAAATCCGCTGCCATTGTACTCACATCTGCAAGGGGGAGTGCCCACAATCCTGCCCCCATACCATATGCCGACCCCATACCTCCGAATACAGTCGCAGAGCCAAGTCCCATTTGTCCTGTAACTCCTCCTCCGAATGTAACCCCGAAGCCTCCGTAATTTGCCCACAATGCGGCATCGGTCGTAGGTGGAGTAACCCACATTACCTTGTTAATCTCACGACCTGCAGGAACTACGTATACTTGTTTGCCGGCTTCAAGTTTAATGAAATCCTTTTTAAGTTCCCATTTTCCTCGTTGTTGGAGACCTACTTCTTTGCTGAAATATTGACTATAATCCTTGGCGATATCTAATGTCCTGACCGATAATGCATATGCAATGTCAGTATTGGTCATATCTTTTCCGTATAAGTTTGCCCAATTATTCTCTATAATGAAATTCTGTACCCTTTCGGCGTAATTTCCGACTGAGATTTCCAATAAATCACATAATTGTTCATCTGTAAGCTGGATTTTTCTAATCGGTGCTCCTAATTTTGTACGCACTTGTTGGAATAACTTTCTCTTGTCATTATCTAACTCCATTACATTCATTAATTTATATAAAAATAAATATTTACCTACTATTTATTTAAGAAGGTTAGAACCAAATCGGAACAATGAAAATTAGCAAGGACGAATTTATAAAAAGTTCGAATGAATTATATAATAATAAATACGATTATTCAAAAGTTGAATATTATAACACAGGTGTAAAGGTATGCATCATCTGTCCTGAGCATGGAGAATTTTGGAAAACTCCAATGAATCATCTGTTAGGTCAAGGATGTAAATTATGTAAACTTGCCGAAAAAAGATTAAGTATAAATGAGTTTATAGAAAAGGCGAGGAAAGTACATGGAAATAAATACGACTATTCAAAAGCCGAGTACGTAAATTATAACACCAAGGTTTGTATCATTTGTCCCGAACACGGAGAGTTTTGGCAAACACCAAGATCACACCTTAGAGGATGCGGTTGTCCTATATGTGGAGGCTGTGGAAAACTAACGACAGAAGAATTTATAGAAAAAGCAAAGAAAGTACACGGAGACAAGTACGATTACAGTAATGCAAAGTATGTAAACAATAGTACTAAGGTCTGTATCATTTGTCCCGAACATGGAGAGTTTTGGCAAACACCAAATGCCCATGTCTCGGCGAAGCATGAATGTCCAATGTGTTCCCATCAAAGTTATAAATATTCGTATAACGAAATTACTAACTTAATTAAAAATAAATATCCTAATATTAATACGATAAGTACCTCATATACTAATCGTAATGGAATAGGAAAATTCTATTGTAATTGTGTCGATGACAACAATGAAGTTCATGGCATTTTTACTAAAAAGTTCGTTGATGTTCTTAGGCACGGCTGTCCTAAATGTGGTCAATATAGTAAACTAAATAAAGAAATATTTGTAGAAAGGTCTAACAAAGTACACAACAATAAATACGATTACTCAAAGGTCGAATATAAAACAAGTGAAGATAAAGTCTGCATTATCTGTCCCGAACATGGAGAGTTTTGGCAAACACCACACAGTCATCTTTCAGGTGTAGGTTGTCCATTATGTTCAAAAGAAAAAAACATTAATGAAACTTGTCTATATGAATATATTAAAAATAATATTAACTGTAAAATTATTAGAGAAAAGAAGTTTAAATGGTTGGGTTTAAAAAGTATTGACATTTTTATACCGTCAATAAAAGTTGCGATTGAATATCAAGGTGAACAGCATTTTGAGCCAATTAAGTTTTACGGCGGTGAAAAGGCTTATGCTGAAACTATAAAGCGAGACCAAGAAAAATATAAATTATGTACAGAAAACGGGATTAAACTATTTTATTTTTCAAATTCCAAAAATATACCTACAAATTATATTGATACGATATATACTGAAAAAGAAAATCTACTTCAAGAAATTAAAAAGATATTTATTTCTAAAGAGTTATAATTGAAATGAATTTAAAAAAACATATAGTTTTCATCCTATTGTCATTGTTTCTATTCTCTTGTAACAACAGCGGTCATAAAGATAATGTCAAAAGGTTTAGAAATATCTTCGTGTATGAAAACACAATGCCTGTCATAAAATATAATATAGATGAGAAAGGCGTAAATTTTATAGTCGACACTGGTTCAGATGTATCCATAATAGATGATGATTATTATTTAAGTCATATGGATTTCTTTAATTTCATCGAGAATAGTTCATCTGACATTAACACTATAAGCGGTACAATCTCAAAAGGGGTTATTGTAACAAACACGTTATTGAATGACAGTATACCGGTTACTTTTTATATAACTGATATTGACAATGTCAAAAGAGAAGTCTTCATAAAGACGGGAAAGCAAATCGATGGAATATTAGGTTGTGATTTCCTATATGATAACAAGGCGATAATTGATTTCAAGAGAAAAGAATTACGAAATTAGATGATATAAACGATGCAAGAATTTAATATAAATAAAAACTCCACGCTTCCTTACTTGGAAATGGAACTAATACAAGACGGTCGAAATGATTACAGAAAGGCATATTATGCCTTACAAAATGCCGATGTATACTTCACGATGGCCAATCTAAACAATGGTATAAAAGTAATATCGAATGCCAAATGCAAAATCATTACTTATACTATTGGTTGTGAAGAACGTGTTAAACTAAGGTATTCTTGGAAACCAAGAGATACAAAAATGGAAGGACGTTTTGTCGGTACTTTCAAAATAGTTTTCAATGATGACATACACAGTGAAGAATATAGTTTCCCAAAAGGCGAATTGATAGTCCCAATTGCCGAGGAATTGATAATAAATATTAATAATTCAATGATTAACACAAATTAATACGATATTCTTATAAAGTTTGATTTAAAAGTTGTATATTTGCGGCACATCTTGTATGATGCCGCTATTTTTGTGGCTTAACTACAGAGTATGTTTAATTTAAAGGATTAGAAATGGCAAATAACATTACAAAAGAGGATATCGATAAATTCCTCTCAGGTACAGACCCGATGGAACATATTATAAAGATAGAAGGGTCTTATGACGATGATAAAATGACTGTCATCTTTCGGGGAAAAAATAATAAGTTGAAAATGTTAAAGGATAATTTTTATCCTTTTGTATGGTGCAAACAAAGTGCAGCCCGAAAGCTTTTCGATGGCGACAGAAAGATTCTGAGGGAGAAAATGGCGATGTACGGTATTACTTGTAAAGGATTACGTGTCGCCGACGATGAGGGAAACATCCACCCAAGAATGGAGAATGGATATAGGGTATTGTTCTATGCGAAATTTGCGATGTCCTATAAGAAATTCATGGACTTTTTCAAGGAAGCTGGTAGACCAATATATCCGCAACAGACCGATGCTAATTACGGACTTCGTGAATTTATTGCGGTAGCACCTACAGAGCAATATATGATTTATACAGGTCGACGAATGTTTAAGGGATATGATGATTACGATGACCTTATTCGTATGTCATTCGACTTGGAGACCGAGGGTCTTAATCCACAGATACATGCGATTTCACAGATTGGTATACGAACAAACAAGGGATTTGAAAAAATCATTACCATCGATGGCGAAGGTGAAGAAAAGTTCAAAAATGAGATAATCGGTCTCAAGGAATTTTTTGAAATCATATATAATGAACAACCTGATATTATTGCAGGATATAATACTGAGAACTTCGACTGGTATTTTATTGATGAACGATTAAAGCTCCACGGAAGCTCGTTGTTGGATTTCACCAAGAAAATTTTCTATAATCGTGGGATATATAAGAAAAAGAAACAACAAGTATTGAAACTTGGTGGCGAAATGGAGTATTATTATCCTACTATAATGTGGGGTCATAATATCGTTGATGCATTGTTCGCCGTTCGTAGAGCGCAAGCAATCGATTCTAATATGAAAAAGGCAACCCTTAAATATATCTGCGCCTACTCAAAGATGAATAAGCCTAATCGTGTATATGTACCAGGCAAAGAAATTAATACAACGTGGTTGGACTTGACACCTACATATGCATTTAATGATACCGATGGCGAATGGTTTAAGATAGATGATAAACGTCTTGAAAAGACTTATACTGATGATAATGGAACGTTTCCTCTGTACACCCGTGAAGATAAAAAATTAATTAATAATAAAACAGGTAAGGAGTATGAAATAACGACAGGACGCTATATAATTCAGCGTTATCTGTTGGATGACCTTTGGGAGACAGATAAGGTAGAAAACCGTTATAATCAACCTAATTTCTTGGTAGGTAAAATGCTCCCAGTATCATATGAGAAAATGTGTACAATGGGTACTGCTGCAATATGGAAATACATTATGATGGCGTGGAGTTATCAACATGATCTGGCTATTCCTGAATTGATTGAAACCAAGAAATTTACAGGAGGATTGTCACGATTATTGAAAGTCGGATATGTGGATAGAATCGTTAAATTGGATTATAATTCACTATATCCTTCGATTATTCTTACTTTCGGTATCAAGAGTCCAATCGATATTATGGGTGTAATGAATGCCCTTTTGGAGTATATTCTTACACAACGTGAACATTATAAGGGTCTGAAAGCCAAATATGGTAAAGAGGCAGATGAACTTAAAGAAAAATTAAAGGGTATTACAGATGAGAATGAAATTAAGGAGACAAAGGTCAAGATAGCGCAGTTATCAAGCCAAAAGGCGATGGCAGACAAAATGCAACTTCCTCTAAAGATAACAGGCAATGGCTTCTTCGGATCATACGGTTCTGGAAGTGTGTTCCCTTGGTCTGATTTGGAATGTGCGGAGGAAACAACTTGCCGTGGTCGACAAATGCTTCGTCTTATGATTAGCCATTTTTCCACATTGGGAAGTTTTAATACTAATACGCCTAATGACGAATACAATTATCATCCTATTGTAGGTGACAGTTTTACTGGTGATACACCTATGTTTATCAAATATGATAATACAAATTTGATTGACATCAAACCTATATCTGAATTAATAGATATTGATAACATACGCAAGGATGCGTTAGGTAGAGAATACGATACGACTGAGAAAAATTATACTGTCTTATGTCGAAGTGGATGGTATAAACCAAGCTACATATATCGTCACAAGACGGGCAAAGATATGTACCGTGTCATGGATAAACGAAATAGTAAGACCTGTGTCAGTGACATAACCGAAGACCATTCGTTGTTTGATGAAAATAAAGAAAAGGTAAAGCCATCCGAGATTAATAAAAACACGGTATTAGAATACAAATCAGAGCCTTTCTGTAAAAGAGATAAAAAAATAACAAAAGAGAAATTTAATAAATTATTAGACTTCACAGTAAAATTCCCAATGAAGATACCTATCGAAGTTTTAAATTGTGAAGTAAATATAAGAAAGCGATTTGCAAGTGAACTGTGCAAGAGATTAGATAAACAAATAACAATTGAAAACTATTCAAAGGTATTTGTAGCGGGATTTAACTTTTTATAATGTAGTCATATAAATGATTCTATCAGATAATTTGTCTCGGTAGAATCATTTGTTCTATCTTAATAAGAAATAACAATGTATAAAACTGTCATTAAATCGACTGATGAATTTAAAAGTAAAGCAAGAGATATATTCGGAGATTATTACGACTATACAAAAACAGATATCTCGAAAAAAGATACTAAAAGACGAGTAACAATAACATGCCCCATACATGGAGATTTTCTGCAAAATATGTATAGTCACTTAAAAGGTTGCGGGTGTCCGAAATGTGGAAAACGAAATATGGCAAAAACTCAATCGTTTACAAACGAACAATTTATTACTAAGGCAAATATTGTCCACAACTTTAAATATCGTTATACAATAACAGTATATCAAGGAGCAACTAAAGACGTTGACATTATTTGTCCAAAGCACGGGATTTTCACTCAGAAGGCATATTCACATCTACAAGGTCACGGCTGCCCTAAATGCGCTACCGAACAGAACGCTAATAATATGTTGATGACAAAAGAGGTGTTCGTCAAAAAAGCCAATATTATTCATAAAAATACCGAGGATTATAGCCTTGCGGAATACAAAGGGGCAAAGATTCCAATTGAAATAATATGTGCCAATGGTCATCATTATTGGCAAATGCCAAACAAGCATCTATGCGGTCACGGTTGTCCTTATTGTTCCAATGTTGTCTCAACTCAAGAAAATGAAATATCAGATTTCATCGAAAATGAACTTGGTCTCGAAGTTATTAAGAATAATCGTAAAATATTGACAGATGGCAAGGAAATTGACATATATATTCCGTCTAAAAACATCGCAATAGAACACGATGGCTTAATATGGCATAGTGAAGAATATTGTAAAAATAATCACTACCATTTGAAAAAGACAGAAGATTGTATTAAGCAAGGAATACGACTACTGCATATTTTTGAAGACGAATGGGTATTTAAGAAAGATATTGTTAAATCTAAAATAAGAGAAATAACAGACAATGTACCAAATAAGATTTCCTCTGAACTATGTGTTATTAAAAAGTTATCTCCGAAACAATGTATTGATTTTTTAAAAACAAATTCAATTTATAATATCGTTAATCCTCAAATAGTATATGGTAATTTTTATAAAAATGAATTGGTCTCGTTGTTAGGATTTAATAAAATAACTGATGACGAATATGAATTAGTCACATATTGCAATAGACTAAATACAAAGGTAATAAATGGTGTAAAAGGACTTTTTAATTTTTTCGTGAATGAAAATAATCCTATCGTTGTTATAGTCAAGATTGATAGACGATGGGATAATGGAAATGAGTTTAAAAATATCGGTTTTAAGTTCTTAAAAAATACCGAACCAAATTATTATTATGTCGCTAATAGACATCGATATTTGAAGATAATCGATATAGAAAAAGAGACATATAGGATATTCGATAGCGGAAATTCTGTATACGAATGGAAGAAAAAAATAGAGTTTTAACCGATTTTAGTATAATATTCTTGGTAAATACGAAAATAAACGGTAACTTTGTCGATAACTTCAGTGTATTAAACAATTACACAAATTGTATAGAATGAATGAATTAAAAAGAAAAGAAAGAGAAGAAGAATTTAAAAATAATGCAACAATCGTCCATAAAGGGAAATACGGATATAATAATGTTTACTTTATAAATAAAACAACAAAAGTGGACATTCTATGTCCTATTCATGGCATTTTTTCACAAACACCTAAAAATCATTTAAAAGGACAAGGTTGTCCTATATGCGGTAAAGAATATGCAAAGACGTTCAGAAAAAATAATTATATTCATTTTTTGAGTATAACTAATGAAAGGTTTGACGACCTATTTTGCTATCCTAATATTAGAAATGAATACGAAAATAGCCATTCTATTATAACTATTAAATGTAAAAGATGCGGAAATTTATTTCATAAAATTGCCTGTGACCACATTACGTCAAAGGATGGAGGCTGTATACAATGTCGCAATGGCAGAAGAATACAAAGTAAGATGGAAAAAAATCTTTGTAGCCTATTAGATAATAACAACATAGCTTATGTTAGAGAAAAAACATTCACTTGGCTTAAATATAAAATAAATTTATATTTAGATTTTTATTTGACCGATTATCATATTGCGATTGAATGCCAAGGACGACAACATTATGAACCAGTCGATTTCGCAGGACGAGGAAAAGAATGGGCGTTACAAGAGTTTAAAATAATAAAAGAAAGAGATAAGACGAAGCAAAAACTTTGTAAAGAACATAATTTACCTATAATGTATATTAATAATGTTAATTATGACGAGAATTACATATTAAATGGTATTAATAAAAACGATTTTAGTTTAAGGTAATAATTTAAATATGAAAATAACAAAATTAGGCAAAACAGATGATTATGTATACGACATTTCATTAGATGGAACTGTTGTTAATGCATTGGGAATGAACGTATTAAGTAATACTGATGGGTTCAACTTCCAAAAACCGTTAAAATATCGTTATACAAAAGAGCATCCTTATATAGGTAAGGGACTCGGCCGTAATGTCAAGAAAGGAAAAGAATACACCGAGGTCGACGCCGATGTTGCTGAATTCGAGGATACATTTATTAATGAAGCATACAATGGAGGAGTATTAAAGAACGGTTTAGGAATCGATGAGTATTGTGACGCTTGTATCCAATTCGCTCGTAAAAATTACGCTGATTTAATGCCTGATGGTTCTAAGAAACTGGTAGGCAACACTATCAAATCAAAAAAGATGCCGATATATATTGAGAAGTTTCTTAATAATGCCATTGATATGCTATTGCACGGCAAGGGTTCTGATTTTCTTAACTATTATTATGATTATATTGAGAAAATTTATAATATGCAAATTCCTTTGAAAGATATTGCGACTGTTGGCAAAATAAAAACCTCCATCGAGACATATAAGGAAAGTTGCAAGCAGTTAACTGCTGGTGGTACAAAGAAAGCAAGACAAGCTTGGTATGAATTAGCCATACGTGATAACTTGTCAGTCAATATGGGTGACACTATCTATTATATTAACACAGGTGACAAGAAATCGGTGTCTGATGTACAAAGAGTTACTAAGTACTATTTTGACGGAAGAGATGGGAAAGAAATCGATTACATGACCAATGAAGATGGCACTCCTAAGACTGACCGTAAAGGAAATATTGTGTCTCTGTCAAAAGGATTGGAAAGTGAATACAACCGTCTTAAAAAAGCCAATGACCCTATTGTGTTAACTCCACCAAATTCTAAGAAAAAATACATATCAAAAGATGATTATATACACAAGGCATATCCATCAATAAAGGATAAGGATGTTATCATTTTTAATTGTGTTAGATTACCTAATGATATTGTCGAGGATGAGGACGATCACTTCTGTTCAGACGACATTGAGTATAACAAAGAGAAATATATCGATATGTTTAATAAACGTATTAAACCTCTGCTTGTGTGCTTTAACGAAAAAATTCGTTACACTGTCAATGAAAAAGGCAAGACAATAAATAACATACTAATAACTTCCCCAAAGGATAGAAAGGAATTTACGGAGAACGAAAGTCAACTCGTTGCAGGACAGCCATATGAGACAATCGACCAAGATACATATGAGCAATTGATGACCATCGAGGATAAGGAGATAAAATTCTGGATAGAAAACAATAAAGTGCCTCCGTATACAAAGGAATGTGGAATGGATTGGGGAAAGATAAAGCAAAATTATCTTGACCGTCAGAAAGAGTTGGAGAAAGAAGGGATTCGTGAAGAAAAAGAATCTTATGATAATTGTATAGCGTCTCTTAAAAGAGAAGATGTCGATAAGGTACTTGAAGAGGGGGTGCTTCCCGAAAAGTTGCTGAGACTGATAGATGAGAATATAAACAATGGCGATTTCGTCTCAAAGAAATACAAAGTGAAAATTGGAAGCATCTTCGATATTGTTGACAAGGATTTCACAAAGAACAACGAGGTAGAAGAAGACGAAATGGCAGAATAGACAAGAAAAACAGAACCCCGTACGGGAAAACATCCTGTACGAGGTTCTTAGCAACTATGTCCGTTTTGTTTTTGTTGTTGTTTTCAATTAATATGTTCCGCAGTCCCAAACATTAGACATTGTGATGCCTCCGCTTTCAATGGTGAACAAGTCATTTGCGTTTCCTTCTTTGGCAGCGGCGAACTGTACCTTTATGGTAGTCTTGTTTGTGGCAGAGTTATCGACTACGACACTTTCGTCAGCAGCCTCGACGTGGTTCTTGGCAATAGCGTCAGAGTTCTTCTTAACCTGTGCGTCAAGTGCGGCAATCTCACCAACGACAGTCGTAGCCTGATTTGTGTAATTGCCCTTTGTTGTAACGTGGTCGCCATTTTCAGCCAAGCCTACGCTTGCCTCGACTGTGTTAACTGATGCGGTAAGTTCTCCCTCGACACCCTTGGCACGTTCTGTCTCAGCATCTATTGCATCATCGACACCACTTACTTTAAGACCGTCTGCACTTACAGTCAAGTAATTCTCGCTTTTGGCATCAATCTTGGCAGTAACCTTGTGATCGACCAATTCTATACCATCACCCATTTCTTTTTCTTGGATAAGGTCAGACATGCTAACTTCCACTACACTGTCAGTGCCATCTGCAAGTGTGTATGTGAAAGTAAGTATCTGATTTTCATATTTAACACTCTTCAGAGTCTGGTCTTTGTTTATCTTGACAAGTGCGCCCTTTGCTGTAGTACCATCTTTACCAACCAATTTATATGCAGTCTTGACGTTTGTCTCACCTAGGGCTTTAAGTTCGTCGGCAGTAAGCTCAACGAGTTTTATAGACGATTTTATGCCTTTATCAGACTGTGACAGTACATCGTCATTATCGATCGCGAGTGAGATTGTCTTTGTATTGGTTTCCTTGTTAACGTCCGAGACCTTAACTGACTCTGCGCCGACATATTGTACTATCGCTTCGCTTGCTACGCTTAGCTTACCCGAGTTTTCGTTGCGTACGATGGTAGTGCCGTCGATGTTCACACTTACGTCAACTCCGTTATTGGTATTCAGAGTTACTGACTTGTCATTTGAAGTAATGGACTTACGGCTGACGGTAATAACTCCGTCGGTCTCGCTGACTGAATCAACGAACTGACCCTTTACGGCAACATCCTCCTTGTCTAATGCTTCTATCGCAGTTTTTCTTGCGGCTTTCTCGTCCTCGATGGCTTTTTTGACTGTATTAGTCTCGTCGAAGCCTGTACCGATTTGGCTTTGTAAGTCTTGCAGTTTGTCTGTTACGTGGTCGGCTGATGAATTAGCGTCAGAAACTTTACGCCAATTAGATTCTTTTTGTGCTTCAGTGGTGAGAATACCATTTCCTTTTGAATAAGGGCCTACATACATGTATTCGGCTTTTTCTGTCTCAACATACACATGCAGTCCAAGTGCAATAAGGCAATAATCTCCGACAGTACCGAATGTATCAGCACAGTTCTTAACCATGTCATCTTTGGTCTCAACTACTTGTCTTGGATCGACAGGGTCACAAGAACCGGCTTTAAAAGGAGCCGGGAGAGCAATCGGATTTGTAAATTTTATACTAGCCATGCTATAAATTTCTTTCGTTTAAATTGTTTATTTAGAATGTAACTACCTGATATCTCTTTGAATCAGCAGCTCCGCCGACCCATTTATATTGGAAATATTTATACTGTTTGTCACCGAAAGTCTTGTTTATCTCGACCGGTGAGGACAGACTACTTTTAACGTTAACGTCAAACTTGCCTGAAACTTCATTGTATGCGTAGAAAGTGTTTATCTTTCTTGGAGTCTCAATTACGAGCGGCGCAGAGGCTGTAGTCGCAGGCCATTTTGCAGAAGGTGCGAATGTCATTGCCCCCCAAGCGATAAGACCCTGCTTTGAGGTATTGGTAGTAGTGTTAGTCGTAGCGAATATAGGCAGCGTGGCGTTCAAAGTGACTATGCCACTTGTAACGTTTCCGGCCGCATGAGGATTGGCAACATTACCCTTATTGGTTGTTGGCATTGGATTAGGTGTTGCGCCCTTTGATGTCCTCATTACAGAACCTTGCACGTAGTCAATAGTAACCCTATATGTATATTTACCGAGACCGAACTTTTCATCGAATTCCGTTACGTCATTTTTTGCGCTACCGTCAGAGGTTGTACCGGCATTGGCGTTAGCCGCATAAGGCACATATGTCATTTTGACTGTCGTTGCTGACGCATTTCCCACGTAGTCGGTAGTTGCGGTTACTCCGTCTTTCACCTCTACCTTACCCTTATAAAGTGACGTTGTGAAATTGTCTGCCACTTTTGGTGCAGTTGCACCAACTTCAACCAAACCGTTGTTATTGAATCCTTTGAACGATATGCTTGCTGATGGGTCGGTAACAGTCGGGTAGATAGTCTTGAAAATGATGCTGTCAAGGATTTCAGACAATGGTTTACCTTTCAGTTCACTTGCCTTTGTACCCTGTGTGATGTCACCCATTGTCGCAGGAACTTTCAAGTCCATAGGCGAGAGGGGCGTATATGTGAGTTGGAAGTCATCGACTTTCTCGTCAGTACCATCTTCATTGGTGTGGAGTACGTTATATACGTCAGCTTGAGCACTTGTGTAGTTAGCGTCCTGCAATTCTTGACTAACCTTATTAGCATATTTCTTTATCTCAACGTTAGACTGAAGTTTCTCAATTGCATCAGACAACTTACTGTCGGCATCTTTTAGTGATGTCGAGGTCTTTAGTATATTGTCAGCGGCATCAGCTTTATAGCTTCCGTTGTCTTCAAGACCTGCACCTTGCTCTATGGAATTGACTTCAGTCGTCAGATTGTCAAGAGAGGCTTTGATGACATCAGGAATTGTTTCGCCGTTATTAATGCCTTCGAAATATGTAACGATAGCATCCTTGCCACCTACTTTAGTTACAACACCGATAATTGCCTTAACGGTATCTCCTTTAGTATAACGGCAAGCTATGAGTTCACCGTCACGTTTGGCTTCCTTCATACCTTCTATCTTTGCGATAGCAGCTGCACGGTCGGCAACCATTTCGGTATTTCTTAAAATTTGTAGAATTTTTTTGTTAAAATCTGATATACCCATAATATTAATTAATTAATTTATTATCCTTTATAATTGACGGTTTGTATTGCCGTCAATTATAAATATCTTTAGTATTTTCCAAAATCAATCAAATCGCTCAAGGCTTTTTCGATATTTTTAAGTCTGTCATACACACTTGACTGTTCTTCCTCAGGTGTACCGAGTTGATTCTGAATGTTATTGACTTTAGTTCCTATAGCAAGCAAGTCGTTCTTAACATTCTTCATGTCAGCTTCGAGAGTGCTAACTCTTTCCTCTTGAGCATCAACTTTATCAGAAAGCTGCTTGAAGCTGTTTGACAGTTCATTAAAGCTGCTCGATAGGTTGGTAACATCTGAGCTTAAGTTGATGATCTGACCTTTTAACGTGTCGATTGCTCCCTTATTAGACCCGATATCCTTAACGTTTTGTTCAACCTTGCTGTTGATACTGTCAACAGAAGACCGTAAGTTGGATATGTCTGTTTTCGACTGCTGTACGTCTGATTTCAACGTGTCGATATCGACAGACATGCCTCCGACCTTGTCAGTCTGTGTTTTAAGGTCTTCGATAGCCTTTTGAATGGTCACTTCCGTGCCGCCCCATAAAGCCGTGAGCTTCGATGCCTCGTTAGATGCGTAGAGCGTACCGTTGTCGTTCAGTATTGCATTATGACTTTCAGTAGAGATATCCAATCTTGCTGTAAGGGTGTCTACGCCGTTAGCGTCAGGTGACTTAGCAAGCTTGATAGGGTTCTTATCGTTGTTCTCTACGTTCCATGCGTTCATGAGGTCGCCTACGGGTATCGAGATTTTCTCGCTTGTACCGTCGTCCTTGGCTATTACCAATACAATACTTTTTGTATTGGAATCATAGTACCCTGCGGTCACGAGTGACTGCTTGGATAATTGAATGTCCGTAGTTGATATACCATTATTAAGGCTTAATATATTTGTTGCCTTGTTGTATGTGAGTTCAACGTTGGCATACAAGCCATTACCGTCCAATTTCAGTATGTTTTGACCTGAGAGATTAAGCTTGACATCTGCATTTATGGTAGTGCCTGTATCGGACTTGCTTACAGTTGTCTTTACTGAATTGCTTTCCGTGGCAGTCAGGCTAAGCCTTGTGGATTCATTCTTAAGCAACTGTATGTCAGTTGCGTTGGATGCCACTTGCCCATTAAGTGATGCTATTGCGTCTGCGTTCGCCTTCTCTGAGGCTTTCGCCCGTATGGCTTCTTGTTCAACTTCCGTTTTGGCGGCAAGACTGTCAATATTCGACTGCGTAAGGAAGCCTTTGGTGTCGATTTCCACCTTGGTGTAAACATTGTCGGCGTTGGCCTTCTTGTCTATCTGACCTTTCAGTTCGTTCTTGGTAGTTTCTATGGAAGTCTCCACTGTTTTTATCTCAGAATCGATGTAGTCTTTTGATGTCTTTATCGCATTTGCCACTGAGCCTTCTTGTGCTTCGTTACCGTTGATGATAGCTATTGCGTCTGCGTTCGCCTTCTCTGCGGCACGTGCAATGACAGCTTCATCTTCCATCTTTTTGTCGGTGTATCTGTTGGCATCTACCAAAGCCTTGGCGATTGACCCTTCCTGTGCATAATTTCCGTTGATTATATCAATTGCTGAAATGTTCTCATTAACTTTTTCGTCTAACCGATTCACATTGTCCGTAACTACATTCAGCTCCATCTTAGTCGCAAGACTTGAGATATCTTGATGCTCAGTCAGGTATCGGCTGTCAGATTCAGTCTTTGTATATGAATCACCAACATTTGCTTTCACGTTTAAAGCATCATTGATTCCCGAAAGCTTAACACCGTTTTCACTTACGGTAAGATAGCTTTCAGAAGAAGGATCAATCTTCAATGAGAATTTATTTCCATCTAATGATATGCCATCTCCGTTGACATAGTTGTCAACCAAGTCTGAAATGTCGATTTCAACAGTCTTATTGCCTGTCTTGGTGATGAATACGAAAGTGATGTGTTTATTTGTTTCATCATAGTTAACACTGTCAACGAATTGGTCTTGAGGTATGTTTATCTCACCTGAAGGCTTGCCGTCTACCATCAATGTATATTGCAAGTCACTTTGACTATTTTTGACAACAGTAACTTCGCCTATCTTGGTTGACAACACGATATCCGTATCTTTGTCCTTTTGGACAAGCTCAGCAATCTTGCTGTCAATCTCAGTGTCCTTGGCAGTCAGTGTTGCGGTTGCTGCATCGGTATATGACTTGGCTTCGGAAAGAGCCGCAGTTGTCTTTGCTGTAGCGTCATCTGATAAAGCCTTAGATACCTCAACCTTTGCTTTTTCCAAATTCGTATTCACAGACGTGCTGAGTTTTCCGACTTCATTATTGGTGTACGTCTTGGCTTCGGAAAGAGCGTCAGCAAGACTGCCATTAGTCTCAGCACTGAACTTTTCTATCTTATCGGCAAGTTCGTTTTCTTTCTGCGTTGCACGGTCAGTCTCGTTACCTATCAGTTGGGTTAGATTGTCAGTGTATTCTGTCTTAACTATATGTCTTACAGAATAGGGTGTGTCCTCGCTTGCGTTAAGCGTAGCAATATCGGCGGATAAATCGGCAACATCCGCCTTTATTATGTCATCCTGCCTTGTTCTTTCGCTTGCTTCGTTTCCTATCGCATTATTTGCGTTGGTGACATCAAGCTTTGTTTCATTGACCTTATTGGTCAAATCTTTGACATTGGTCTTTATTTCGTCATGAAGTGCATTTGCCTCATTATAGTGGGAGTTGACTAAGCTTTCGATACGTTGTTCCTCATTAGTGGCACGTGTCTGTTCTGTAGTCAATGCAGTAGCTAAAGCAACGTCTTGTGCCTTCATGTTCACAACTTCAGTCTTTAACGTTGTAACGTCAGAATTAATGGCGGTCGTAGTCGCTATGTTGTTATCCAACTTAACTGAAAGAGTGCTTTCTGCTGCCGTTGCCCTGTCTGTCTCGTCATGTATTGCTTTGTTAGCAGCAGAAAGGCCGTCAGTCAATGTTTTCTCTACAGCAAGAGCACGGTCGGACTCAGCCTTTACTGCATCTGTTACTATTGACTTTGGCGCAACTAACTCGTTATTGACGACAGACAGCATGTTGTCGTTAGAAGAGAGTTTAAGTTCAGCCTTGACCTTATTACCGTTGCTGTCATTAGGAGACTCAATGAGACTTACCGGACCTGTCTCGACAAATGTAAATTCTTTAACGAGTGCTTGCATGTCTATCTCAACACGTGAATCATTCTTAAATATTATGACAAGCTTCTTGGTCGTAGAATCATAGTGAGCATCCTCTACAATATCAACATTCGGCAATGTAATTACCTTGGTCAGATTACCGCAACGTAATAAAAGAGTACCTTCCTTGGCGTTAGCCGAAAGCTCAACATCGGCCTCAATGCCTCCGTTTTTCACGATGATGGTTCTATCACTTCCAAGACGCAAACCTGCCGACACGTGATATCCCCCCGTATCTTCCTCAGTCGCCGTAACGACAACGGTATCAGTTGTGTCACCATGTATCTTGCTGTTCTTCTTAAAGTCATCAATATCCGCTTTTATGTCATTTACGGATTTTTCCACAGTATCTGACTTGGCTTCAAGTTCCTTAATACTTTTATATACTGTCTTGCCTTCATATTTTATGTTGGATGCACGACCATCAACGAATAGTTTACCGTCTTGCAGTCCCAATATGTTATTGGCATCTTCAGATAACTTCGCATCGGCTGAGATGGATTGCTTCTCAGAGTCAATCTTAACATCGATGCTATGTGCGATATTATCTGCTACATATTCAGTATGTTTGCCAAGGCTGATAACCTTGCGATATGCGTCGTCACGAAACTTACCATCTTTAATTCCGCTTGCGGTGAATGTGAGTTCATTTTTGTCTGCGTCATATTCAAGGTTAGAAGCTGCGTATAGTCCGTCTTCTTTCTGACAGATGATGTTGTTGTTAAAATCAACGTTGTCAGAATCGCCGCTTGCGGACAATTTAACGTTGGCTTTCAGTACTTTTTTCCCATCTGCACTATCTGAATAAGTCAATGTGATTGATTTCGTGTCCTCTACTTTAATACCGTTGTCACTGAAGCCTTGCTGAATGAAGTCTGAAAGACTTGTAACAGCATCAGATAATGATACAGCGTTTCCGATAACTTTATCTTTTGGATCGGGTGTATAAGTAATTTTGTCCTTTATCTTGTTTTCATCGACGACGAATCCGCAAGCCTTGACTATCTCGTTTATTGACGCAAGTGCATTTGAAATATTCTCCTTTTCCGTCGTCGAACTATTAGAGATTGCCGAAATTCTTTCATCTAAGTCATTAGCGTCAATGCAGAATATCTTCCTGTCAGACGTGCCAATGGCGATAATGGCATTCGGAGATTTTTGGTCTCCGTAAAAGGCCAATGCTGGTTCTCCAATCAGTGAATTCGGTCTAAAATTTTCATTGAAATATTCAATTGCATCCTCACGGGTTGCAAAAATCTCGCTTTTATGTGTTAAAAGTTGAAGACTATATTCTTTATTTTTCATATCTTTTATATTACGCATTAATAAATATTATTAGAATTCTCCAAAATTCATAGAGAACTGAACTTTTATGTCATTTATACCACCCTTGCTCTTTAAAGTTAAAATACCTTTATCAGTATCAAATGAAGTACCCTCATCTGTTAATATTGCATCCTTAATTTTATTATCAGAAGCGATTCTCTCATCTTTTTCTGTGTTGTCAGCATCCTTTCGTTCCTGAATTTCAGTTGCAATTCCGCCATTAATAGTGTTGAAACCATCAGAAATAACCTTATTAATCTGTTCAAATGCCTTTTCTGTCTCTTTTCCGAAATCAGTTAATACCTGATTGGTATGATTTAGGTTTGAATCTGTAGTGTCAATTCTGTTATCCAAATTATCAATTGAGGCTTCGTTTGCATCGACACGTTCTTTCAATTGAGCATAACCATCATTGCCAGTATTTATATACTGTTCAATTTTATCTTCTAATTCAGTGTCTTTAGTTTCACGATCTTGTTTTTCTTTTGTAATTGCCTTGTCCAATTCTTCCTCTTTTGACTTAGCTCTTTCAATCTCTTGATCTAAGACTTCTTTGTTTGTTGTAACGGTAGCCTTAATCTCCTCATCAGCATCCTTTCGTTCCTGAATTTCAGTTGCAATTCCGCCATTAATAGTGTTGACGGCATCGACCAAGTTATCATTAACGGTCTTGATTGAATCGTTTATCGTATTTATTGAAGCAACCAAATTATTATTGACAGTTTCGATAGTTTCCGAATTCTGTGTCAATTTTGGTTTCAATTCATTGTTAATTGTATCTTCAATTAATGTATCCTTAGCAATGGAACGATTTATCTCATTTTCTAATTTAGCGTTTAATTCATCAAGCTTAGGGTTAATATTACCATTTACAGTCTCTTTTACAAATTCTCCGACATTTATTAATTTACCGTTGCTTAAACGATATTCATCATTTGTCTGACCATTAGGTGAATTCATAATAACAACACTTTCACCATCCTTTAATTCGTTTCGTAGCCAATTTTTACCATCCCATTCGTTCAAATAAAATTTAGTCGTACTAGTTAATTCCAAACCGTTATTTGGTTCAATTCGTCTACCACAATTTCCACAATCTAATGAGATATTGACGGAAGTCCATATTGAATGACCATTCTTTACAGATGGCATTAGTACTGTTGGATATTGATCCGACAATATATTTTCACTCTCATGGAAATTATTGCCATTATAATTCTTAACTAATCTAAGTGAAAGATAATTTTGGCCTGCAATTACATTTTGATAAACAGAATTCTTGTTGTTCTCAAAACGTTTAACATATACACTCTCGCAATTTGAATTCGTTGCCGTCCAGAAATAAGCTCTTTCTCCGAAGAATACAAAATTTTGCCCATCGTCAGCATAACCTGATGGAACTACACGGAATCCGAATGCATCAAGACCATCTGTAGGTATACCATCACAATCACAACTACAACAGCAATTATCATTGTCTGAATTTTCACAATTATTATCTCCGCATGAATTGGCAACTGCATCGCAGTTAGTATCATAAATAATACAAGTACCATTTCCACCACAACCGTCAGTCACATCTGAATGTAACCATAAATCCTTTGATTTTAATAGTTTTCCTGCGTATTCTCCAAGATATCTGTTGGCAGATGCAGAACTGTGTTCTCTATCACTTGGACAAGGTTCGACAGCGTTAAGCATATCATCCCAATCTTCTTTTGTCGGTATTCTCCAAGGAGAATTTGCGTCACGCAAATTACATGCAATCTTTTTGACTGCCTTGTAATTGTATAACATTCCGTAGGTACTTACATTTTCTTTAGTAAGGTATCTATCACCGACAACAGAAACGCTGCAATTTGGCATTTTCTCACCATCAGCCACGGATATAAGTCTTTTGACTGGTCTATACTGTCCTGTTTTAAACATGGGCGAAATTGATACAGGATTGGCTGCAAGCCCATTACCTTTAAGACTATCGTCAACTGATACTGTAACACCTGTATTCATTTCAGTAGCAAAACCTGTAATCGCTATTTGTTCTCCGTTCCTCGTGAATTTCAATATTCCATTTTCTTTGTCAAACACAATGTCTGATATTGAGGTTTGTTGCAAATCTGTAATACCCTTTAGTGCATCAGCAGAACGCATAATATCACCGTTTAGCAATTCAATGACAATGTCACTATCTTCGATTCTTAGTGATTTTATGTCACGACCTTCAAGGACAAAGAAATTATTGTCCACCTCGATACCGTCAAGGGCACAATTTTTCGTAACGTCTCCACTATAAGGAGAATTTTTTCTGAAATATGTTATTCCGTTAATCATTATCAAATAAAATTATTTAATTATAAATATCTTACTGCAAGTCTAAATAATATCATTTTTGTAGTTATTTTCAATCTCACTTCCATTTAATTCGCAAGAATAGAATCTAAATAATCGAATATCCCCAATAAAACTACCAGCAAAGTACTTTTCTAATGGATATACAATAGAAGGATTATCTCGATACAATGGATAAATAACATCACACAATCCTTGTGTACCTCCGCCTATTGATATATTATATGGTACACCTTCCTGCTTACTATATAGGTCGTTGAGTTCATGTAACCGCAATATAGGAATTTCCTTTGATATCATCTTTAATTTTCCATTACAATAGAAAAACAATTTCATTTTATCTACAGAGCATTTATGCAATGTGACAGAAACAGTATACCATTTGTCGTTATCAATTATATGACTATTTGTATATTCCTCAATAATTCCTAATCCTTTTTCGTTGTCACAATCTTTAATCAAGTAACGATATCCTATTCTACCATCATCAGTAATTCTAAACCCCAATGCATTATTAGCTATATCATTGTTAACAGAATACTTTTTGCTTTCTATTTTCAACAAAGAATCTATATTTTCGGTCGTGCATCCTTTGTCCGCCCTATTAAATAATGTAAAATAATTTTCCATTTCAGGACATTTTACATTATATAATATTGTTTCATTTTTTCCGTCATCTTTGTTGATGTCAAGACCATCTTTCGTGTGATTATATGTTATGAACTTATTATCAGTTCTTATCTCTTCAATGTTAGGCTGATAAATATCGTATCCTTCTTCTGTCGTAAAATCGTCATCATTAATGCTTTCATCATTGTCGTTCAGATAGCCATCCATAAAATAGTTATGGTAAATATCACATTTATTTTCATTATCAAAATAACCATCCTCTGAATAATCGTCAGACAAATAGTTGCCAATTTTACATTCTTCTGGTTGCTTCATATACTCAGTATTGATAATTGTATCATCAATCTCTTTAATATATTGGTCATTCATATGTTCTTTTATATAAAAATCATCCTTCGTATAGCCGTCTTTGAAATATTTCGAATTATCGATTTCATTAGAATATTCAGTCGTGTAATTTTTAATCCATTTATTCTCGGCACGAGTACCTATGAAGAAAAACATACCTTCATTAGATGGGTGAACGGTATTTAATAATCTCTTGTCAGTTATGTAATCTCCACATTTATTTAAAGTAATTTCAATAGTTATGCCATTATCTATATTTGACGGAAGTACCTGATAGTCGCTACATTTAGTCTTGAAAAATCCTTGATAAAAACCTCCTCTTAGTCTTGCAACACCAATTCCGTCATTAACGGCAATGTTATTACTGTAGTCATATAACATATTATTACCGTTTACTTTATTCAACGTAAATCTTAAATCATCTTTTTCAATAGATAATGATGAATTCGTGAACAATCTTAAAAACTCGTGATTTGTGATTGAATCCTTATCGAAACTTACGTACCCATTATCAACACCTGTGTATCCGATACTATTTAATGTGACCCCTTTATTGACTGCATTTTCCCATCTATAATCCGATAGTGAATATGCCTTGTCCATAAATACGCATTCAGGGTTATTGAAGTCAATAAACGAAGAAAGACAATGGGTGGTTAATCCTTCATTTAAATTACCCCCTGTCCTATAATTCGTGCTTAGATGAAAGTCCCAATAATTTTCTCGGTTAAGTATAAAGTCGAATATATTTCTATTATGCTCAAGTATGTTACTCATAGGAGTTTTACATATTTATATTATATGTAATAAATAGTTGACAATATTATGCCAAAGATTATAAAACTTACGAGAAAGCAATTAAGAGAAGCCGATGAATGTGACTTCGATTACATAGATAACGAAAACGATATGCCTTCGAGCAACGGTCAGACCCAAATAGGAGTAGATGGTAAAATTGATGACACCGAAGGCGGAGACACTTTGATAGGCGATAGGGTTGCAGCATCCATGACACCTCAAACATACAGTAGATTTAACAATTACTCCAATGGATATCATCATTGTATGAGAGAAGGGGTTGATGTGAACAATGATAATGTCGATGATTTCTATAATAACGATGAACTCGATATTCTAAGCAATGGCGACAATAATGACAACTTGGTTAAAATACCGCAAGGGGTTGATTATAAAACGGATATGTTGGTAAATGCAATGAGTAATCTTAATTCAAGGCAACAAGCAATAGTGCTGAATAAAATACTTGAAAACGTCGATATGAATAATATACCTTACAAATGGAAAAAAGAACTCATTATGAAATTACTCTCGAATAATAAGGTTAAATAATAGGCAATATGATACACTTACTTTTAGAAGGTGGAAATAAAGACCTTAAAAATAGGCAATTCCCGTTACCAAAAGGTGTAAGGAAATACTTGGTTGCCACATTGAAGAATTACACAGGGGATAAAGATGTTGACGGATACAAACGTTTAAACAACGTCTTGTCAATGAATGGAATAAAATATCAAGAAATGAAACGACTGAAAAATTATTTCGATAGTTTCCAAGGTGATGTTAATTCGGATGAATACAAATTAAATGGAGGCGACGTAATTAAGACGTGGGTAAATAATACCTTGAATACGGCGACTACAGCAATAAAGGGATTCAAACAAGCGAAGAAAGATGCGGGCATTGCAAACGCTTTTATAAAACCGCATACAAAAGACCGTCAAACGCATAGTAAAATGAAACCTACCGTCACAAAATTTCAGACTAACGATATAACAAATAGTATATCGAATGGTAATGGCGTTAAATATGAATCGGTAAGCCCTAAAACAATCTATCTATCTGAAAATCAAATAAGATTAATAAAAGAGGCGCAAGACGACGAATTTAGTCTTGATGTCTTATCGGGAATAAATTCATTTCGTGGACGTTATAATTATTGCAAATTACATATTGGTAATTCGATAGGTAAAGGTTCTTCGAGGGTCGTCTTCCAATTGAGTGATCAAAAGGTGCTTAAATTGGCAATCAATCAAAAGGGAATAGCCCAAAATGGTCAAGAAGGACAAAAAGACTATTATTTGGAACAGATGGGTATTGTACCAGAAATATATGATTCAGACGATGAAGGTAAATGGATAGTCACTGAATATGTATTACCAGCAACGGCAAAGGATTTTAAGGAATGTCTCGGAATTGATGAAAATACTTTTTATCGTTTCCTTATAACCTCATATGCCTTACGGTATGGTAAAAGAAACCTAGGTTATCTATGTGGTAATAATATGATGGATACCTCGACATATGAAGAAATGTCGGAAAATGAAGACTTGATGAATTGGGACGAATACATAGGAGGTTATAAACCACCGATAGGTGATATGTTGGTGAGACGAAATTATGGAATGACTTTGAGGAATGGTTATCCGACCATTGTGCTACTCGACAATGGTCTGACAGATGAAATATATAATGATTATTACAGGAGACGATAATGAAATAGATTACAATTAATGAGAATAACCTTAGGCATATTGCAAGGGATGCCTTGAATAATGTGGTGGAAGCCATGGTTGACAAATTCACTCCATATTCGGAAGCTGATAGAAAAAGGAATTTCAGTCCATTCTTAGGAGGCGACAACAGAACTCCCGAAGAACGTAACCCATCGTATGCTAAGGCGAAGAGGGATGCCGAGGAAAGAATGCGAAAACGTAACGCTAAAAAGTAACGTTACTGATATTTATAGAATAATAAATTAAATGAAGTTTACAGATGAAATCATGTCTTGAGAAAAGAAGTATGGAAGAACGTCACGTGGAAGAGGTGCGTTCCGATTATAATAGAGAGGATCAATATTCAGTAACACATACTGATGCCTTGGCAACAGGCGATGCACAAGGTAAAGGTACTGGTTATGGTGGACACACATTCTCATTACCGAACTGTAATGGTACACTAAACGTCATCAGTTATACTAATTTCGATACTGCCATCAGCAGTGGGCCTGGTAATAAAGACGATAATGAGGCAAGAAATACCGCTTTGGCTCGAAGCCTTTACAATCAAGAGAATATTTATTCGGCAAAATTAGTGGATACGTCAGAAAATGTAAGAGAAGGTCAGTATCAGACACGGTAATATAATTGGTTAAATGATATTAGTCATCCTATTTATTCTATAATGGGGTGACTTTTTTGTCTACCTTTATAATTTAGATTAATTTTAAAATGGCAATATTCGGAGATATTATAGATAAATTGTTATTAAATGAAGATGTATCCATCAGCGAGGTCAACGATGTGATAGATCGTCATAAACGGGTTATTATCAATTATCATACAAAAGGTGAAGATAAAAATACGGGTGCAAGAGTTATTGAAGTGTATGCCTATGGTTTAACTAAGGCAGGCAATCCTGTTATAAGATGTTTCCAACCCTATGGCGATACAACATCACGTGTCCCTAGTTGGAAATTCTTCCGATTGGATAGAATATCAGCATGGAAAGAAACGAATCAGACATTCGATAGACCTGCGGATTTCTTTTATAAGGGTTTAGGCGACTTTAACCCAAATGGGGACGACACGATGAGCGTCGTATACAAAATCGCCAAGTTTGGAAATGAAAATATCGTAAATACCGAATTACATACTCCATCAAAAGGACCACGTATGAAAGCCTCCACCGATAAAGATAATGGCACTTACAAGACCGATACCGAGCGTGGAATGGAAAGACTAAGGCAACAATTGCAAAATCCAATCAAGTTGTCTGATATTAAGACTAAGAATGGCTTTAAAAATCTCGACACACCTTCATCGAACGATACTGGTCCTAAATTGAAAGAACCTACTGAAAAGGTGAAAGATAATAATAATAATAATAATAATATAAAGTCTCCTTCCGAACAGCCTTACAAGACCGATACCGAGCGTGGAATGGAAAGACTAAGGCAACAATTGCAAAATCCAAGGAAAATCGACTTGGATAAACTAAGAAGTCGATTAGGTGATACATCAAAACCAATAAAGTATTCCGATTTGGTTAAACGTGTCAAAGGCATCGACAACGACGATAATGATGAAATGAATAAAGTAACAAATGACCACCCGGCTGTTGAGCCTTACAAGACCGATACCGAACGTGGAATGGAAAGACTAAGGCAACAATTGCAAAATCCAAGGAAAATCGATTTGGATAAACTAAAAAAGAAATAATTGAAATTATGAAGGTTACTACATTATATTAAATAATAATAGTATAATTAGACAAATGGCAAATGACACACTAAAACGAATGTTGGAAATCAGCAAGAAAGTTGACCAACAAGTCGCATCGGGTAATGCTCAACAACCACAACAAAGAAAAATGAATTTGGAGGAGCAGCTCAAGACTTATGATGACCAAGTATTTGGTAAATACGTACCGAGTGAGAAAGAGAAGAAACAATATTCAGCCGAAGCCGAGATGAAGTTAATAAAGGAAAGAGCTTCCCGTTCAAATAATGGATATAATCATAATACGAAAGTCCCTAACAGAATACTTGAATCAATATTGAATAATCCTTGTGAACTTGATGCCAATATGTATGAAGACAATAATATGACGGAGTTCACCAAGAAATTAAGTCAACGAATACCAGGTATCAAAAACGTACAAGATATACAAAAAAAATTAGAGGAGAGCGATAAACAGAGTCAATCAACAAAAATAGCAGAACAAAAACAAATCGTCAATACTAATGATAATTCTACGGTAATAGATTACTCGCTAATTAAGACTATTGTAGAAAGTGTTATAAATGAAAAATTAGGTAATCTAAAAGAAACGTTGTTGAATGAAGGGATTTCGCATAATGATGAACTTGGTAATTTAAAGGCGATGAAAATGGGTAATAAATTTTTATTTTTGGATGATAACAACAATGTTTATGAATGCCAAATGAAATATATTGGTAAGAATAAAAAGAAATAATACAAATGGTGATACTATCAATTAGTATCACCATCATTTTTATTAAACAGTTCTATTATCTTTGTTATCAATTTATCTCTTACAATATCATCATTATTGAATTTGGTAACAGCCACTTCATCCAATGGAGACAATACCCTCGCAGCATAGCTTAATCCTTCGATTGATTTATTCTTACGAATATCAGTACGTGAAATCTGTTTATCATCCCCACTAATTACGAATTTACAGTCGTGACCACCCTTTCTCGTTAATAATAACAATATATCGTCTTTTGACAGGTCCTCAGCTTCTTCAACAAGACATATGCAATTCTCAAAAGTCTTACCTTTCACATAATTAATTATCTCAAAATTAATTATTCCTTTCGTTATCAGATTGCCCAATAAACAATCGCAATCGGTATTACCAGAAGCTTCTAGAATCTTACGGATATTGTTTAATGCGTTTTGAATATAAGGTTCTATTTTTTCTTCATAAGTTCCTTTCAAAAAACCGATAGATAGACTATGGGTCGATTCACAAGGATTGACAAAAATAAAAATTTTCTTGAAACGTTCACTCTCAGTTATTAATAACTTTAATGATGTAGCCAATGATAAATACGTTTTTCCTGTACCAGCAGCACCTACACCAAAACAAATTTCTTTACTATTATCTTTTAGTGAATTTACGAAATCCTTTTGTTTATTGTTTTTACAGCTTAATTTTATTTTATAGTCAATAACAGACTCCCTTTCTTTATTAATCGCTTTTTCGTTCTGTATACTATCAGTAGATTTAATCGAGGTCTTTTTTCTTGCCATAAACAAATAATTAGTAAATATTAACAATCATAAATATAACCCGTAGACAATAAAGTAGTACATTTGCAATGTTAAAAAGAAATTAAAATGATTACTGAAGAAAAACTTAATTCAAATTTTGTGCAGTGGGTTGAAAGACTCAAGAAGTATGGTTGTTATTCCGAGGAAATGATAAGTGAAATCGGTGATAAACTTAAAAGGGCAAGCTTCACTCTATCGACTGTCAGCGGCTGTGCATATGACGGCAGTATGATAGATACCGTCTTGAATCATCTATGTGTGATTGCTTACCATATTAATGAGGATGCTTTCGGTTTAAATGTGAAACAACGAATGAAGCACCCATTTTTGAAAGTTGATTCTAACACTTTGATGAAAGTTCTGTTACTACAGCATATTTCAAAAGCTGAAATGTTCGTACCTCAGGATCAACAATGGAAAATTAAAAACGGTTATGTCTTCGATTTTAATCCTAATATGGCAACAACATTAAAATGTGGTGAACGTTCAATATATCTCTGTCAAAAGTATGGTATAAAACTCACAGAGGAAGAATATGAGGCAATCAGAATTATTGACAAAGATGACGATAATAAAAAAGCTGATATGTACGTTAATCCTTTGTGCCAATTAGTCAAAATTGCAAACCAATTGACGGCAATAGAATGCCATCGTCAGAATGAGAACAAAACTAATAATATTAATAATACTGAAATTTAATGGAAAAAAGAATTCTTAAATATGTAAATAAATCTCCTAACGCTGATTTAACTTACGGAAAATGTGACGAAAACGGTGATAGTGGAAACAGTGGTTTTGATTTGTATGCGTGGGTGGAAGATGAATCTATAGTCGTTAAGCCACTTGAAAGAGTATTGGTACATACAGGAATATATGTTGAAGTCCCTAAGGATTGCGAAATTCAAGTGCGCAGTCGAAGTGGGTATTCTCTTAAATACGGTATTGTAGTCGCCAACTCCCCTGGTACAATTGATAGTAATTATACTGGTGAAATAGGTGTAATAGTCCACAATCTATCAAACGAAGATTTTACTATCACTAATGGTGCTAAAATAGCTCAAGCCGTATTATGTCCTGTATACAATGGCTATCAAGTCAATTTGGTGAACGTAGCTAAAATAAAAGAAAATAAAGAACGAGGCTCACAAGGTTATGCCTCAAGTGGCTTTTGATTTCGAAGTGGTATACTATAACGATGGTATACCACTTTTTTGATTTTATGACAGTATTAACTTTATATTATATAAAGATGTAATATAAAATAATATGTCAATAACTAAAAAAGAAACCTTAGAGGGAATGACCATACAGGATTTGTCTTGCTATTATGATGTCATCAAGCAACAGATAGATAATTGCCTCATACGTTTGAGAATGTCATTAAGCAATGGTGAACTTACGAGAATAAACGAAAGACGTTTAAAATATAATCAAATATATGAAGCAATCCAAGAAGAATTAAATAAACGTATTCTTAACATCGTTATAAAATGAAAATATTATCTAAATTACGTTCCTTGTTCTATGGTCTATTTTATGGAATGAAAACGACCGAAGACATTCTTTTTAAGCAAAGTGGGGCATCACATCAATTAGACGGTATGACAATTCAACAGAAAGTACAAGATAACCGAGTATCCAAGGCATTGCTTCGAGGTGAATTGACGCAAGCTGTCGAGGAGCTTAGAGACCGCACATACCGTGTCGACCGTGAAGCCAAGAATTACGAATACTATACACCGATGTTGGCAATGCGTCGTGAAAAAATGGATACAAAATTTGTAAAATGTTGGAATGACGATAATCTTGACATTGTTACCATACAGCCTAACGAAATAAATGACGACGGTATTAATCAAGTAAGTGTCGATCATGAAGGGGTGTATAAAGGTTATGAATTATTCAAACATAATCAAAATTATAGCATCAAGTTGACAAGAGGCGATTTTACTCCAAGGTATTATATCGAAGAATACATAAAACGTGTCGTAGTTCGTAAAATTGACGATACCCATTCAATGCTTGACTTGTACATATCAAAATACCCAGATAGCAAGGATTTCAAATCAAAAGGTCTCATTAAAGAAATTGAGAAAATTAAAAACGAGAAATTACGTTCTGACATCATTGACATAAATACATTATCTTTTGTCACGAATCATGCATACAAATACGACAATATGTTTAAGTTCGAATTTGATAATCTACATTTGTCATATATAAATGAATATGATGGTTTCTATGTAGTCAGTCTTAAATCACGAAATGTCAAAAACGGAATTGATTTAATGAAAAAATATTATAGTAAATCAATGGATGATAAATACAAGTCAAAGACGAAGAAAGAGATTATATTGAATCCATTTGGTGAGACTGATTATATAAAGACATATAAATGTGAGCACTGCGGTAAAACAATAGAATATAATACGGAAGAAGTCGATTATCTGCCTATATTTAAACCAAAGGATATATTTGATGATGAAACAAAGGCTAATGAAATTTCACCTACCGAATATTTGGATGCCCAAATTTGTGAACAGACTTTCGGTATTGTTTTATGCCACGATTGTCTTAAAAAATATCTTGAGAATAATAAAAATACGAAATAGTATAAATGGACGATAAGAAATATGCCTTCTTAATGATAAAATTCGACACCCCCGAATTTGTTAAAGACTTACAGTCTAAGATACCTAATGATGAACTTTATTTCGACGATGAAAGTACAAATGATTACGGTATCGAAAAAGAAACACACGTGACATTAGTCCCTTGTCTTGATAATAATACTGACATTGTAAAAATTAAAAAACACCTTAAAGACATCTCACATTATAAGACAATATTGACAAACATATCTTTATTTAAAAATGACAAATATGATGTCCTTAAATGCGATGCCCAATCAGTGTTATTAAAAGATACAAACAAAAGTATTACAGATGAATTTCCTTCACATTCAGAGTTTAAAGATTACCACCCCCATTTAACCATTGCTTATTTAAAAAGTGGTATGGGTGATAAGTACGTAAAGGATTGCCTTATGCCTTTAGTAATATTAGAGCCGAAATGCTTTCTATACAGCTTTTACAATAAAAAGGGAGATTACGAGCAGTTATCGTTCACCGATTGATTTTTAACTTGATTATGACTATAATAAAAATATAAATAAGATTAAAGTATTTACAATGAGTGATAGTATTTTAAACCGTTACATGAAACAGCTTACTGAAGACAGAAAAAAAGAAAACAATGATTTCAGTGAAGATTTCGACATTAATGTCGACGATAATTACAAGGAACAATATAAAGAAGAGCTGAACAAACAGAGAAATGCTATTCTTGATAACGAGAAACAATACAATGACCGAATAAATAAGACCTTGACTCGTCTACACGAGGATGAACAGAACGCCGACTTAATTAAGGATGAAGAAGTCGAACATGTAATAGTTAAACATTTCTATTGCCCTGAATGCGGTGAGGAATTAATAAGCAAAGCACCTCCTATGTTTAATCCATTTACGTATGAACGTATCTGTTTACATGAATGTAAATGTGGCAAACGTTATAATCTCGACTATGCTTATCCAAGGTTTGCCTTGATTAATAAGGACGGTAAAGAAATAAAGGCATTTGGCGTTTAAAGATTATGAGAATTGCAATAGATTTAAATGATGTAGTAAGAGACTACACGAATCAGTTTATTAAATGTTATCAAAAGATAATAGATCCTTCTTTTGAAATTACGGAAGAAGAAGTTACAGATTTTGATTTCTTTAATATTTTCCCATTCCCAGATCAGGATGGAAATACTGATAAAGACTTGTATTATCGTTTTAAGTACGAAGATGCCGCATATGACTTATTCGGTCGTGCTGAAGTGATGGATAAGAAAATACCTTCTGAAATGTCGCTATGGCTTCAAAATACTCTTAGGAACTTTGAATATGATAAAATACCTGAAGTATTGTTCGTAAGTCCTTTTGAAATGAATTTAAGCATTCAGTCGACATTGTCTTTTTTAGCCAGAATCGGAACGAGAGTTCGTGAAATTTATTTTCCGACGGACAGTATGACTGTATGGGATAAATGTGACTTACTGATAACTGCGAACCCAAAATTAATCGAAAATGTACCAGAAGGCAAAAAGGTATTCAAGATAGAGACACCTTATAACAAAGAAATAAAGACAGAATATACCTATGAAGGTTTTATTGATGTAATACACGACGAAAATAATGTTTTATCGGATATAATTGAGAACTATGGAAATACTGAGGTTTAATGATAAATCGTATACCATTAATCTTGACAAATTAATGGAATGGATTAGTTCGTCTGTAAATGGTAATGATAACCAGTTGCAGACAACGGTAACTGAAGTGTGGGCAAAACCAGATACTGAAATTATCAATGAAGACGGCGAGATAAACGATGACCTTGATTTGGTATCAAAAGAAATGACGGACGTTAAGTCAGACAACACGGCGATAACGGCTAAATTTGAGATAATGAAAGATATATTAGGTGTCGTGCTAGATATCAATTATAATCCTGATGGCTCATTGAAATTAGAGGATAGTTTTACACTAAGTGAAGTATTATGTTTAAATACTTTAGTTAATAATGGAATAATTTATGAAATCGACGAAAATGAATAATACGGTTATCGATAGAATTGACAAGGCAATAGCTGACCTTAAAAATAATAATTTCACTATATATTTCTTCATTGCCGACTGTAAAAATGTTCCAAACAGTAGTATGGAATATATATATGAAATGGCGAAAACTCTCAAGGATAACAAATATAATGTTACAATGCTTTATCAGTTAGACAATGAGTATAGTGATGAAGAACTTGATGAATTAAATCGCAAAGAAAAATATATTGACACAAACAAGACATTTATCGGTGTAAGGGAATGGTTAGGTGATGAATACGCCGACATTCCGCATATGAATATATCAAAAGGAAATTGGTCAGTATCACCTTCTGATTATTTATTTATTCCTGAAGCTTTCTCCTCTTTGATGTATCAGACATATAAACTTAACGCCCCTTGTAAACGTTATGTCATTTTACAAAATTATAATTATGTGACTGATTTTATACCTTTGGGTGTCGAATGGAAAAATTATGGTATTTGTGATGTATTAGCGTCGACTGATAAATTGGCAAATACGATACAATCTGTATTCCCTTATGTTAGGACTAAGGTTATACCTCCATTTATTAATGAATGCTATCGAAAGCCTTTAACGCCCCATAAACTTTGCGTAAACGTTATTTCCAAGAAACAAAGTGATGTTAATAATCTAATAAAAACTTTCTATTGGAAATATCCTGTGTACAAGTTCATTTCCTTTATGGATGTTAGAAATTTCAGTCGTGAAGAATACTGCAAAGCACTTAAAAACGGTGCGATTACTGTATGGATTGACGATGACACTGAGTTTGGGCATACACCTCTACAAGCAATGCGATGTGGTGATATTGTAATCGGAAAAATACCGGAAACGATTCCTGAGTGGATGCAAGATGAAGAAGGAGTAATTAATAATGGTTTCTGGACATATAATAGAGAAACGTTGCCTGATGTATTAGCAAAAGTAATCGCATCTTGGATGCAAGATGAAATACCATCGGAGTTAACAAATAGTGTAGAAAGTACAAATCAAAAATATTCTCATAAAGAATGGAACGAGAATGTGACAAGTTTCATCAAGGCATCCGTCGAGGAAAGAATTAATGAATTCAAAATGATTAAAGATGGAGAAATCAATAATAATGTAAATGACAATAACTAATGGACATTACAGTAATTTTACCTATACATAAGTTAGAAAACGAGGATAACGAATATTTGAAGAAATCGTTGGCAAGTTATATTGCCAATACGAAGACCTATTCTCAAGGCGAGCTAAAATTGTTAGTTATTTCTTCAAAAGAAGCCTTGCAAACCGTTTCTACAATCGTGAATTCAACGATGAATGGCTTAACGAATAATTATTCTATTGTCATTAATGATGGCGACACTGATTTCTGTTCACAGATTAACGCCGCTGTTAAGCTAATAGACACTGAATTTTTCTCAATTCTCGAAATGGACGATGAATACCAATCCAAGTGGTTTAATATGGCATACGAATGGTATAAAGCCGAGACAAGTGCCAGTGTTTTCTTGCCTATTAACGTACAGTATAACGAGGAACATACAAAATGGCAATTCGGTAATGAATTGGTGTGGGCAAACTCTTTTTCAAATGAATTAGGCGTGATTGATTTTGACTGCCTTGACAATTGTTCGACATTTAATTTGACAGGAGGTATTTTTAACACTAATGACTTTATCAAAATAGGAGGCTTGAAACCATCTATTAAAATAGCCTTTAATTATGAGTTCTTATTGAGAGTGACAGACAAAAAGCTTAAAGTTATTGTTGTACCTAAAGAGGGATATAGACATTTAATCGGTCGAAAAGGCAGTCTTACATCTGAATACGAAGCAACAATAGATGACAAAGACGTGAAAAAATGGTTTGATTTAGCCAAATGTGAGTACCCTTATGTGAAGGATAGAAAAAAGAAAATAGTCAGTGATAACAAAAAGGAAATTTTAAAATAAAGATGATAATTCCCTATGGATGGAAGAGACAACAGTAACAGTACCGAAGAAAAGAGGCCGAAAGCCATCGAAAAGAAAAAGAAAAGGTTATTTTTACGAAGAACAGGAAGAGGCATTCATAAAATATGTGACAAGTGAAAGTCAATCGGAGAGAGATAGGATTTTTCGTGACAAACTTTATCCCGCCTTTACTAAGATGATAGAGTCAATCATTAGGAGATATGATTTATTTACTCCTAATGAAGACTTTGAAGATACTTTCTGTGATACGATGTCTTTCTTGATAACAAAAGTAAATAACTTTGATCCTGCGAAGGGATATAAAGTATATTCATACTGTGGCACGGTTTGTAAAAACTATTTGATTTACAAACGTACACAGATGATGAAGCAATTACAGAGACAATCATCATATGATGTAGTATTCACAAATGGTGACAAGGACAATCGCTCCAACGATAACAGCAAGATAGAAACAATGATTTTCAATAATGATTTAATCGAAGCAACCATTAAAGAGATTAAAAGAATAATCGACATAGAAAATCCTGTATTAAAGCCTTCTGAAAATGAAATTATCGTCGGCTATTGCCTTATAGAGATGTTAACCAATTGGGAAGAAATATTTAAACAAATTTCGAGTAAAAAATTTAACAAGACATCTTTCTTGTATTTCGTTAAAGAATATACTAGATTGGAAACCAAGGATATTAGGGAAGCAATGAAACGTTACAAGGAACTTTATTTCTTTACTAAGCAAAAACTATTAAAGTAATACTTATCTATAAAGTATAAATAACTAATATGGCAGCAATAAAAAAGAGATACAAGTTAAGATTAAATTCACTTGATAAAATTGAAGAATTGTTACAAGAATTATATAACGAAGCAGATAAGAACATTGTCGAAATTCAAAATCAAATGAATAAACTGTCAAATTCTGTTGCGTTGAATGATGAAATCATGGATTCTAAGACTAAGTACGCAAAGGCGATGAACGATTTCATTACTAATAAAGACAAAGCGATAGGAAGAAAATTGGACATTGCCAAATTGATGACTGAGATTCATAAATTCAATGGCGATGTCAGAAAAATGGTAGATAATGAGGAATCGGTAGGTAATTGGGAAGACTTGAAAGACACTGTTCTGACAACTTCGGACAGTGATGAAAACAATGAGCAGACTGAGACTGACAGTTATTCTATTAACAAACATTCATAAACGAAATGGCGAATATAAAACAAGTTAAAAGTGAATCGTTGGCATTAATTGACGCTGTTATGTCAATATTGGATAAATACCCGAATTTAAGCAACGGTAACACATATCTTTCAGTAAATACCTCCACTAATCCCTTTGAGTACCTGATGGACTGCTTCAAAGGGACTATTGGTTATGATGCATTGATAAATATAATATCAACTTTTATTTCAACAGGATTACCTGCATTAGAAGTTGCGGTAAAAGGTATATTATTGACTAATATAAAAAACTTATTGACTTGTTCATTAAACCCCTTTATTACTGATGAAATATTAAGAGAAGGCATCGTTTTTGATTTGTCACAAATAGATATTACGGACAAATTAAAATATTCCCCATTAAGTTCAAAAGGTAAATATTATTACTTCGGCTGTGGAAAATGCGAAACCGCCCTTGATGTAAGGGATACCTGTACTAAGAAAAGTAATCTGTTCAAGAATACTCTCGGAGGTTTCGTTCCATCATATACAAGTGATGAACGTGAGGATTCTGATTTCGATTGTCTCTTATGGTATATGAAAAATCGTGCCGTTAGACGAGAAGTATGGTCAAGAGACCCTAAGGAGACTGCTAAATCTGCGACGGAGAAAGAAACTAAAAAAGATGGTATATTAACTCTTGAATTTAATGAATCTTCACGCTCGATAAGAAATGCTGAAGGGCAACCTTCGTATATGCAAACACCATATCTCAATGTGTTACACGTCTTTATAGGTAACGCCCAAGAAATCGTCGGAAGTAATTATAGAACATATGAGAATGAACTGTCTGATATCGAGATACAATTGAAAGATTGCAATGCTGAAATCGACAAAGGACAGAAACGGATAGATAAAACCAATAACAATATTACGAAAATCGAAGAACAATTTCGAGATAATGAAATCGATGAGGATAACTATAATAGGCAGCACACCTCTTTATTGGATAAATTAGCCAAATACGAAGAGAAAATGTCCGAGCTTGAGAGTGAAAGATGTAAGATATTTGAAGAAAAAGCAAAGGCATTACAGAAATTAAAAAACGCTTCGCAAGACAGAGCATATCGTAAAATAGACACCAATTATTATCATCACAAGACCTTAATTGAATTTAATACCGATTATGTTAATTCACTACGTCTATTCGATAGTAAAGTTGTCGCTGCAAGATTGATAGATAGTTTAACTGGGTTATTATCAATAGACTTAGATTTATCATACAAGCAACTATTGATACGTAACGAGATTAATAAAATGGTTTCAGCTGTAGTTGAAAGCGATGATGTTGTGGTGAATGATTGTTTCTTCTCTTTCTCGAATGATGAATATAATTCAATGGTTCAAAAGAGTGAATATAATAAAATGGGCTTGTATTCATCAGATGGTACTAATACATCAGGTGTGAAAATTGATGCGGAAAGTCTATTGCAGCAATTAAACGGTATTGATTCATCTGCAACAAAAGAAGAAGTCAACACAATTATCAAAGGAAGTATTACTGAGATAAGCAAACAGTTATCAAAAGTCGATTATCTTGAAACAGACCAGTTAAATTTCGGTTTGCAAATAAATTTTATCGAAAAACTAATGAACAACCTTGCTAATGTCATTGTTCAATCGATATTGTCACCAAAAGTTTATTTGTTAATATTAATCAATCTGAAACTGTTAGGGCAGGATGTTAATTTCAATCTTGAAGGATTTATTGAGAAGTTTAAACAACTTATTGTGAATTTGATAAGGTCTATTCGAGATTACTTAATTCAATACCTTGTAGATAAATTGATGTCGATATTATCTGATTTGGTAAAAGAAATCGCAATAAAGATAAACATTGAGCAAGCACAATATTATGCACGATTAATCAAGAAATTGATAGATTGCTTCAAGAATAACGGTAATGGAATGGACATGGACTTTAGTATTGATAATGTCGACTATGCTGACATATATCAGCAAGAAACTGAAAATAATACAGATAAATGTTAATTTAAATGAGTTGGATTGAAAATATTGCTAATGGTATAAATAAAGCACTTAAGTCGGTTAGACCTGCATTACCCGCAATTCCTGCGTTATTATTAATCTGTGAACTTAAAAGAAGACCAGGACTGAGTGCCATTGCTTTGACAAGTGCGATTATTAGTCGTCTAAATGAGGCTGGTATTACGACGGGTGTAAATGAAGACGGCTCACAAAATAAAATTAACAAATTCGTTAGAATAATGTGTGAGGAAATGATTAACGAAATAAAGGATAATGCTGTCGTTAATGCTGTTATTGAACCTGGTAGTGTCATTACTACGGGCACAGGTGCTAATGCTGGTGGACCTGTCACAGTTATATCTACGAATACAATGGTTTCACAATTATCAGGTTTAATTAGATAGAAATAAATGGCAAAGAATTACAATATATTAAGTACATCTGAATTAAAGGATGAAATTAGAAAATTAACCGAACAATTCAACAAGGCAAAAGAAACATTATCTGAAAATTATAAGATAATGGAAGAAACTTCTAACAAGTATGAAGAAATTCAAGCTATAATTAATAAGAGGGAAGGAAAATCAAATGATTAATATAATACGTTTTTGTGAAGTATTGAGTGTCGTCGATGACAAAGCAGGATTGCGCATCAAAGTTCGTTTAGAACCTGAGGATGCCGACTGTAAGTATATCGACGACTTGCCGTATTGTTTTCCTTTATTGCCAAAATTAATACACATTAATCCAAAAGTAGGGGAATGCGTAATGGTGATACTGACAGACCCAGATTCACCTAAGGGGAACAGATTATTTATTGGCCCTGTCATCTCTCAGCAATACGGTTTAAATTATGAACCATTTCGCTTTCAATCAAGGGCATTGTTAAATGGAAATAATTATGCCAAACCATTACCAGATCCTATAATGAATGCTGATAATGATGGCTCATATCCTGATAGAGAGGACGTTGCATTACAAGGCAGACAAAATGCCGATGTAATATTAAAGGATAATGAGGTAAGAATAAGATGTGGTTTTAAACGTTATCCGAACGGTAAACCTGAGAATACGTTGTTGTTCAATCGAGATAACTTATCATATATACAAATGAAGTACAAACAGATGCAGGATGAAAAGAATAAAGATTATGCCTCTTGTATTAACCTTGTTGCTGATAAAATTAATTTATTGTCCCATAATTCAAAGACGATGTTTAACCTTAATAATCCGAAGCAACTTATTACCGATGAAGAACAACAAAATATAGAAAAAGAAGCGCACCCTATGATTTATGGCGACGAATTGGTGGAATTCTTAAAAAAACTAATAGAAGTTATCAAGACCCACACACACCCATTCTCTATGGATCCACCTTGTTTTAATGAACCTAAGACAAAGGTGTTGAACACTGACTTGGACAGTATGTTATCGAAATCAATAAAGTTCAATTAATATTGTTATAATCGCCTATGGAATGGGCGATTAATTTATTTTACAAATATTTATATTAAAAGTCTTTTTAATATGGCTATAGTAACAAGGACATATTTGGAAAAATGTAATACTATTGTTAAGGATAACCACGCCAACTTGTCTCTGAATCCAATAATGGAGATAAATTACGGTAACATGTTATCCAGGGGTATTATATATTTTGATCATACGAAAGTAAAAAAATTGGTCGACGATAAAACATATCCTGACATTAATAAGCTAAAGCATATACTACATATGACAAATACATCATCGATTGTTGATAAAAATATAAATCGATGTGGTATGGATTCACAAATGGATGGTCATAAGCAACGTGCGGCATCTTTCGACTTAATATTCTTTTTGATACCTAATGAATGGGATAATGGAAAAGGTTTTGACTACATTATGGACTTATACAATGGTGGACATCGTGGCGTAAGTACCGACGGTTCTAACTGGTATAAGTTCCGTAATCATTTTAGATGGATGGAAGATGGAATATATTCAACTGAAACACTATCAAGAGAACTTGATTTAGCGACATCGATGAATGGAAATCTATCTGATAAGATAATAGGTTTTCAACATTTCGACTATGGTAATGAAAATATTGAGTTGGATATTACCTGCCTAATGAATAAATTTATTACAGGTGAGATTAAAAACTATGGTATAGGCATTGCTTATGCACCTTCGTTTGAAGGAATGAATACAAAATTGTCACAGTATGTAGGCTTTTTTACAAATCATACACGTGGCTTTTTTGAGCCTTATGTCGAGACAACATATAATGATATTATAAAAGACGACAGAACAAATTTCTATTTAGATAAAGACAATAAACTATACTTCTATAGTATTATCGGAGGCAATTACACAAATCTTGATGAAATACCTACTTGTATAATAAATGATACTAACTATGAGGTAAAACAAGCAACCAAAGGTATCTATTATATCAACATTAATCTATCATCGAATGACTACGATATTGATACAATGTTATATGATAATTGGTCAAACATAATATACAAAGGTCATCGTTTTAAAGATGTCGAACTACAATTTGTGACGAAATCCGATGAAAGTTACTTTAAATTCGGTCTTCCTAATGAGGGTAATAACGATAATGAGATTGTTCCTTCGTTATATGGTATCGGTGTTAATGAAAGAATACTACAGGGAGATATACGTAAGGTAAATGTAGAATGTAAGATACCTTATAGTAGCAAACAAATGAGAGCAGTCGACGGTCTTGAGTATCGGTTATACGTTAATGAAGGAACTGAAGAATATGAAGTGATTAATTGGCAAAAAGTAGAAATAGGGTATAATGAAAATTACTTCTTGATAAATACGAATGAATTAATACCTCATAGATATTTCATAGACATTAAGGTAAAAAAAGGTCTCGAAGAATTTATTTATAAAAAATCATTGCAATTTGATATTGTCAGTATAACAAATAATAAAAAAGTTTAACATAAGAAAAATGATAGCATTAAACGAAAACGATTATAGAAACATCATTGAGAATTGCGTCAGAAGACTCATTAAAGAAGACATATACGATGATGAAGAAGAAATAACACCTTTTGATGACTATGCGCAAGATTATCCTAACGATGGCTTCAATGTCGATAATATGGATAGGGATGAACTTGCCGAATGGTGTCTTGAAAACGATTTCTTATATATTTACAACCCATTCGGTAATTGGCGAATTTCTTGTGCAAACTCAAGTGAAATCCAAGAGGATATTGCGAACGATATACGGAACTGTGCCTATATTGAAAAAACTCACGAAATGGATTGGCTGATTGAAAATAAGAAAAATCTATTCGGTTATCGTTCGCACATTGCGGTGTTTAAATTACATAACACCAAGGATGGTGATTATTATGTAATTTACGAAGAATAATGATTCTATTTATTAAAAATATATAATGATTACGTTTATATTAGGTGTTTTTATAGGTATTATTCTTGTACCATTGTTAATTTACCTTAGGGCAAGAAAATCAGGATGGGATGACAGTAATATATTTAATATATTTAGAGTCTTATGTCACTTGGCATTACATCCAAAGGATTTTATCTTAATGCAATATAAGGATGGCACTAAGCCATTTTGGTATCTGACCAAGGATGAATTTTCAGAAATAGTAAAAACGAGACCAAAGATGAATTAATATCGATTAATAGCCCACTATCTAATGACGGTGAGCTATTAATATTTTATTATTCTAACTAATTTATTCTGTTTTTTCATTACTTTTACAATGTGTTCAGTCCCTTTACTCTTACCATCCCAAAAAGCTATCAAAGCGTGTGAATATTCTGCCATAATATTATTTCTGACATACCCAGCAGACTTACCATATTTATCCCAATCGGCGGGATAACAATAGAGTTGTAAATCGTGATTAATAGCAAACTGTTCTCCTAATCTATCAGCACCTCTTGCACCACCTGATACAATCTCCACTTTATGTGTTTTTAACTTATTGGATAATATTTTTAGACATTTATCCTCCAACAATTTATAGTCGTTAAAATCACGTCCTCCTGCTATTATAACTTTGAATATTTTTTTCTCTTTCATATTAATCGTCTTACTGAAATATTTTATTGATTTCTTCTATCCAATTATGTTTTATCACCGCCTTATATGCTCCTTGATGATTTACTATAAAATCTGTCTTATTTTTACATTTCATCGCAGCCTTCAAACAGTTTTTCTTACAGTTCCAAAATCCGTTCGAATATTTCTTTTTATCATAGATGCCAAACTCATCAAACCACCCATTTTTAAGACAAACATAATAACATTGATAATTCGCCTTCCGTAAATCACATTTATAAATATAATCCTTGCAAAATTCCTTACATTTATCGTAAGTCCATTGTTTATTCAAGCCAAGTGAGCCACTATGTTCTCCTGTCTTTGCAATATTCAATACTTTCCATCCTTTATCCTTGTATATAGTAACCCAACGATCTTCTTGTATTAAACTTTCCCTTGCATTCAAATTTTCTTCTTTAATGATCGGAGAAGGAATATCAATGTTATTATTATTATTGCAAAACATATACAAGGAATCATATGTTATCCTTCCATCTGAATGTCTTCGGCCTCTTCGATGTGATAAGTCTCTCTCATGTAGATTTATTGTTCTTCCTATATAACAAGCATTATACGATTTAATTTCATATACATATATCAGATTATTTCTTTTTTCAATATCATTAAATCTTTTATCATCTTTAATGAATACGTTTTCATCCAAGTAAGCGATGCAGTCGTTCTTCAAGGCAGCATTATAACCACTTTTACAGTGTTTCCTAAAATCTTTCTTTGTACGATATCTTTTTGCCTCCACGATAATATTATCGATTTTATCCCAATAGCCTACAGGTTTAGACTTTAATGGAAATATATCGTGCAACCACCCGTTCCTTTTCAAACCCATATAACATCCGTAGCAATTCTTTTGTAAATCAGAAATACATTTATATTTTACGGCTTCATTAAGACAGTTATTCTTATTATTCCAATAATTAATCTCTCTCATCTGTTACCTTGAATACCTTAAATCATCAAAATGGTTTTTCTTAATTGAATTATAGCAACCGCCATATATCTTTATCAATTCTCTCGCATTCTTACATTCCTTAAACGCCTTACGACAATTTTCATAATCATCCCAATATCTATTCGGTAATTTCGAATATTTAAAGAAATCTTGAAGCCATCCCTTCTTTCTACTAGCATTATAGGCACTTTGATTTTTTATCTTAAATTCAGTTATGTTCCTATATCTTGAGGCTTCCTCTCTGCAAGCCTCATAATTCCACTTGCATATTGCACCTAAGGAACCCTTGTTAATACCCGTGGTGGCAATATTCAAAGACGTCCATCCTTTATCAATGTATTCTTTCAGATAAAAGTCCTCATAATATTGGCTTTCTGGAGCGGTAAGGTTTTCTTTGAGTATTACGTATGGAGGGATTTCAATCCCTTTATCATTACAGAACTTAAAAATAGAGTCGTTATGGTCTCTAATGTGTTGTTGATTTCTTCTCTTTAAATTATTCGTTCTCCCGACATAAAAAGTGTTATAATCGACAAAGAGATAAATATATACAAGATGAATCTTTTCATCATATGAATGATATAATATTGTTTTATCGTATAGATTATTTATCTCATTCTTCCAACCGTTTTTAATCGCACAATGATAAGCACCATAACATTTGAGCTGAAACTCTTTCAGATTCCTATATTTCTTGGCTTCATTAAAGCAGTTTTCCTTTATATCCCAATATCCATTAGGTTTCCTCTTCTTGAAATCAGGGAAACAATCCGTCTCCCAATGATGCTTCAATACCGATGCATAGCATCCATTACTTTTGTCCTTCAATTCTGTCATCGTCTTATACTTCTTTGCTTCTTCGATGCAATGGGCTTTATTATTCCAATAACCGAATTCCTTGCCATTATGTCGGTTAATATTAAAAAATCCGTCTTTCCATTTATTGCGAACAATGGAATTATAACAGTATTTATTGTTTTTCTTTAATTCAGTGATTGTTGAATATTTTTCACATTCTTTTTTACAATTTACATAGTCATTCCAATATTTAAATATTTTATAATCAGGATAATCGGCAAACACTTCTTCAAGCCATCCATTTTCTTTCATCGATAAATAACAAACAGGTGATAGTCTGATAAAGGTCGCAAAATTCGGATATCTTTTAGCTTTAACAATACAATTTTCTTTATTATCCCATTTAGTGATGACTTTACCTTTATTAGGATAAAATATATTAATCCATCCATTACGACTTATAGAATTATAACAAGCTGATGAATTAGATTTTAATTCCTTAAGATTTTTATATTTTTGACATTCGATTTTACATATATCGAAGTTATTCCAATATCCATTTGGTTTCCTTTTATTTTCCATTCAATTTATCCTTAATAGTTTACGAAATGTATTTTGAATTAGTATAGGTATATTCGATAAAACCGCAATCCCATATTCGGTAATAATCATTATCTTTTCTGTTAATTAACGTTATAATTTCAGTTTTATTTATCCTTTTTCCATGACCATTAGTATATGTATAGTCAACATCGAGTACTTTATTGAAAATAAACCCGTTCTTAGTATATAAATTATTATCCTTATCGTATTCCCATCTTCGGTCAATAAAAGCTTTTATGCTCTTGCAATTATATTCGTTGGTAAAAAATTTTATTATCTTTGAAAAGGTATCTTGAACTGTGTAATGGATATCGTTAGCAAACCTATCAAGTATCCATTCTTCATCATGACGCCTACTGAGTGATATTACACTCATTAATTTTTCCTGATAAAACGCTCCTAAATGGATATCTGCGTCGCAATAACCTTGAATATTGTTATAATTCATAAATTTTTCTGCCTCATCATTTCTAAGCTCTCTGATACTGCATTCTCTCGTCTCAATTTTAGGTAATGATTTATCAAGTTCTAGTAAACGACTTATCTTACTAAACAAGGCTTCTTTATGAAAGATATACTCGTCCTCGAAAATATGAAATAATTTAATTCCTTTCTCTTCACATTTATTCTTCTTGGAAAGGTGGTAGTATTTATCTTTATTAAACTGCTCAGAATGCCATCGTAGTCCATTATATTCAAATGCAATATGCTTCTGAGGCAAATAAATATCGAGTTCCTTTCCATCGAGAATAGAATGATTTCTTCGTTCGATTGATAAGTCAGATTTACCCTTGATGAAGTCAACAATTTCGTCTTCGGCATCCGATCTATGATTACCACATTTAGGGCATCCTTTTCCTTGTAATAATGCATCTGGACAAATTTGAAATTCTCCATGCTTTATACCCTTATTGTTACACTTATTGCATATTAAGGTAATCTTTGTTTGACTTGATATATATTTAACTTTGCTAAAGTCAAGCCACTCACAATCGGATATTTTCTTAAGCTTATCAATAAACGTCTCAGTCGTATAGGTCTGCGATTTTATCTGCCTTTGTCTTCCAATTTCAGGATGGGTGCCGCCTTTCAAATGCACGATAGGCTCCTGCCAAAAGACCCCATACTCTGTACCATCTGGACGTAAATCGTGTGAAATTATCTTGACTTTGATGTGCATACCTTTATATTCAACTTCAGAATAATCTAAATTTTCTCCTTTGTGTACCTCCTTAAATCTTTTAATTATTTTGTCTCGTGAAAATAGCTTGCCTTTTGATATACGTAACCCTTTTTTAACAGGATGACATTGTCCCTTTAAATGGTTCGACGGTGTTTGCCAAAACTCACCGTATTCGACACCATTTGGGCTCTTGTCGTGATCTATTATTTTTACTGGTGTACGATTATTAATATATTCAACTTCAGAATAATCTAAATTTTCTCCTTTGTGAATATGCTTTGCCTTTAAAATAAAGTTATTTTTTAATATATTTCTATCCATTACATTTATAGTCCTAATAAACTAAAAGACAAAATTATATAATTTGTCTTTAATAGCAAAGAAAAAAATAGTTAAATAACTATAAAAAAAAAAGACACTACATTATGTAGTGTCCTTCAATATAATTAAGATATTGTTAGATTATCTCAATTCATTAGGGTTCCAATAAACCAAACCGTCGACCTTTATTGCTCCATAGTATCTATTATTTACTAACTTCTTGGCATAACGGGTACATATACCCTTTACAGGTGCGAAGTTAAATGGATTATACATTGTAGGTGTTAATGCCATCGGAATATATGGGGCATATATGTAGCCAGTGTCGAGCAAGCTTGTACCGTGGTGTCCCATAATCAGTGACCAATGAGGTGCGTATGGGTCGACAATCACCTGATAACGTCCTTGCAAAGAACCAATCTTCTCAATACCCATATTGTATTGGTCACTCTCGGCAGATGCATCTGTCACGTGGAAATACTCAAGGTCATTCAACACAGCAGAAATCTCAGCAGAAACTACGATGAAGTTTGCACCACCACGTAATGTAGCCTTCTGGATCTGTGCAGAAATTTGGTTAATCTTAGTCATCAAAGTCTGGTTCCAATCCTTCTGTGTATAGACAGTCGATGTGGTAGCCAAACGTTGCCATCCGTTATAGTCCCAACGTGCTTGCCAAGGAGCTGCCTTACGTAAATCACGAAGAATCTCACGGTCAATCTCGGCTGCGATTTGCTCAGAAAGGATTGCTGTCAACTCAGCTTCGGCATCGATATTATGGAAAGCGGACACGTCTTGTGCAAGTTCAGGTGACCAAGTAGCTCTCAACTTTCTTTCCTCGACAGATACTGTTTCTGAAGTAAGTTGGAATGAAACCTCACCCATCTCAGTCTCCAATTCGAGCGAATCGTACTGTGCCCAAGCAATCTGGAATAACTCGTCGGCCAACAATGCGTTATCATCATCCTTGTCAGTCAAGTCAGCGACCTTTGTAGGATCGATACCGATATAACCATTAATTGTCTTACCTTGTTTCTTGCAAGGCTTTGTCAAGTCAAGTTCGATATACATCTTACCCTTGCCATCACAAATGTTTGCCTTACCCTTATCGTCGTTATAATTAACCAACTGGTCACCATACTTCTGAGTTACGAAACGGAAAGGAATTGATTCACCTTTTTTGAACGATGTGAAATCATCACCACCATCAATATCTTTTGTAACAATAACCTTCATTGAAGCTGTAAATGCTTCGCTATCCATTTCATTACCGTCAGGACCGGTCAAACGACCTGCATTATAAGAAGAGAAACCTCCTACTTGAAGCAAAAGGCTGCTCAAAGAGTTATCCATGCTATTCAAAGGCAAATGTGCCACATCCTCTACTGAATGATAAGCACCATCTGCACCGATTTCAACGACACTTGCAGTACCTACCTTAATAGTTACACGACCTTTAGAGTTGTCGAACAAGAAATCATTGTAGAACAAGTCGTACAAAGTCTTCTTCATATAGGTTGTAACCTTTGGTGTTGTGTGATCCTTGTCAGTCTGTACTGGTTCTACAACCTCATCAGGGAGACCATAACGACCGTATGATTCGAATGAACGTCTTGTCTTATCATTGGCATCGAAACTAGAACCATCATAGAAACGGTTTTGTCTCTGATAACCTTGGAGACCTACGTGGCGTCCAGTATCACCGTCTGTAATCTTAGTAGCGTCTTTGAAATCCCAATCTCTCTCTGATGTAACAGGCTTGATGAAGAACAACTTTCCGATAGGAAGGTTCATTGCCTGTACTGATACGATGTCGTTTGCAAGCAATTTTGAGAACACACGACGAATAAGAGGGAATACAACTGTCTCGAATGAACCTGAGTTATCAGCGGTAGTTGCCTCGTAAATCAAGTGTTTAGCCTGACTTTCGTAAAGAGTTGCGATACTCTCCTTAATATGTCCTTGCAAACCGTCGAGAAGACCAAGGTTTTCCCAACGTTTCTGAATATCTTCTCTGATTTTCTTTTGTGCGTTGAGTTCAATGTTGCCAACCGCACCACTAGTTAATAATTCACGCATATTTTAATATACAATTTTCACTTATTATTATATAAATATTACCTTGTTATAAGAAAATTAACATTTTTTAACAATTTATTGTACTTTGTCAAGTCTTCTCATAAAATCAAGGGTTTCTGACAAATCATCTGACTGATACATCGGAGTCTCGACAGTGTGTTTTGTCGCCTCTGACAATTGTGCATTAAGAACATTGTCTACGTTCTGAGACTGATGCGTACGATGTAACTCCTCGGTAATAGTCTTGTACAAAGAATTACTCTCGTTGCAAGTCTTTACGTCGTTGAAACGTTTAATAATGGATTGTTTTTCTTCGGCAGTTGTCGCATTTTCTTTAAGCAATTTAACGATGTTACCAAGGCTTTGGTTAATTACGACGGCTTCCTGCAAACGTTTCTGTAATTCTGGCAATAATGACTTAAGTTCCTTGTTCTCACGGAAAATCTCATTCGCCTTTCTCTTGATACCTTCCATCTGTGCCTCACTATAAGAGTTATCTGCTGTTCCGTGAATTTGCTTTCCTCCTGCGTGGGCATTACGTCCTTTAGCAGCCTTTGAATTAGTGTTGGTATGAACCATACCATTTCCACGATTGTATGCACCTTGTTCTTGGGTTGTCATTGCTTCATTGACATCTTGATCGAACGGTGCAGTGTCACCTTTTCCTGGGAATGGTTTCTCAGTACCTGTAGGTACACCACCATCCATTGAGTAGGTTTTGCTTGTATCAGCAGGTTCATGATTATCAGGGGTTGTCATTGCTGTCTTTTTCTGATAATTGTCGGTATAACCTACGTTGCCATGATTTTCAGCTTCACCCAATGAATCGTCTACATCGTCGGCACAAGCATCATCGTCTAGATCAACTTGGATAATATATTCCTTGTTGGTCTCATCGTCAGTCAATTCGATGTTTCCATCATCATTCTTAACAACACGCACGCCATCTTCAGGCTTCATTACTTTCAGAACTTTGATGACCTCGTCGGCATCCATTCCTGTCAAGTCATATTCTCCGTCCTCACCTTTGTAATCCTCAAGACCACTCCATACATCATCGTCAGTGTCATCAGTAGTGTCATCTGCTGCATTTGCGTCTGCATCATCAGCAATGGCATCACCATCGTCACTCGTACCTTCTTCAGCGTCATCAGTTGCTGTAACATCATCATCAGCTACAGTAACATCGTCAGTAGAAGCATCGTCGTCTTTCGTATCATCGACAGGTTTAGTATCGTCGTCTGTGACTTCTTCCTCTTCGAAAGAATTTGCGTCCTCAGATATGATTTGTCTTAAATTTCCTTTTACCTCGTCTTCAAGCAATGATTTGATTGTAGACTCAGTAATACCCTTCAACTGTTTTTCAAGGGTTTCCTTATCTTCGAGTAAATTTCTTACATATTCACTTCGGATATTCTTTGCCATTACAAAATAATTTTATATTTAATTATAAATATGTACCAATAATCAAAAATATTTAAGTATCTTATCAGTACTGAAAGTTTTTATCAAATACCGAGTATTTGATTTATTTTATTTATTTTTTCATTAATTATAGGCTTCTTTTCCTTGGTTTTATCATCCTCAACGAATGGCTGCAATTCTTCTTCACTTTGCCTTATCCACGCATTAGGTGTACTTGGTTCCATTACCACGTCCCAACATATTAATTCAAAGTCATCATCTACGACGACTTTTCCACCTGGTATTTGTTTCACGGAACCTACACCTCGTGACGATACTCCTATTAGATAACCAGATAAAAGCATATTTGCCACCATATCACCACTTGTAGAACAAATACCATATTGTTTATAACCAGGAGATAAATGGAGTTCCATTGTGCCTACCAAAGTATGATTATCCCAATGCAATTCCAATATGTTATGTGATACGTCATGTCCTGATAAACTTGAGCTGCTTGGATGGTCAAGACTTCCTATTGCGCAACGTTTATTCACTCTGTCATTTATGTATTTGTCGACTTCACGTTTTAATATTGCTTCAGGATAAATACGATTGTTTGCGTTAGGAATACCGAACTTTTGGAAAACTGCGGATACGACAAAGTGGTCTGGACAAACGAATTTATGTCCAGACTCAATGTCTTCACGTATTTGTTTAATTGAATCTTGTTCTGTTATAATATGACCGTCATTCTCAATGAGCAAACCAGTACCTGTTTGCCCTTTCTTAATTTCGGTCAATTGAGATGTATATTGTTCACTATTCATTTATTTTATAGCATCTGAACTAATCTATAAAATAAATATTTATATTAATCCATTTTTAACCTAAAATCAGTGCCTAATCTTTCTGATATTGAAAGATTTATTTCATTCGTTAAATTAGAGACACTTTCGTTATGAGATGAAACACCTCTTGAATTATAAGGCTTCACGTAAACATCATATTTAATGAAACTATATTTTCCGTATTTAATAGACTTTGAACTTATATCAGTATTAGCAAGACATTCATCTGAAAATTCAGTCGAATTGCGTACTCTTGACCTTATTATGCTGATAATGTCATCCTTCAATGAATTAATGTCATTTTCATAAGTTGTCTTTTTTATTAAAGGTTTTATTCTTCCTTTGCATCTGATAATTAAAACTTTGGGATTTTCGTCTTCCAATACCGTGCCGAACGTTACATTTATTCCATTTTGTTTACCAATATTTTGATACTCGACTCTATTATTCATTTATTACGTTAACATAATATGGTACAAATATATTATTTATTTTAACAAAATTAATAGTATAAATAAAAAAAAAAATCTGAAGCAATTATAATAATCACTTCAGACTACATTTATAATTATAATGTTTCTTGGATTTTGATGAAATTTAATATATCGTCAATTAATGTTTTCTCATTATATCTTTTCTCGTTTAAAGTAGTTTTGATGTTTTGCCACTGTTCCTTGTCTTCCTCCGAAGCATTGGTAATTGCCTCATCGATACTATTAATGGTTTCAGTTTTATAATCCTCGAACAAGGCAGATTTATCAGTCTTGGATGAAACAATACTTTCGACCAACTTAACCTCATCATCAGTCAGTTTATCATATTTTTCTGTAATCTCAGACAATGTCTGTTCGTAATTCTCTTCAATGTTATTAACGTTACTCTTACCTTTCCTTTCAAAATTTTCAATCAGATTATCCTTTACCTTGTTGAATTCATCAACGTTATTGAATGTCTTCTTATTAGTCAAAATAAATTCAATCTCTTCATACAATTTAATAGTGTCTTCATCGATATCCAACAGTTTATTAACATTGGAATTTGTTTCGACTAAATCTATCAACTTGTCGTTTGCCTTTTTAATTGCTTTTTTATTAGTATTAACATCTGAAATACATTCGATGATACCATCAACATACTTTTCCGGATTACTTACATTCTTTTTATTACATATGCTGTTGTATACGTCAAATTGTTCTTTCAAGACTTTATCATTTTTGATTAAATTACTTACCTCGTTGATAAATTTTTTGCCGACACGGGTTTTCATATTCTTTAGAAGACTATCTTCAAAGATGTGATAACATATTCCGAAGTTGCGGTTCTTGCCATATAATTTATCCCTATCAGTGTTTTCAATGCAATATAAGGTGTTTGCTTTGTTATATACATCATTGGCTCTCTTACGATAGTCTTCGCCCTCGTTTATCTTATTCTTGGAGTAGCATTCAATGGCTTGTTCCATCAAGGATTTGCCTTCATTATATAATTTATCTAACTTATCCATTTGTTTAACTTTTTATTATTATAAATAGTCTGTTATTTCTTGCCTTTGTCATCGAAATTTTTCAAATCTTTTGAAATCTCTTCAAGTTCCTCATTCAATGATAAATTCTTAAGATAAATGTCGTTAATGTCATCATTTTTCTTTTCTTTATGGGTTGATGCGACTTCGACGAGACGATTAATTAAGAAATGACTGTAATTCTCGGAACGTTTCAAGGCATTATGATTAATCGCCCTTTTCTTTTCCTCGATTTTAGACTTCATCCCATGTAATATCATTTCGCCCAAATTAGGCATTGTGCCTGCATCGGATTGATCATTAGCTTCTCCGCCACCTTCATTAGGCGCACCATTGTCTTCATTGGCAGTATCTTCCATTGACATTTCACCCTCTTCACCAGTTTCCATTCCATCATCAGACATATCATCGCCGAAACTCATATCGCCTGTTCCGATAGGCATACCACCACCTCCACCACCAGGGGCAGCACCTCCTTCTTCGCCATTAGCGTCAAGAGTATCCTGATATTCGGCACCAGGCTCACCATAGATATTATCGACAGGATCAAACAAGCCAGTTTTTTTAATAATTTGTGTCGTTTTCTGTAACTCCGCCGCCAATGCCGTTTCAAGACGTATTTCTTCAAGATTCCTCTGAATTTCCTTATCAGACCATTTCATTATGTTTTTCCAAGCCCACGTCATAGAGGTCAAAGGTATACCTCCACCAGGGTCAGAAACTGCATCTTTCGCCGTGGTAATACGCTTTGCGACGTTCTCTATTTCCAACATCTCGGCTTGTGAAGAAGGATTATTCATTGTCAGAGTGAAGTTATTCAATTCATCAAAGAAGCCTAACAGACAAAGATGAATAATGGCTATTTTATTTAATTCCATTATTAACGCTTGCTGTACTCTATTAACTGTTCTAGTGAATCTCACATCCAATAACGATAGATTTTTACCATCACCTTGTGCATCATCAAAGTTAAGGAAAGACTTAGGAATTCTTAAAGCTGTCAATACCTTGTTTTGAATATACTTAATATCATCCATTGCAGTTAAGTTTTGACCTGCCGAAAGAGTCTCAATAGGATTTGGTGCGCTGTCATCTCTTACAGGAATAAAGAAATCTTCTAGATTATTCATTACGTTTTTCCTTAAATCAATCTGTCCGGTCATAGGGTCGATAATAGGTGTTCTCTTGAAATTATCTGCAATCTGTTGTACATAAGCGGGAACATCGGCCTCATCAATTGCACCGACATTGATTTTAAACACACGTCTCTCCACTGACCGGTCCAAGCGATAGACAAGCATCATATCCTCCATCATGCTAAGCATCCTGAAATGCCTTCTTGCCTTATTTAATATTGAAACACCATAAGGCAAAAATTGCGAATCATACAATAATCGGAAGTGTGCAATTTGGAATTCCCTATACGGAATATATTCGGATTGGCCAACCCATACAAATTTAGTCTTATCAATATTTTTCTCATTTACATTATTAAGATTATATCCCACGGTCGATGATGCATAAGGGCAATCCATTCCATTCTCATATCTTTCGATTTCATAGACAGGTAATTGTTTCCATCCCAATACGCCCTTTGATTGGTCGACATTTAATAACATGAAGGTATTACCGTATTTGCACATTGAACGGCAAATCATTGGTAATATAATATTAATGTTTAACCTATTGGTAAATAAATCTTGTAGAATTGACTTAATACGTTCTGACTTGGAAAATACATTAACAATAAAACCTTTATCATTTGCAGTACAGCTCTCTTCCGCATAGGCATCAAGAGCAGCACCAATCTCAGGAAAAGCATCCATAAGATCTGAATCCCTATAACTTAATTTTAGCTCATTTAAACCTGATAATGATTGATTCGTAATATCATAATGTGCTTTCACCCATTGTCTTCCAAGTAATTTCTGTTGTTTGGCTTGCAACAATTTCATCTGGTAATCAGATTTACTTGTCGCAGTATCAATGACATTATTGTCACTATGTATATTATATGTATTGCTAGTTGACAACGATGGTGAAACCGATGCGCCGGTTAGCACTTGTTGTAACCTTTGAAATACAGTTTTTTCCTTTGACATATAAAAATAAAAAATACCTTATACAATAAATATAAGGTATCTTCTCTGTTTAATCAAGGTATTATTTTACTTTAAATCCGCCCAACATTATACACGCAGCCATTCTCATTCTCTCTTGTTTTTTACTGTCGAACATAAAAGGATCAAATCTTTTATTGTATTTGTTAATATTTTCTTCCTCTTTCAATTGCCTTGTCGATGGGGTCGTATTATTCGCATTATTGACATACCAAGACTTCACGATACATTTATCCTTTGTTTTTTGTTTTTCAGATTTCAACATATAGAATTGCATAACAAACAAACCCATTGCAAGGCAAGTCAATAGGTCATCATGTGCGCCATCCATATGATCCGGTCTTCCATTTTTGAATATCCAAGTGTCCAATTCATTTATTACCCTCTGTGAACGAACCTTGAAGGCATTAGATTTCAACATATCGACGAAATTCGCAATCATTTGTAATCGTAATGCACTGGTTCTAAAACCAGGTAATTGTTTCTGCTGGTCAAACACGTTTTGTACTTTTACTAAATTCTGATTGGTATAGTTTTTCATCTGGGGATTATCGTAATATAAATTTGGATAACCTAAATCCATCAAGGTAAGAACAACTGAGTCCCCGTAACCACCAATACATTCGACAACTGTCAGTGCATCATTATATATACGAGCATACCTATCGACCAATTGACCCACCTCATTACCATTTATTTTTCCATTATATTCGAGAACTTGTTCAAAGCAAGGCATTCCGTCTTCATCAACTCCATCTATATCAATTATTTGTATTGCGGTTGAATCTTCACCAGAACCAGAAGAAGGGTCACAAGCACATATATAACGATGCATCGGTATTGGATCTTTCCATATCCAAGTTTCCTTTACCAAGGTATCCATCAATTTCCAATCATCAGTAATTTGCACTACATTACTTTTCATCTGCCTTTCGATCACTTCAACTGGTACCACGTTATCAGAAGAACCAAGGAATGACACGTTCAACTCTTGTGCTATCTTTTGACTGTCATTATTGAATGATTTACACATTGAAACATACCAAGGTGAAGTAGGTATCCATCCTTCCCTTTCCAATTTACGCCATCTCTCCTCGTTATATTCAATTTCTCCTCTATTACCAATTACGGTTTCGACTATCTCATCGTTATGACCATTCTCCTTATTAAGTCTATGCCATTTCAAATTTCTATTGTAACGTAAATCTTGGAACCATTTGAACTCTACAGGATTAAAGTTATTCCTTTTGTCCAATGCGTTCACGTATGTTTTGTAGTAAAGGGCGTCCTTACCATTTGGGGTCGATACCATAATAATTTTGGCATCTTTTACTGATGCAGTGGCAGCAACAGCCTGTGCATAAACAGTAGTACCGTCTTGGATGAACGCAGCCTCATCAAAAATAAGAATTGAAACGGCGGAAATACCACGAGCGGCGTTAGTGCCTGATGATCTTGCATAAACCTTACAGCCATTAAACAATTCGATATACGATTTATTCCTTGCCTTATATATAGATTTGGTGTTTTTCTCACTCTTAGGATCAGGTGAATAATAATCATTACCCCACATCCATCTTGGAACTTGGTCAAGGAAGTTACCTATTTTTTCGACCAATTGTTGTGAAATGTCAAGTTTATTACCAATACACAAGACGGTTTCTGGCGACTTCGAACTTGCGAATACACATTGACCCGTTATCCATGCACTAGATACGGTAGTAATACCCGCCTGTCTGTGTTTGATAGCAATTGTGTTTGAATTTGTGCATAATGAATGTAAAAATTCTATCTGCCGTGGAAAAAGTCTGAATGGTACTTCCTTCCTTTCATCAGCATTGAAAGTCGATAAATAATGCTCAATAAAATATTTTCTTGTCTTGTCTTTAAGACATCTTATATATTCTTCTTTAAAACTCATAAACTTTCAGTATATTTGTATTAATATTATAAATATTAAGGTAATGAAAAAGAAAACCATAGAGGAATTAATAAAGAAGGCTAACGCAATACATTGTAATAAATACAAATATGACAATTACGTATTAGTGAATACCCATACACCGAGTTGCATAACGTGCCCTATACATGGAGATTTCTTGCAGTCATTCGATGCTCATATTCATCAAAAATCAGGATGTCCTGAGTGCGCAAAAATAAAGAGAAATAAAAAGAATACGAAGTTTAATTATGATATGTTGTCTGAAAACAATGCAAAATATTCTTTTAATTATGATTACCGAAATTTTGAATACAATGGATATGATGCAAAATCGACTGTAATATGTCCAACCCACGGGGAATTTATTACTTCTTGGCATAAATTAAAATATGGTCACGGATGTCCTATGTGTGGAAATAAAAAGAATTATTCAGAATTAAGGTTAAAATCAATTCTTGAGAAAGAATTTAACAAAGTGGAGTATCAAAAGAGATTTGATTGGTTAGGTAGGCAAAGTTTGGATTTCTATCTTCCTCAATATAATGTTGCAATTGAATATCAAGGCAGACAACACTTTTGTGAATATTCATTATTCAATCACGATGAGACTCTCAAGTCTGATTTAACGAAATTGGAAAAATGTAAAGCACATAGTATTTCAATTTATTATATCACATTTGAAGGAAAATACATACCTATTGATTTTAGCTACTATAAATTATATACTAATATAAATAATTTAATTAAAAATATAAAATATGGCAAGAGAAAGACTAAAATTAAATGAAGAAAGTTCCATTTCAACAAAAGTAAGGTTTATGTCCCAAGAAATTAGGGATTTGCTATTAAGAAAGCTTCAGTATTCACCTAAATATATGTCAAAAGAAGGAAATTGTCTTATAAAAAAAGGCAGTTTCGTTTATAAACCAAGAGACATTATGAAATTGGATTCATTTATCGTAACATATATTGCCTATTATTTTGATAACGAAACCGAATATAAAGACTTTTACCGATATAATCAAAAGAGATTGTCAAGTGAAACAGATTATGAGAAAAAAATTATCTATTATCGATTCGCAATAGTAAATGACAAGATACCAAAAGAATTCGATGGAATGATTCAACACGAATTAAGTCATTTTTTTCAATGTTACAATGGGCAAACAAAAAACGAAGAACTTTATAATAAAATTAAAGATGTAATAAACGATTCTAAGAATGATGTCGATAGAAACATTGCATATGCATTGTATTTAACTTTTAATACTGAAATAGATGCCTTTGCTAATCAATATTATGCGTATCTTAAACAAAATAAGATAGGAGTTGAAATAGCAATAACTACATTTCCTAATGGTGAAGGGAATCCTTATAATACATTTGATAAATATTATGACTACGTAGTCGACATTGAGAAATATCTCGATGATAAACATATGAAGGATGTCTTCGGCTTAAGTGTCGAACAAATATTCAGTAGACTGGAAAATGCCGAAAAAAGATATAAAAATAAAATGATGAAAGTTATTTCTTTATATGATAAAGAAATTGTTTCCTCTAAGATGAACGAACACGTTCATCTTAATTTATCACTTTTATTCGGAGTAAGATTAAACTTTGAAATGGACTGTTACCAAAGAGGGATATATGAAACAGAAAGCGAATTTTTTTAATAACGAAAATAGGAAGCCGACTTGTTGTTGACTTCCTATTATATTTTATCTTGTCTTGTATGTCCTTGGTTTTCCTTTTTCAATCCAAGACCAATTGTCCCTCATTCGTGAGTTATCTGATGGGGTCGCATTATTTTCTTCAGTTTCTTCATCAGGTAAACCATAGAATGAAGGTGGAACATTGTTTTTCTCAAGGATTTGTCTTACGTTGTTCAAATCGAAATCACGTTCGCATACCGACAAGTCATCGGTCTCAATAAACAGACATTTGATTATCGGCTGCTTTGTTCCGAATAACAGCATACAAGAATGCCCTATTACTGTATCGCCTTTGGTTTTCATACTGATGAAACCATCGTCACAGTATTTTTTAATTATACTATTATATTGTCTTACAAGTCTGTCTTGCATACCATTAATGATACGCACTCTTTCATACCGTCCGTTATTAAAACCTTTTATTACAATTCGTGATAGACTTTTACCTCCATGTGACTTTTTATTTATTTTGACGGTTGACATTTCGCCATTGGAAGTATTTCCAATCTTTACCGAGTTAGGTTTAACAACGTTCCTATTGGCAGCTTTCCTTAACTGATTTTGTGTTATTTCTTCGAGAATGACTGAAGGTGAATATATTTTTCCTTCCTCGAACGATTGTCGTTGTGGTATTTGCTGTTGAGGTTGAACGTTATTTTTCCTTTGCGCTATTACTTGTTTCTTAAGTTGTAAGGCCTGTTTCTTATTTGCATAAATTAGAGGCTTAATTCCACTCTTAGCGTTGATGGCATCTACCTCATCTCTGGTTAATACTTTATTTATCTTTACGGCACCCGTGATAATCCAATCCTCTGTGGACGGGTCTACATTTGTCCTATAACGATAAAATGCGTTCTTAGGTATCCTTGGAATACCAGCCCTACTATGTTGATATTTACCAGCTTTAGTCAAACCATTCTTATAGCATTCATCACTCAAATCATTATCAGCTTGGTATTCACATTCTGCAAAAACAAAGTCATCGGGAAATACATATTGTCCATTTACAAGTAATGTTTCGCTGTTATTTAGCTTATAACAGAATTGTTTGGCAAATGGTATCATTCCTAAGTGCCAACCGGGACGGAAACTTAAATTACCTAAATTTCTTGCTGTACCTTTACCGCCAGTTTTCACCTGTGGTCTATGTTCTGCTGCCGTATATCCTACAATAGGAGGACAATCACAAGGTAGCCATTTACCTATAGGTGTTGGTTGTCCATCTTGATTAGCAACAACAGGAGGATACAACTGACCATTTTTTAAAGCAAATACCTTATAACCTATCTCTTTCTTCTTAGGTATCTGAAATTCGCCTTCTTTCCACGTTATATGTTCCTTAGGCACAGCGAAACCTTGTTTTTCGGCTTCCTCAGGACTAATTAACGGTTTGCTCGCCTCATCGATAGGCAATTCAGAATCAGTTATTAATTCATCTGGTGTATAACATTCATCATCACTAATTTCTGAATAATCCGAATTCATATCGTTCATATGAGTTATGAAGTCTTCTTCTTCCTTCATATTATTGATTTCATTAACTATTCTCGCCAATGAAGTTTTACCTTTCTTAGTACCTTTGAATACCTCTCTTAGTAACGAATTGAATTTCTCGGAAGGCAACTTGGATATTTCCATTAGTAAATAATTTGCCCCAATATTATCGATATCAATACCTTGTGTTTCCAAGGCATTAATGATTAAACACCATAATGGTACGCCTAATCTTGCGTCCCACATCTCAGCTAATTTAAAATCCGATTTACTGATGACATATTGTGCCTTATCGGAATTTTTAGGCAAACCGTGGGATACTGCAAGCTCAAGGATGCCTTTGATAGTTTCTTCTAACAGTACAGGCATTAATACCCCTTCAGCTTTGATTTCGACCATATTATCAGGTGACATTATGTTTACATCGACTTTACCTGCGTCAGTAATATCATCCTTATTCATCGTATCCTTTTCAAGATACAATAACAGATTATTTAACTCGAATATTTTTTTATAAAGTGAAGGCAATTCATCATTAATTTCAAACAATCCTTGGAGATAGTATCTCATTTCCTCAGAATTAACAATAGCGGCACCTGTTACCAAAGAATCCAGCATTCTTCGTTTATATACTTCGTCAGTCAATCGATTCATGTCGTCAATATCATCGAAAGTATAATCAATCGTTTTTTCAGGTACCAATCGTTCATCCTTAGTATCAATACTATCGACAAGCTTCATCGATATTTTAATAGTATTGTCAGGTATTTGAAATATCTCATTAACAGTGTCGGCACACAGTTTTTCCAAAGCAGCAACATTATTACTTTCGATCTTTTTTGCCTGAGTAATTAATGATGATAATTTACCCTTGAGTTCATTGACATTGTCATATTCAAAGCTATTCGATAAATTTTCAAAATAATCACTAACGATACTAACAATAAAACTGTCTTCTTCGTCCGGTGGATATGAAGGGTGTTGCCCCAACGAAGTCTTTGAATTTTGTAACGAGCTTAATATATATGATGGTAATTTCATTATGTTTTTATACTATTTCAATTTATTTAGAAAATCGTTCAAAGAATATAATTCTGAGTTTTCTTTTAACACCCTTAAACGATTTTCCTGCAACTGTTTCTTAGTAATAATTTTCCCTTCGTTTTGTGATTGTGCAGGAATTTGAATGTTAGCATTACTTAAATCAACTCCGTTATTTTTTGCGTTTTGTTTGGTCTTATCAATGGCTTGTTTCACGTCTCCATTACATGCATCCACGTCTGCGTTTAAAGTAATGCCTTCACTTAAAGCTTTTTTATATTGGTCTTCACTAATCTTTAAATTTCTACCCATTTTAATAAAAATAAAGTTTTATTATTAATAAATATTAAACAATTATCTATAAGGTTTCCAAACATATTTTATTAACCCGCAATCCCATATTTTCGTATAACCGAGTCTTTTTACCATTTCATTTTCAGTCATCGATAATGGTAAATTGTATCGTTTATGCAATAATTGTTTTCTGAAGCCAAATTTATGAAGTCGAACACAACCATCTGATTGTTTATAATACCAATAAGATGGTCTTACAAACGAATTAAACTTGAAGCCAAGCTTTGTGTATATGTTATTATCTTTATCAATCGTCCATCTTCTATCAGCAAACGTCTTTATATTTTCAACATTGTAATTCTTTATAAAATATGTAAGTAATTTACCTCCGATACCGATACAGCGATAATTAATATCTGTTGCAAATCTATTCAATTCCCAACATCCATCTTTAACTTTTTTGAATGTCATTACAGCCACCATTCGTTCATTAAAATAACCGCCTATACCGACGGTAAAACCGGTTTTACCTTGTATATGGTTTTTACATAAAAAATCATAAGCATCTTGTTTATTCGTAATTTCTTTAATCTTGCATTTTCTGGCGTAAATCTTGGGAATAGTATCTATTTTACAAAGATGTTTTAGCTTCGAAATACAAATTTCTTTATTATTAACCCATTCATCCTCAAATATTTGAATTAGTTTAATTCCTTGTTTATTGCATTCTTCGAGTTTGTTTATATGATAGTTTTTATCCTTTCCTAATTCTTCCGAATGCCACCATAACCCATTATATTCAATACCTATTCTCAACGAAGGAATATAGATATCTATTTCTTTCCCATTAAGGATGCTACGATCTCTCTGTTGAGGGTTTAAACATTTTAGAATTTCACAAATTTTATCTTCTGCTTTAGAAACCTGTTTTGCGCATTTAGGACAGCCGCCCCCTCGTAAATGACAATCTGGAAGTTGTTTAAAATCACCGTGTATCGGGCAAGTTATAATGATATCTTTCATAGTGCCATTATACACAGATTTGTCATAAGTATATTTACCCTTATGTTGTAATGTTGAACGTTTAATAAACTCAGAAATATCCATTAAATTTGCCTTACTTCTTTTTTCATTTGCACATTTCGGACAACCACTTCCATTCAAATGATTGAATGGGGTTTGCCAAAATTCACCATGTTTAGGACAAGTAATACAAACCTTTTGATTCCATTTGTGATATATAGTATTAGTGTAAATATATTTATTTCCGTGTACTTTAATAGCTTCTTCAATAAATTTATCTGTTGTTTTTTCTCTCGCCGAAGCCGTTATAGTTTGTCCACATTTTCTACAGCCATACCCTTTTAGATGGTTGTGAGGGGTTTGCCAAAATTCACCATGTTCAGGACATATAATACAAACCTTGGTTCTCGAATTTAAATAATTTACTTTTGAATAATCATATTTGTCCCCATGAATTGCTATTGATTTTGAAATGAAATCTTCTTTACTATATTTTTTAATTTTCATACTATATTAGTTAAAATAATAAACTTGTTATTGTATATAATATTATTATATAATACAAATATACAATTTATTTTTATTGTTCAATCATAAATTGTTATATTTTGTGTATTTTTAATTTTTTTTTTAATAATAATAATAATAATAAAAAAAAATAATAGGAACATTGGTTCCTATTATTTTATAATTAATATTTAACTTTTAATCAAATTTAGGTGCAATGAATGGTGATTTACGGTATGAACTATCGTGATTTATTTTCATTTCACATCCCTCTTCATCATCTGTATTTCCAGTTAACTCTTGAAACAACTCATTCAAACTGTTTTCACGTTCAATACCCTCATTCGTATCTTGGCTTTCATCATCCTTCATTTTGTTGAGTATTTCATCAACATCTTTATCGTCCAATCCATCAGTCGTTTGTTTTAAAATCATTCCTGCGACATATTTGTCAAGATCTGAATCAGGAGTTGGAAGTTCTTGCTGATATTTTCTGAGCGATTGACTTAACTTTCCTGTAAGTTGTTGTATATATCTCTTTGGGTCATCATCTTCATTAGTGTCGATACCAGCGTCAAAGTTCGTGTCGTATGGATTAATATTATCACCATCATTATTATCCATCGGCGTTTGACCGTCCATAGGAGTAGCATCATCAACCATAGGTGTTGTATCATTTATTGACATTTCCTGTGGTGGTTGGTTTAACTGCGCATCCATTGGCATTTCCTGAGTACGAGGTGAACTAACCTTTAACACTTTTCGTTCACTTAGGCTTTCTTTCAGAAATTTAACTTCTTCATTATGGCATCCGTCAAGGTATCGATTACCTTGTCGAAAGGTGCCGATGACCCTATTTTCTCTCCGAATGGCTTCTCTCCCTTTGCACTTTCGTCATTCCAATCCTTAGCACCGTTCTTGGCAACCTCAGTATTAGGAGGGGTGGTCATAGGCTTCTTCCTATATGCAGGATGTTTGCCGAATACATTAAGTTCACTTTCACGTATTGTACGTTTGTCCTTACGGTTTCTACTCTCGTAGAAGTCATCGTCGTCTCCGTAATTTGCGGTATCATTCGCAAGGACATCGCCTTTTACGCCCTCGAAATCATCATCATCGTCAAGGTCAAAGCTGTCGAGGTCTACATCATATTGGTTTTCGCCACCGTTGTCTTCCCAATCGTTGTATTCTTTTTCGAAATCAAGATAAGAACCTCCATCTTCAACTTCTGGGAAAGGTACGTCATCGTGGTCTTCCTCTTCAGATGGCATACCAGCGACATCGTCCACATTGTTCGAATCCTCGTTCACCTTTTCGGTATAAGGGGCATCGTCACCGATTTCTCCGTTACCAGGCGTAGGTGAGTTCTGATTATCAGTGTCATGCACTGTTTTTTCCTCGTTCACATCGGATGGTTTCTCAGTGAAAGGTGCTTTATTACCAATTTCTGTACCCTTTGAAGTATCAAGATAATCCTTGCTCTTACTCCAAGCAAGCACTTGTTCCTCGGTCAGTTTGAATGTCCTATGCTGTGCCTCATCCACCTTTGCCACTTTTCCTCCCGATGGTTTCTTGGTCGCTACTGAATTGTCAGGAGCGTATTTTGCGTTCTCTGAGTAGGTATCTTCTCCGTTCCCGTTAGGCTTCTTATCGGACTGCATATCTTTGTCTGTAACATTTGCGTCGTTGTCATAAGGCTGTCCTTCTTTTTTAGGGTCAGTGCTTGTCTGCTTGGTGTCTTTATCTCCGTTTGCCATAGCAGTGTCAGTGAAAGGAGAATTTACCTTATCCTTTGATGGGTTTGATGCAGGTGCTTCAGGTAAAGTGTGTTCAGCAGGTAATATACCCTTGTCCTCTTTCAAAATAACGGCTACATTGTTTGTGATTTGTTTAAAACGTTCCAACTCTGACCTCATTTCTTTGGTTTCATTGATTTGCCATTCAGACGATTCAACAGGCTTGAATTGTTGAATTTCTACTTTATGCGTGTTTGCCTCGTTGATTGACATCATTTTAAGGTCGAATTGTTTTGAAGCCATCGCATATGTCTTGTATTCGTTTTCCTTACGATTATTCCATCCTCCAATGTAATCAAAGTCCTCAGCAAGAACCTCAGTATCTTTCTTAGGTGCTACCTTGATGTAGAACTTATTACATTCGTGGATAATTCCATATGTCTTGCCGTCAGCGGCTTTCATCTTATATTCTACGATAGGTTTAGAACCGCCAGTGTTAACAACTTGTTCATTAATGCCATAGCCCATAAGCTCTTTCATTCTCTGAACTTCACTTTCGTTTTGATAATTCATATTTAATTAACTAAATAGTTTTATTAATAATAAATATATTGATATGACGATAAATTTATCCTAAATATTTCTTTTTCCTTCGGTAATGCTATTTACCTTGTCATAGGCTTTATTGGCGATGTTCCAAATTTTATCGATATATTTCATTCGCCGTATCAATTTATATATTATATTGCCGCTACTCATTTCTTTTTGACGGCTTTTTAGACCTTCAGCCCTGAGATTTTTTAGACGGTTGAAAATCTTCTCGACTTTTTGACCAAGAATCTCTATTTTATGTCTATCATTCTCATTGTCTATCTGATTATCAATCTTGTCGATTTCAGTCATTACCTTTGCTGAGTAATCTTTTATATATTTGGCATTAAGTCTGGCATCTTGGAAATCGGAAGGTTCTACGACCCAATTGTTGTCCTCAAGTGAATATTTGCCGCTTGAAGGATTTTTTTCGCTGGAATCCTCTACACTGATTTCAATAGGGTAGCCGTATATCTTTAATGTCTTATGGTTCTTTAACCACACCTCTTTCTTTGCTTTGAAGTAATCATCAACAAATTCAGGTTTCTTATATATTTTCTTGAAATCATATAAAATATGCAAGTCAACATCAGAATATCTTGACCAATTGTAGTTCGCCAATGAGCCTGTAAATTGTATGTCGACGGGTTTGACCCATGATACCGATAATTCTTTGATAAAATCATCGGCAATATCCAATAAGCGTAATCTTACTTTTGAAGATAGAAGGTATTTATCTTTCTTATTATCCTTCACCCAAAATTTTTCATTCAATGTATTTCGAATATTAAATGAATTGAGATTTAATTCCGAAGAATTTACCTCGTTTATATTATAATTTATACTTTCATTTTTCATCTTATCTATCATTGCTAAAGCTTCCGTCCTATTATAATATTTTGGTGACGAGGTATTATTGTTCCCCTCGTATATATAGCAAGCTTCAATGGCATTAGGCATAATTAGTCCTTTATAACCTACTTTTGAGAACTTAGTTCCATAACGACCATTTGATGACACTACATTACCCTTATGATATTTTCCCATATTTCTGTCTGATATTGGTTTTCCTGTATACACAGAAATCTCACAGTCATCAACAAACGAGTTTTCGAAATCATAATCCAAGACTATCTTATCAGTATCAAGATGGTTTGAATTTATTACTAATACCACCATTTTCCCACCGATATCCCTTGAATAACTTAAAGCATATTCCTCAGCAATAGCATAATCGCTTGTTAGGAATACAAAGCTATCGTTATCGACATCGAATATTGAATTTTCTTTTGTGGGTCTTAAACCTTTATGGAGTATAGATGATAAATAGCGTGAGGTAGTGCCGTGATACAATTGTTTGGTTAATGGTATGTCTAAAGGCTTTGAATTCGGTATATCGACGAGTTTACCATTTATTTCTAATTTATTTATCTTATTTTTAAATTGAACGAGATTTAATAATTCGTATAATTCTTTCGAGTTGTATACATCATAGCTCTCGTTATTAATGGATAAAACATAACCATTATGTTCCCAAAATATTTGACCTACTAAGATTTTCGGCATATTCTCAAAGTTGAATAAGGCATCGTACATATTTCGATAATAGTGGTTACTGAATATGTCTCTTAAATTACCATTCTCATCAAATATGATGTCATACATTCCTTTATAACGTTGACATAACTTTTGTAATAATGATACTGTCCTATCAATATCATAATCTCTTTGTCGTAGTCCATCGTAATTGAATATGTAAACGTTCCCTCTGAAAACGACGATTATATCATTCTCTCTTAGTTGTTTATCAAAATTATTATCCGCCAACTTTAAATCATTCAACATATTTTAGAAACTTTAACTATAAAATAAATAGAAAACTTTTGTTGTTTCAAAATAATGTTGTATCTTTGCAACGAGAAAATCAAAATGTTAATTAAAAATTAAAGGTTAAATGTCAGAAAAGAACAGTATTGTTAAGGCTAATAACAAAGAAAGCAAGGAGATAAATAACGCCAATAACGAAAAGAATTTCTTTATGCCATCTCCGAAACAATTATATAATCATCTTAGTGATTTCGTTATTGGTCAAGAAGAGGCAAAAAAGGTGTTGTCAGTCACAGTTTACAATCATTTTAAACGTTTCTTATCCAATGTGTATCACGCAACGGATGGCATCAAAGGGTATGAAAAATTTAAAGATGTAACCATTGACAAATCAAATATGTTGATTTTGGGAAATACTGGTACAGGCAAAACATATATGATTAAGACTTTATGCAAATATCTACATATTCCTTGTTATGTTGCCGATGCAACGAAGCTAACTGAGTCTGGTTACGTAGGTGATGATGTCGAGAATATATTGGTAGGTCTTCTCAAAACGTGCGATTATAACATAGAACAAGCGCAATGTGGCATCGTAATCATTGATGAATTTGATAAAATCGCCACTAAGGGCGAAAATATGTCGATAACACGTGATGTCAGTGGAGAGGGTGTGCAACAAGGTTTATTGAAAATTGTCGAAGGTGGTATTGTAAGTGTGCCTCCTCAAGGGGGAAGAAAACATCCTAATCAAGAATGTATTGACATTGATACTACTAATATTCTGTTTATCGCATTGGGAGCGTTCGACGGTATTGATAAAGTCATCGAGAAAAGACTTAATACAAGTCGTATTGGCTTTAATGGCGTGAATGAACAGAAGGAAAAAATCAAGAGTAATCCGTTGGAAAAGGTGGAGACTTCTGATATTAGGAAATTTGGTATTATTCCTGAACTATTGGGTCGTTTCCCTATAATTACTCACACGAATCCTTTGTCTGAAAACGATATGGTAAGAATTTTGACCGAGACTAAGAATTCCATCATTAAGCAATATCAGAAATTAATGTATATGGATGATGTCGAGCTTAACTTTACTGACGAAGCACTTCTTAATATTGCAAAAGAAGCGATCGTTACTAAAACAGGAGCAAGAGGTCTAAAAAAGATTATTGAGAATATATTGATGGACATAATGTTTGAATATGGTGGAAACCAAGGTAAGAAAAAAATAACAATAACCGAAGAAATGATAAATGAATTTACAAAAACAGAAAAAGTAGCCTAATTGCAAATACAAGGTGCGTTTAAGTTCAAATACAGCTACACTTATAAGCAGGCTACTCTTTTCATAATATAAATATAGAGATGAAAAATAAAAAGACATAATATGTGTAACACCATTAGATAATTTAATTTTAAATACGTGTGATAATATTTATGTCACGAATATTTTAATTATATTAATGATGGGAAAAACACTTAATTTAAAATCTCGTGTACCTGAAGGTAAATACAAGGCAACAACAATAAATGATAAATTGATATTTGACAGAAAAGAAATTATTGATTTAATAAAGAAAGGATATTTGTTTTCGTCTGAAGTTATGGAGAAAGCAGGGTTTATCAAGCATGTTCGTGAAATTAAGACAAGTATATCAATAGTCGAACATGAAAAAGATGAAAGGACTTATGAAAAGGATACTGCTGATATTAAAGCAATTATACGTTCAATATCAACTTTAGATAATGGAAGTAGTCAATTACCCACAGGCTGAAGACTTGTGGGCTTGTCACGAAGTCAGTGGACT